>ERZ859937.965-NODE-965-length-10208-cov-1.834827_pt1 | contig 10208 bp, 12 predicted proteins | sample MGYA00509985_ERZ859937 | MGnify/ENA primary metagenome ERZ859937 (study PRJEB30046, sample SAMN00715169) | human gut metagenome | study: EMG produced TPA metagenomics assembly of the A metagenome-wide association study of gut microbiota in type 2... | reverse complement strand
GGTCTCAGAGTTGGCACCCGTGTACGAGGCACGCACCATGATTGTAGGCGGCGCAATGTTCGGGTACTGCTCAATAGGCAGCGACACCAGTCCGAGCACACCCAAGATTACCACCAAGATAGAGATCACGGTGGAAAGCACTGGGCGTTTGATAAATCTATCTAATTTCATCTGTTTTCTATTTAAGAGTTAAGAAGGAAAGAACAACAAAGTTTAGCCCTATCTCTTTTCAAAAGCCATATTATCTTCAAAAGCAGTATCATGATTATAACGATAGCTGCTGAAGATGACGCTGGCCATGGAAAGGAGCAATAGCACTTACCTATACATTCTTAGCCTTTATTTTCTTTACTTTCCGAATGCTTTCTTCAGTTTTTTGAGGTCGCCCTGAGCGGCACCCAACTCTTCTGTCTTCTTCAGTTTCTCAGCATACTGAGCTTCGGTCAAAGGTTTGATCTCATACCGTCTTGCAAACTTGAGATACCATTTACCACGAAGCGGTCGCCAATGTTCAAGCCACTGGTGATGATATAGTTTTTGCCATCGTTGTTGGGGTTGATGGTAACAGCGGTATATTTCACCTTGTTATCCTTACCTACAACATAAACGAAGTATTTGTCTTGTACCTGAGCCACAGCATCTTGAGGAATGATAACGGCCGATGAAGACACATGAGGCACAACGATAGAGCCTGAAGCGCCACTCTTCAAAAGATGATCAGGGTTGGGGAAGTCGGCACGCATTGAACTGAACCAGTGGTAGCATTGATAACACCGCTAACAGTAGCCACACGGCCTGGCTGATTGTAGATAGTGCCATCGGCCAACTGCAGTTTTACTGCGGGATAGCTGCTGATGGCAGCGTTCAAACCGCCAGCGCTCTTTGTCATTTCCAGCAAGTCTTTCTCGGTTACTGAGAAGTAAACCTGCATGGTGCTGATATTGCTCACGGTGGTGAGAGGCTGCTGTGATGAAGCGCTAACCAGCGCACCAACACGGTAAGGCAGATCGCCTACAACGCCATTGGTGGGGCTTGTTACAAAGCAGAATTCGAGGTTTTGCTTAGCCGATACGTAAGCAGCCTGTGCCTGTGCCAGCTGTGCCTTTGCACTCTCATAGTTATTGCGTGACGACTGAAGGTCGAAAGCACCAATAACATTGTTCTTAAACAGTTTCTCGTTATTCTCATAGGTAAGCTTTGCTGTGGCCAAAGCAGCCTTAGCAGCGTTTACCGAAGCCTTTGCCTGACGTACGGCAGCAGCGTATGTTACATTGTCAATCACAAACAACAGCTGGCCAGCCTTCACTGTTTGGCCTTCTTTCACACACAGTTTGGTGATGAAGCCCGACACTTTCGGACGTATTTCTACGTCTTGCATACCCTTAATAGTAGCGGGATACGTTGTTTGCAAATTGGCATCCTGACCCTGAACGGTGCGAACAGCATACTCGTTGTCGCCGAAATCAGGTTTTCCACCACTTTTACCTCCACCACAAGAGGTAAGCACCGCAGCCATTACTGCAGCTGCAAGAATTAAAAACTTGTTTTTTTTCATACCTATTAAAATAATTATCTCTTAAAAATTTAATATTTGTTCTAACCTGTTATCCGTCTGCTATTTGGTTTGTTAGGCCATTCTCTGGCCGACGTATCTTCGAGTATTGCCAGGTGCTTCACTTTTATCTTTATTAGTAACACCTTTTATTATATAGGCTACACCTTATATATTATAGCAGATATATTTATCTTTAACCTAATTTGTTATCACCATCTTTTTACCATCGGCCAAGCCTTAAGACTGGACGATAAGAGAAAACTAAGTATCTTGTTTTAGTTTTCGGCTGCAAAGATACCAACAAAATATATAAATAAGGTAATCATCCCAATATATTTAACAAATATTATTCAACCATTAAGATATTTTCGCACCACACAGATAGTAGAAGTACAGTGAAGAAGAATATAAACAAAGGTTGCCAAACAAAGAAAAAGAGAAGGAAAAGAGGGGAAGAATGAGAAGGAAAGAGGGGAAGAATGAGAGGGAAAGGTGGTGAGAATGAGAAAGTATTATGATGAAGAAGAGAGGCTATTACACAAAAGAGTAGCCAGATAGAAATGAAAAAAGAACGGGGCTTGAGATGTAAAAAAAATGGGGCAAGGCCGAGAAGAACGTAAAAAGAAGAAGGGGTGTAAGATAGATGGGGCCATTAGGCCAGCCCCATCTGTCGTGCTTTCTGCATGAGCAGCTGCATAAGCGGTTCGCGTTCGTTCTCCACCTTATTGTCAAGCACCGCATCTTTTAGGCATTGTTTCAGTGCGCCTACTTCGCGGCAAGGCTTTAGGTTGAACATCTGCATAATTTCGTTTCCATCGATACAAGGCTGTAACAGACGCTTGTAGTCGCGCTCTTTCAGGTCGGCCAACTTCTCGCGCACCATGCGGAAATTGTCAAGAAACTGGCGTTTGCGCACCTGATTTTTGCTGGTAATATCGGCTTCGCACAGCGTCATCAGGTCGTCGATGTCGTCGCCAGCATCGTTCAAGAGGCGTCGCACAGCGCTGTCGGTCACCTCCTCATCGGCAATAGCGATGGGGCGCATGTGCAAATCGACCAGTTTTTGCACATACTTCATCTTAGCATCCATAGGCTCTTTCAGCCGGCGGAAGATATCAGGCACCATCTTGGCGCCCAGATAGTTGTGGTTATGAAAGGTCCATCCCAATGCAGGATCCCAGCGTTTGCTACGTGTTTTCCCCACATCGTGCAGCAGAGCCGCCCAGCGTAGCCACAGGTTATCGCTCTTCAGTGCCACATTGTCAAGCACCTCAAGCGTGTGGTAGAAGTTGTTTTTATGGGCACGGCCATTGCGTGTTTCAACAATATCCAGCCCTGCTAACTCGGGTAAGATAGCTGAAGAAGGCCCGAACGCTGCAAGTCGACAAAGCCACGGCTGGGTTGTGCTGCCTTAATGGTTTTGTTCAGTTCTTCGCTGATGCGCTCGCCACTAATAATTTTCAGGCGATGCGCGTTTCGTCCCAACGCTTCAAACGTTTCGTCTTCGATAAAGAAGTGTAGCTGTGTAGCAAAACGCACACAGCGCAGCATGCGTAAGGGGTCGTCAGAGAACGTGATATCGGGATCAAGAGGCGTGCGAATGATGCCGTCTTCAAGGTCTTCAATGCCGCCGAAGGGGTCGACAAGTTCGCCAAAATGAGCACGGTTTAGCTGTATAGCCATGGCGTTAACGGTAAAGTCGCGACGGTTCTGATCGTCTTCCAGCGTGCCATCTTCGACAATGGGTTTACGCGAGTCGTGGCTATAACTTTCGCGTCGAGCCCCCACAAACTCTACCTCCATACCTTTATATTTCACCTGTGCCGTGCCAAAATTCTTGAACACTGAGATATTTGCCTTGCGTCCCATCTTCTTGCGCAAGGCGTTGGCCACCTGTATGCCACTGCCCACCACCACTACGTCAATATCATTTGAGGGGCGCTCGAGAAAGAGGTCGCGCACATATCCTCCCACAACATAGCAGTCGAGGTTCAGTTCATCGGCGGTGTCGCCAATCAGATGAAATATATCCTTATCAAGTATTTGTGCCAGTTCGGCATCAGTATAGAGTTTCATAACTTATCCTAAAAACGTTTTTTTCATGACTTCATGCCAGCCACTACGCCCTCACGGCCCACAATGTTTGCCTGAGATGCAGCGGTAAAAGACGGTATGAGTATGCAAAGTTACTTATTTTTTTGCATCCCACAAAACGTTACGCCCCCTTTTCATTGTTTGAAAGGAGGCGTAACACCACTATCTCACGTTTCGCAAATATAAGACACAATCTAATCAGCCATAAAATATCCGTTGTTGTCAGTCATATCATCTGTTATATCTTCTACGTAGGCCTTTTTGAGGGTTTCTTGCGACCCTGCCATGATGCCTAATGCCTCGACAGCAATAACATCGATTTGGGGCTTTTTATATTCTTTCTTGTCCATAATAGTTGTTTCGTTATTTAATAATTATCTTCTTTGTCTTTCCCGACTTCATGCGCACGATGTTTACGCCCTTCTGTGGTGCGTTGAGACGCTTTCCGCTGAGGTTGTAATATTCTGCCTCGGCATCGTTCAATGCGTCGAGAGCCTCTGCAGCGTTGATGCCAGTAGCCGAGCCATCAATGCGCATGCTGAGGCGAGCAGGGGCGTTGGCAGAGTGCCACTGAGCCAAGCGCGGAACGGCTGAACCTTGACACCCTTAACCGAAGCCGAGCTATTCAGTTCAGCCACATTCCAGAAGCGATCCTTTGATATAACATAACCGCTGTTGACATCCTCTGTCCAGTAAGTGCCGCTGAATGTCATGTCGTCCACTGTTTGAGCCTCTATTGCCACATTCAACGTAGCATCGTTAGCGTCAAATGTCAGTTCCGACCCTGTGCCGTTGCGCTTTACTATACATGGAGTGCCGGCAGCCACCACTCCTTCAAGGCGGCTCAGCACAAGCTCGTCACCAGTCAGTGTTTCAATCTTATACAGGCAGTAAGGCTCGCTGCCAGTCAGCGTCAATGAGTACGGCAACACGAGTGTGCCCCAGTTGCTCGTCATCGTGCGAGTGTAGGATATAGCATCAACTGTTCCATTTGCCTTGTCGCTAATGTATGAGTCGTCGCTCAGACTTACTTTCTTCGCTTGAAGATTAAAATATGCCCCTATAACTTTAGGCAACGACTGGAAAGTGATAGTTTTAATATTATTACAGTTACCAAAAGCACTAGTACCAATTACTTCCAACGATTTAGGTAATAACAAATCTCCCGTCAATCCAGAACAATTATAAAAAGCCGCATTTCCAATAGTTGTTACAGAGCTTGGTATTGTCAAATCTCCCGTCAATCTAGAACAATTATAGAAAGCATTTTCTTCAATGGTTGTTACAGAGTTTGATAATGTCAATTTTCCCGTGAACCCATAACAATCACTGAAAGCCAACTTTCCAATGGTTTTTACAGAGTTTGGTATTGTCAATTCTCCCGTCAATCCTGAACAAGCAATGAAAGCCTTATTGCCTATCGATGTTAGTGAATTTGACAGTGTTAGAGTGCCATTAAGATCTTCACATCCGAAAAAGGCTTCATTATCTATTGTTGTTACTGTATTAGGAATGACAAGGTTTCCTGTAATGTTTGAATTATAGAACGCTTGCGCAGGAATTTGCGTAATCGGAGCGTCAAACTCTATCACGCACTTATTACCTTCACCAACCCTATAATGCTCCACTACCGTAGCACCAAAATATTTATTTGATATATCCACCTTATTGCCATCGGTTGTTTGGTAACGAAAAAAACTATTCCCGCACACCTGACATATATCATCGTTAAGCTTATGACTTGTGGCAGGAAGCTTAGCGGTAAGACCAGAAACAGTCTCTTCCCCCTCACATTCTTGGGGGACGAATGTTATAATGTAATCATGCGTACAACTATACTTCTTCTTCTCTATAAGGAGCGAATGTTCGTTTGCAGCCACCTCGCCCAGCTTGACATTTTTGCCAGCCACGCGCTTATAAACCAACCACTTGCCTAAAGTAGAGGAGTACTCTTTATAGCTTTGCTGCTCCCAAATGAACATCATCTTATCACCAGAAGGCTGCACCTTAAAATTGATAGGACGAACGTTTCCGCTGGTGCTTCTGTCAAGAGCCACGTCCTTTTGTACTAAAGAACCGCTGGACTGGTCTTGCCATTTGCCCTTCACCGTAAACTTATGACCATAATAAGAGAATGTCTTATTGAAAGAGAGCTTAAGGTCAACGGTAACCCATGATTTCTCAGATTCGTAGGGGTTACTAAATGCGCCTACCTGTCCGCACTTTAAATTTTGGAGCTGTGCAGAGCCTACCGTTTTGCCATTAAGAATTATACTTGAACTATAGCCGACATCACCAGATATGTCTTTAAAATAAGTGAGGTGTGCATCGGATATATTAGACCACATTTTCTTAAGATTAGCTACTTTTTTGTCGTCGATGTAGAGATACACATCGCCAGTAAAACGGGAATTGTATAGTTTGGGGTTTAAAGTCTCCAATTTCCCGTTGAATATCCATAACTGAAGACTGGTTTCTATGCCACTCCTACTATAATATGTATTGCCTAACAGGACAACGGGTTCGAGTCCTTTGGCAGACACCTTGCCAGCACCTGCCATACACAAAAAAAGCGAGAGCAGCGTGTAGACAACCATGCTGCCGATGAGTTTAGAGTTAATGGTTTTCTTCATATTTGTTGATTTTATTGTTCTACAAGCAGCAAATTTAGTTTAAAATAGGATTAAGGCAAAAAACACATAACCGTGAAATGGCATAAAGAGGCGTAAAAAGTGGGGTAAAAAGGCGTAAAATCATGAAAAAAGGCTACCTTTGTAGCGACATAATACAGAAAACAATGAAATCTAAACTGTTAGAACAGCTAACCATATTTCTTGACCGTCGTAGTCATAATTGGCAGCAACGTCTATGTCTTATCACCTTCTTGATGCTCACGTTGTCGGTGATAGTGGCTGGTGTGCCTATGCACATCGCCGGACTTGTGGGACGTGGCAGCAACATCCTTTATATTATATCGGCTGTAATGTGGCTGGCTACTGTGATGTTGCTGGTTTTATATCTGCTGCGCCACATGTCGCTAAGGATGGCTATATCCATGTTTGGCATCTTGACACAGCTGACAAGCAGTGCCCGCATAGTGTGTATGGCTATAGAGCGCCCAGAGGGGTTTGACCAAACCATCATTTTCAATCAGATTATTTCGCTCGCCCTCATCATCTATCTTGTTATGGCTGCCGTCAGACATATACCAACGATAATAGCCACAATAAGTATTGCCACAATCGTATTTGCTTATCTATATACCGATGGAGAATTTAATAAACAGATAGTAGTGATATTCGTGATGGTGGAGATATTCACGTGTGTGCTGGGCGAAATGATAAGGCGAGGCATACGCAGCATGCAACGCGAAAATGCCGACTATCACATTACGCTCAACCGAGTGCTTGCCACATTCCACATGACCAAGACCGAACTGCTTGCCTATATACAGCTGGGACGTGGAGGGCAGAGCAGCCAAGACATCACCCACTTCTTCGACCGTCTCGACGAGCGCACCGAAGCCAATCTTATCAAAGCTGTGGAGCAGCGAATAGCCCATCGACGAATGTTACATGCCAAGATATCATCTGTGTTGCCCACGCTGACGCCTACCGAGCAGGAGGTGTGCCGATTGATTATCGGTGGCAAGACAATTCAAGAAATAGCCTCAATACTTAACAAAACACCCAACAATATTAGTTCGGTGCGCATACATATACGTAAGAAACTAGGACTTGCCACGAGCGACGACCTAAGAGAAGTGTTGCTGAAAACTTTTTAGTTATGAATTAACACAATTATGGTTCATATAAAATATGGAGTGATGAACCTTATTTTTTTGCAAATGTTTACACTACGCCCATTCTTAGCTCGCAATACCTCAAAAGTTATTAAATTTATGACGGCTTCGGCTCGCCTTTCAACATTAATTTATACTTTTGCACTTCAGTATGAAGCATTTATTATTATTCATCGCCACAACAACGTTGCTGGCAGGATGTGCAAAAACCGAAGAGCAGAAGGCCGACGAATGTATGCAACGTATCGACTCGCTCTACGCACAAGGCAAATACAGCGAGACGCTCGACTCTATCGTAGCATTGCGCGAGCACTACCCTACGGCCCTTGAAGCACGCCGCAAGGCGCTGGTGGTGTGGCAAAATGCCTCGCTGAAAATGGCGCAGGCCGATGTGGCCAAAACTGACATCTTGCTGCAACAAACCACGGCTCAGCTGGCTCGCTCGCTCGATAGGCTCACTTACAACCGCCTGCGTGTGCGCCGCGACTCGCTGCAAGCTCGTTACGAAGCCATGTGTGGCGTGGTTAGAATGATTCATGTTCGGCAGAAGCAAAATAAGGAATAAGGAAGAAACTCGATTTTTTATTTCTTTCTTAACTCTTCAATAAGGTTTTCAAGAATATATTGGTCGCTCATCAGTTGCAATCCATATTTTGGATCAGCCAACTGTTTGCATACTTCTGTAGTATAGAATAAATCGAGGCTCGTTCTGCTGGAATATGCAGAGTTTCGGCCAATAGCATTATTATTCGGCTCTGTTTACGCCACAATACATTATCTCTCATTGGTCGTCCTCCGTATTTAGTATTGTTGATGAAACAAATGTAAGATACCTATCAACAATATCTTGATTTAGAATACATATCTGGTGATTTACAGCTTTATATCTTAATTGTCCTAAAGCCTGTTCTGCTGTTATTACACCATTTTCATAATCTTCCACCGTATCAATCACGTTATCATTGGCCACACCTCCTTCAACCATGTCATATTGATTTTGAAGCACTCCTCCGCGTCGGCAATCTATCACATACTCTAACCACTCAATGTTATAAGCATCGAATATTTTGATGCGATAGCCACCACTTTTTACTCCTTCAATATCTAATGAATAGATAGATAAAACAGCCTTTGCTCGTTTGCCTTTCCTTTCGGATATCACCCTTGCCCATGCTTCGGCTTGCGATTGCAACTTAGTAAGATAAAAGCCTTGTCCAAAGTCTACTTTATTTCTTCCTAACTTTACAAGCGGTGCTGACACTTCTGTATATGACCCATGAAACAAATTAATCATGATTCTGCCTCCCAATTCAATAGAGTTTCACTAATATCTTCGGCAACCCAATCTAAACTTTGTGTATGCAGTTCCTCGTAACGTCTGAAAAGACGGTTATGTATAAGTCCTTGTTTTTGAAGACGATTGAACATATCTTTGCCAGTGATGCCTAACTTTTTGGCACCACTCTCTATTGCCATAACAGCAAAATGAACACGACGGTATGCCTCATTATCTATTGAATTCATGTTTGCCATATTTTTCTTTCGTTTTATCGATACAAAAAGTTTTTTTCTTTTTCACCATACAGCGTAATAGAAACGATGTGCCAAAGCGTTTCTCCTTTCAGCTATTGTCTTTTACACCTTTTTGAGATATTCAGCCCTTATATAATACACCTTTTTGAGATTTATTATGGTGCAAATATACACCATTTTGAGATTTATCGCAAGGATTACATTGAAAAAATATTATTGATGCCATAAAACTGTGATTATGTTTCTATGAAGTCAACAAGTTTATTAACGTAAGTTATATGTCTAATTACTATCTTTAATTCTTGCTGTTGCACACCTTTCTCTCTTCGGTCAACAAATCTCAAGCCCAGGCTGGTCCACGTTTCTATTACAGCGACTTACGCTTTAGCGTAGGTCGCTGTTTTTTGTTTATATACTCAGTATTGTGACCAAAGTGGGATCACAAGGTAAAAAATAGGGGGACAGCAAAATCTTGTCTGAAAATGTATAAATTATTTATGTATATGTGACTTATATTTCTCAACCAAAAAGTCGCGAAGCGAACGTAGATTTGATTTATTAGATATGATTGGTTTAATTATTTCTGACTCAAAAGTCAACACTCCATTGAGTATGTTTACTGATGCCACATACTCAGTATTTACGATATAACTTCTGCCCATCCTGAAAAAAGGTGAAGGTATATTAGACTCCGCATACGCTATTTCGATATCGGTAAGAAACGATGAAAGAGTTGATAAATGAGTTTTTGTTTTACCATCATTAAAATAAAAGTCGGTATAGTTTCCGTCTGCTTTAAGATAAACCACTTTGTCAAGATTGATGACCGCGAATTCTGTTCGAGAGTTTATGAAAACCTGTACCATGGTTTTAGAATTGATGTTGAGGATAATTAATCGGTTTATTGTTAGTTATGAACACTGTTGTCCAAAGAAAAAAATTGGACATGATTTAAATTGATTATATTCAATGGGTTATACGAATTTGATTTTTTCGAGATTTGATTTTGTACTTTTGCAAATTGTATTGCAAGAGACTGAAATCATGAATCAAGGAAAGACCGTATTCGCTCAGATTATGTCGCTCATACCAAGATATGAATTCGACAAATCTACGTTATAACCCGATCAGCAGGCAATGTCTAACCAGAGCGGCTAACATTTACAAATGTTAAATAAAATTTCCGAATTATAAGCCAGTTGGGATAAAAAACAGAAATGAACA
>ERZ859937.961-NODE-961-length-10244-cov-1.571106_pt1 | contig 10244 bp, 8 predicted proteins | sample MGYA00509985_ERZ859937 | MGnify/ENA primary metagenome ERZ859937 (study PRJEB30046, sample SAMN00715169) | human gut metagenome | study: EMG produced TPA metagenomics assembly of the A metagenome-wide association study of gut microbiota in type 2... | reverse complement strand
ACGCTCTTCCGATCTTGCCTCCCTGGATCACGGGAATATCTGCATGTAATTCCCCCAGGATCATTTTTCCGTGCTTCATCCCACATCACCTTTCGTTACCGCTTTAATACTTGCGGAACCTTTCATAACGTTCCTCTGCGATCTGTTCACCGGTCATGCCGGTATATTTTTGCAGAAATTCCTTGATATGTTCCTTGAGATACCCACCGATGGCTTCCACAGTACTTTGGTCTGCCCCGCCGTATTCCGGTACGATCCGCTCGATCACACCAAGCCGTTTCAGATCTTCCGAAGTGATGTTCATGACTTCACTGGCTTCTCTGGCTCTGTCGGCATCCTTCCATAATATAGAAGCAAAGCCTTCGGGAGACAGGATCGAGTATGTGGCATTTTCCATCATCCATACCTCATTGCCTACCGCCGTAGCCAATGCTCCGCCGCTGCCGCCTTCTCCGATAAGGATACACAATACCGGTACTTTCAAGGCTGACATCTCCAGCAGGTTCCGGGCAATGGCCTCACCCTGGCCTCTCTCCTCCGCCTCCACACCGCAGAAAGCTCCCGGCGTGTTTACAAAGCTGATAATGGGGCGGTGGAATTTCTCCGCCTGTTTCATCAGGCGCAGTGCCTTACGATACCCCTCCGGCATGGGCATTCCGTAATTGCGTCTGGCACACTCCGCAAAATCCTTGCCCTTCACATCTGCCAGCACTGTCACCGGCTGCCCGTCCAGGAATGCCACCGCACCTACCAGTGCTTTATCATCCCCATAATAACGGTCTCCGTGAGCTTCCACTACATAATCGAAAATGTAGGGAATATAGTCGGTCGCTGCCGGTCTGTCCACTCTCCGAACGGTCTTGACCTTTTCCCATGCCGTTCTGGGGAGTGTCAGGAATGACCGTTCCTTCACAATCTCCGTAGGTTCAAAATGGAAGTCAATATTTTTCTTAAAATCTGCATAATTCCCCTCACTGCACCGATGCGTCGTGATCAGGAAATATAAGGTCTTCTTCAGATTCTCCCGGCGGACGATACCGTCCACAAAACATGCTCCTGTAAAAATTCCGCTGTCTGGAAGCCGTCAGGGAGACGCTGTCCCAAGGTCTGCTTAATGACTCTCGGTCCTGCGAAGCCGATCAAGGCTCCCGGTTCCGCCATGATCACATCTCCCAGCATGGCAAAGCTGGCCGTTACGCCACCTGTGGTGGGATCCGTCAAAATAGTCGCATAGAGAAGTCCTGCTTCTCCATGCCGTTTGATCGCTGCGGAGGTCTTTGCCATCTGCATCAGTGAAATGATACCCTCCTGCATTCTGGCACCGCCTGAACAGCAGAATAATATAACCGGAAGTCTTTCCTCTGTGGCACGCTCAAATGCGCTTGTGATTTTCTCACCAACCACATGACCCATGCTTCCCATCATAAATCTTGAATCAATTACACCAAGCACTGTCTCCTCGCCGTAAATCTTTGTCTTACCGATGACAATGCCCTCAGAAAGTCCTGTTTTCTCCTGAGTCTTTGCAATTTTCTCCTCATACTCAGGGAAATTGAGAGGATTTCCTGTTGTAAGCTCTGTAAACCATGGCTCAAATGCTTCCTTGTCGGAAACCATTCTGATTCTGTTTTTAGCACGCACACGGAAATAATGATTACACTCATAGCAGACGTATTTGTGCTGTTTTACAACTGATTTGAGCACAGTCTTGCCACACTTGGGACAAACGATTGTCTCAGGGACATCCTCTTTTTCATCCTGTGCTGCACCGGCATTTTTGCCATCTGCGGCTGTTTTTGCGCTCTCAGCGTTCTTTGCTAAATTTTCTTCAGCCTCTATATTTTTATCTTTCTTCTTGAATAACTTCATCATGTCTCCTTATGCAATTAACCTATTGCAAATGTAAGCTCCGCCATACAGGCAACCTTGCCGTTTACCCTGGCAACAGCCTTGCCCACACCGATAGGACCCTTAACCTTTATAATCTCAGTGGTCAGCTCCAGCGTATCTCCCGGAACCACCTTCTGCTTGAACTTGGCATTATTGATGCCTGCAAAATATGCAGTCTTACCCTTCCACTCATCCTGACAAAGAATGGCAACTGCACCGGTCTGCGCCAAAGCCTCAATAATAAGCACTCCCGGCATCACCGGATTTCCCGGAAAATGTCCCATAAAATGTGGTTCATTCATAGTCACATTCTTCTTAGCCACACACTTTACGCCCGGCTGCAGCTCCTCAACCGTATCAATGAGAAGAAACGGACTGCGGTGCGGCAGAACATCCATGATCTGCTGCGTATTCATAACTGACATATACATCTATCCTTTCTCAACTTATTGTAAACTATTTACATTCTTCGAGCTCCACAAAGTGGAGCAATGAAGCACAAAGTATTCCATAAACCTAAACTACGCACATGATTCGCGCTCAACAAAGTGGAGCCGGGAAGCGCACAGTATGTTCTGAATGAAAAATATGAACTGTCACGGCGTTCCATCCGCTCCAATAGCATGAAGTGCTAACACCATATCACAGCCTGTCCGTGCAAAATGCCGTGACTGACTTCATATTTTTCACGAGGAATATACTGTGTGCTCCCAGGACCTCACAGCCTCCCATGCGCGAAGTCTCCCCATTAAAGCTCGGCACTCCCACAAATATTTTTATAAAATGTTTACAAAACATTCATCCCTTTAGGTTGTGCAATCATCCTCAAAGTGTTACAATAACACTATTGTGAGCCTGTACAAGGGCAATTTGAAGTTATAGGAGAAAAATATGAGCGCATTATCAAAAATCTTTGGTTCTCACAGCGAGAGAGAGCTTAAGAGAATTTACCCGATTGCTGACAAGGTTGAGTCATATAAGGAAGCAATGGGAAAGCTTTCCGATGAAGAATTAAAGGATAAGACAAGGGAGTTTAAAAAGCGTCTGGAGGACGGAGCAACACTTGATGATATTCTTCCGGAGGCATTTGCTACAGTAAGAGAGGCTGCTAAGCGTGTGCTTGGCATGGAACATTATAGAGTACAGATAATCGGTGGTATTATTTTGCATCAGGGACGTATTGCAGAGATGCGAACCGGTGAAGGTAAGACACTTGTTTCTACACTTCCTGCATACCTTAATGCACTTGAGGGCAAGGGTGTGTGTATTGTCACAGTCAATGATTACCTTGCAAAGCGTGATGCTGAGTGGATGGGACAGGTTCATGAGTTCTTAGGACTTAAGGTCGGCGTAGTACTTGGCGGCATGGACAATGACGAGCGCAGGGAGGCTTACGGCTGTGATATTACATATATCACAAACAATGAGCTTGGATTTGATTACCTGCGTGATAATATGGTTATCTACAAGGAGCAGCTTGTTCAGAGAGGTCTCCACTATGCTATCATCGATGAGGTCGATTCAGTGCTTATCGATGAGGCACGTACACCTCTTATCATTTCAGGACAGAGTGGCAAGTCGACAAGACTTTACGAGGCATGCGATATCCTGGCTACACAGATGAAGCGTGGTGAGGATGTTCCTGAGTATTCAAAGATGGATGCCATCATGGGCATTGTCCAGGACGAGACCGGTGATTTCATCGTAAATGAGAAGGACAAGGTCGTAAACCTTACACAGGATGGTGTGAAAAAGGTAGAACAGTTCTTCCATATCGAGAACCTTGCTGATCCGGAGAATCTTGAAATCCAGCACAATATCATACTTGCGCTTCGTGCGCACAACCTCATGTTCAAAGATCAGGACTATGTGGTAAAGGATGATGAGGTGCTTATCGTAGATGAGTTTACCGGACGTATCATGCCTGGACGCCGTTATTCGGACGGACTGCATCAGGCTATCGAGGCAAAGGAGCATGTAAAGGTTAAGAGAGAGAGCAAGACCCTTGCCACAATCACATTCCAGAACTTTTTCAACAAGTTTGACAAGAAGGCCGGTATGACAGGTACAGCTCTCACAGAGGAGAAAGAGTTCCGTGATATCTATGGCATGGATGTTGTCGAGATACCTACAAATAAGCCGGTAGCGCGTATTGATTTGCAGGATGCTGTATACGCTACCAAAAAGGAAAAGTTCAAGGCAGTTGTGGATGCGGTTAAAGAGGCACATGAAAAGGGACAGCCTGTTCTTGTAGGTACAATCACCATCGAGACATCAGAGCTTTTGAGCGGCATGCTCAAGAGAGAGGGAATCCCTCACACAGTATTAAATGCCAAGTTCCATGAGAAAGAGGCAGAGATTGTCGCACTTGCAGGACAGCACGGTGCAGTTACAATAGCAACCAACATGGCAGGCCGTGGTACCGATATCAAGCTTGACGATGAGGCAAAGGCTGCCGGAGGTCTTAAGATTATCGGTACAGAACGCCATGAGTCAAGACGTATAGACAATCAGCTCCGTGGACGTGCAGGACGTCAGGGAGATCCGGGTGAGTCACAGTTCTTCATCTCACTTGAGGACGACCTCATGAGACTTTTCGGTTCAGAGCGTCTGATGGGCGTTTTCAATGCTCTCGGAGTACCGGAGGGCGAGCAGATCCAGCATAAGATGCTCACATCTGCTATCGAGAAGGCTCAGGAGAAAATCGAGGCCAACAACTTTGGTATTCGTAAAAATCTTCTCGAGTATGACCAGGTGGACAATGACCAGAGAGAGATTATCTACAGCGAGCGTATGAAGGTGCTTAACGGTGACAACATGCGTGATGCTATCCTTAAGATGGTTCAGGAGCAGGTTGAGAAGTCTGTCGACAGATGTATTTCTGAGGAAATTGACAGAGCTGACTGGGATCTTGTAGAGCTCAACGAGCTTGTGCTTCCGGTCATTCCTCTTGATCCGATTACAAAAGAGGATATTGAGTCAATCAAGAATGCAAAGCAGCTTAAGCAGTACTTAAAGGAAAAGGCCGTCATGCTTTATGAGCAGAAGGAGACAGAATTCCCTGAGCCTGAGCAGTTCAGAGAGATTGAGCGTGTCGTGCTTCTTCGTGTAATCGACAGAAAGTGGATGGATCACATCGATGATATGGCACAGCTTCGTCAGGGAATCGGCTTACAGGCTTATGGACAGAAAGATCCAATCGTAGAGTACAAGATGGCAGGCTTTGATATGTTTGACGACATGATTTCAGCTATCCAGGAGGATACTGTCAGACTGCTGTATCATGTACAGGTTGAGCAGAAGGTTGAGCGAGAGCAGGTTGCAAAGATTTCGGGCACAAACAAGGATGAGTCAGCACAGAATGCACCAAAGCGCCGTGCAGCAGCCAAGGTATATCCGAATGACCCATGTCCATGTGGCAGTGGCAAGAAATATAAGCAGTGCTGTGGACGTGTGAAGTAAATTTTAAATGGCTGTAATCGTTGCTGGTCACACTGTTAGGCGTGAACAGTAACATAAAATAAATAACAAGAACGAATGTTCTAAAATTGTGGACAAAGTCAATTTTTTGTAGTAAAATAAAGCGCGTAAGTGCATACTATAAATGATTGACTTTGTCTTTTTATAATTTTACAAAAGCAGTATTTAAGATTTTTTTGGAGGAAGCGTGCGTTATGGAATTTAAACTGCATTCAAAATACAAGCCGACCGGCGACCAGCCACAGGCAATAGAGCAGCTTGTAAAGGGCTTTAAGGAGGGCAACCAGTTTGAGACCTTACTTGGAGTTACCGGCTCCGGCAAGACCTTTACTATGGCTAATGTCATTGCAGCACTCAATAAGCCTACACTTATCATATCGCACAATAAGACACTGGCGGGGCAGCTCTATGGTGAGATGAAGGAGTTTTTCCCCGAAAATGCAGTAGAGTACTTTGTCTCCTACTACGACTATTACCAGCCTGAGGCTTATGTGCCGCAGTCTGATACGTACATAGCCAAGGATTCCTCTGTAAATGATGAGATAGATAAGCTCAGGCTTTCAGCCACGGCAGCGCTCACAGAGCGAAAGGATGTCATTGTCGTGGCATCTGTTTCCTGCATATACGGACTTGGAAGTCCTGATGAGTGGACAGGCATGAGTATTTCGCTGCGCCCGGGGCAGGAGAGGGACAGGGATGATCTCGCGAGGGCTCTCATAGATTTACAGTACACCAGGAATGATATGGATTTTCACCGAGGCACCTTCAGAGTGCATGGGGATGTGCTTGATATATTTCCGGCAAATGCCGATGATACGGCAATCAGAGTTGAGTTTTTCGGTGATGAGATAGATCGGATAGTGGAGATTGATGTGCTGACCGGCGAGGTAAAGTGCTCGCTTGAGCATACGATGATCTTCCCTGCATCTCACTATGTAGTTTCGCAGGAGAAGATAAATGAGGCCTGCCTCAATATAGAGAAAGAGCTTGATGAGCGTGTGAAGTATTTTAAAGGCGAGGACAAGCTCATAGAGGCTCAGCGAATAGCAGAGAGGACCAATTTTGACATAGAGATGATGAGAGAGACAGGCTTCTGCTCAGGAATTGAGAACTATACGAGGCATCTGAACTTTGCAAAGCCGGGGGAGCCTCCTATGACACTCATAGATTTCTTCCCGGATGATTTTCTCATAATCGTGGATGAGTCACATATCACGATTCCACAGATAGGCGGTATGTATGCGGGTGACCGCTCCAGAAAGACCACTCTTGTGGACTATGGCTTCAGACTGCCCTCGGCCCTTGACAACAGACCTCTCAATTTCGAGGAGTTCGAGGGTAAAATAGACCAGATGCTCTTTGTCTCAGCCACTCCTAATAAGTATGAGAATGAGCATGAGCTGCTTCGTGCGGAGCAGATTATCAGACCGACAGGACTTTTGGATCCGGAATATCAGTGCGCCCTGTCGAGGGACAGATTGATGACCTTGTATCAGAGGTCAATAAGGAGACTGCAAACCATCACAAGGTGCTTATCACGACACTCACAAAGCGTATGGCTGAGGATCTCACAAACTATATGGCAGAGCTTGGCATCAGGGTAAAGTACCTGCATTCAGATATAGATACACTTGAGAGAGCGGAGATAATACGTGACCTGCGTCTTGACGTATTTGACGTGCTCGTCGGTATCAATCTGCTCAGGGAGGGCCTTGATATCCCGAGATTACACTTGTTGCCATACTCGATGCGGATAAGGAAGGCTTCCTTCGCTCAGAGACCTCACTTATACAGACGATAGGACGTGCCGCACGTAACAGTGAGGGCCATGTTATCATGTACGCTGACAAGATTACAGACTCCATGCGTGTCGCAATTGACGAGACAAAGCGTCGTAGAAAGGTACAGGAAGAGTACAATGAGGCTCACGGCATCACGCCACAGACTATACAGAAATCCGTGCGTGATCTCATAGCTATCTCAAAGAAGGTAGCGGCCGATGAGAATGCTCTTGACAAAGATCCGGAGTCAATGAGCAAAAAAGAGCTTGAGAAGCATATCGCAGATATAGAGAAAAAGATGAAAAAAGCAGCGGCAGAGCTCAATTTCGAGGCGGCTGCTGAGTACAGGGATAAGCTTATTATGCTTAAAAACACATTGAGAGACGTAAAATAAAAGCTTATAACATCCGGAAGCAATTTGGAGGAACACAAATTATGGCAAAAAAAGAAAGAAAATACATCAAAATACGAGGTGCCAGCGAACACAATCTAAAGTGCGTCAGTCTTGACATCCCGAGAGATGAGTTTGTTGTTTTTACAGGGCTTTCAGGCTCCGGCAAGTCATCACTGGCATTTGATACCATATATGCTGAGGGGCAACGCAGGTACATGGAGTCACTTTCATCGTATGCGCGTCAGTTTTTAGGACAGATGGAGAAGCCGAATGTGGAGTCTATAGAGGGACTTCCGCCTGCCATTTCCATTGACCAGAAATCCACCAACAAGAACCCGCGTTCAACTGTCGGAACGGTCACGGAGATATATGATTACTTCAGACTGCTTTATGCCAGAATTGGAATACCACACTGTCCGAAGTGCGGGCGTGCCATTACAAAGCAGACTATAGACCAGATGGTGGATACTGTTATGGCACTGCCTGAGCGCACCCGTATCCAGCTTCTTGCACCGGTGGTCAGAGGCCGCAAGGGTGAGCACCAGAAGCTGTTCGAGAGAGCCAAAAAGAGCGGATATGTGCGTGTGATTGTAGATGGCAGCATGTATGAGCTCTCCGAGGATATCCCAATGGAGAAAAATATAAAGCACAATATTGATATTGTTGTAGACCGTTTGGTTGTAAAGCCGGGCATAGAAAAGAGGCTTACTGATTCACTTGAAAATGTATTTGAACTGACAGAGGGCAATGCCATAGTTGATATTGTGGATGGCGAACAGATGACCTTTTCCCAGAACTTTGCGTGCCCTGACTGTGGCATAAGCATAGATGAGGTTGAGCCGAGAAGTTTCTCCTTCAACAATCCGTTCGGAGCATGTCCGACCTGCTACGGACTCGGCTACAAGATGGAGTTTGACCCGCAGCTTATGGTGCCGGATGCATCGCTTTCCATATCAGAGGGTGCCATACAGGTGATGGGGTGGCAGTCATGTACAGACCCAAAGAGCTATACCTATGCGACACTTCGTGCGCTGCATGAGGGCTATGGGCTTCCTCTCGACACACCGATTGATGATTTGTCTGCAGATATGAAAAAACTGCTTTTTTACGGTGGAGATGGCAGGGTGCTCAAGGTCAGATACAAGGGTCAGAGAGGCGAAGGCGTCTATGACCTTGTATGGAACGGCCTTGTGGACAATGTTGAGCGCCGATACAAGGAGACCTTTTCTGATACGGCAAAGGCAGAGTATGAGCAGTTTATGCGCATTACTCCGTGTACGAGCTGTAAGGGGCAGAGGCTTAAGCCGTCGTCACTTGCCGTTACGGTTGCGGACAAGAACATATATGAGATGACCTCCATGTCTGTGAAGGAGCTTGTGAAGTTCCTTGCTGATATAGAGCTTACAGAGCAGCAACACTATATAGGAGACCAGATACTAAAGGAAATCCGTGCGAGAGTTGGCTTTTTGCAGCAGGTCGGCCTTGATTACCTCACCCTTACCCGCGGCACGGCAAGTCTTTCAGGCGGGGAAGCCCAGCGAATCAGGCTTGCCACGCAGATAGGCTCAGGACTTGTAGGTGTGGCATATATACTTGATGAGCCAAGTATCGGACTGCATCAGAGGGATAACGACAAGCTGCTTGGCGCACTTATGAATCTTAAGAATCTGGGAAATACGCTCATAGTGGTGGAGCATGATGAGGATACCATGCGCGCAGCGGATTATATCGTGGATGTAGGGCCGGGAGCAGGCTCGCACGGCGGGGAGATAGTGGCAGCAGGCTCGTTAAAGGACATTATAAAGTGCAAAAAATCACTCACAGGAGCATATCTGAGCGGTAAAATAAAGATACCGGTGCCGCAGGAGAGGCGCAAGCCAAGCGGATATATCACGATAAGAGGAGCCAGGGAGAATAACCTGAAAAATATTGATGTGCAGATACCTCTTGGTATCATGACCTGTGTTACAGGCGTGTCGGGCTCGGGAAGAGCTCATTGACCAATGAGATACTATACAAGCATCTGGCCAAATCCTTAAACAGAGCCAGGTGTATCGCAGGTGACCACGACGGTATAGATGGTCTTGAACAGCTTGATAAGGTCATAGACATCGACCAGTCACCGATAGGCCGTACACCCCGCTCTAATCCTGCCACATATACAGGCGTGTTTGATATGATAAGAGACCTGTTTGCATCAACACCAGATGCCAAGGCAAGGGCTATAAAAAGGGCCGTTTCAGTTTCAATGTAAAGGGCGGCCGGTGTGAGGCCTGTGGCGGCGATGGAATCCTTAAGATAGAGATGCATTTCCTGCCTGATGTATATGTGCCGTGTGAGGTCTGTGGAGGCAAACGATATAACAGGGAGACACTCGATGTAAAGTACAAGGGCAAGAGCATATACGATGTTTTGATATGACAGTGGAGGAGGCACTTGAGTTTTTCAAAAATGTGCCAAAGATCCAGAACAAAATCCAGTCGCTCTATGATGTCGGACTATCCTACGTGAAGCTGGGACAGCCGTCCACAGAGCTTTCGGGTGGTGAGGCGCAGCGTATCAAGCTTGCCACAGAGCTTAGCAGAAAGAGCACCGGAAAGACCATATATATACTTGATGAGCCTACCACAGGACTGCACTTTGCAGATGTACACAAGCTTGTGGAGATACTGCGCAGGCTCTCGGCGGAGGCAATACTG
>ERZ859937.960-NODE-960-length-10246-cov-1.583848_pt1 | contig 10246 bp, 10 predicted proteins | sample MGYA00509985_ERZ859937 | MGnify/ENA primary metagenome ERZ859937 (study PRJEB30046, sample SAMN00715169) | human gut metagenome | study: EMG produced TPA metagenomics assembly of the A metagenome-wide association study of gut microbiota in type 2... | reverse complement strand
TAGCCGTATTGGCAGGAAAATCCTCCTAAGGGCTGGCGTAAGCTGGTGCCGTTAGGTCTTTTGGTGCCGCCTGAGCCGCTTGATGCATATGCTGCTGTTGTGCAGGTGCGCAGATGGTTGAAGAAAAATGAGGAAATGGATTAATGAATAAGCTTGGCGATTTAAGCTGTAAGGAATTTTTAATTGAGCTTGCAAGCGCTGCGCCTGCCCCCGGTGGCGGCGGCGGCGCTGCAATGGCTGGAGCTTTGGCGGCGGCGCTTGCTTCTATGGTTGCTAATCTGACGATTGGCAAGGAAAAATTCGCCGAACGCGAACCGGAGGTCAAAGAGCTGCTGGAGCAGGCGGAAGCAGAACGCGTGCGTCTTCTGGCGCTTGTAGATGAGGATGCGGCTGTATTCAACAGCTTTATGAGCTGCTATAAGTTGCCTAAGGCTACTGATGAAGAAAAGGCTGCGCGTACAGCGGCAATTCGTGCCGCTGCAAAGCAGGCAGCGACTGTACCGCTGAATATTGCCCGCAGCTCCTTTGCTGTACTGAAGCTGGCAGACAGGTTGGTAGTATCAGGAAACCCAGGCGTGATTACGGATGGTGCCTGCAGCGGTTTGTGGCGCGTGCGGCGCTGCGCTGTGCGGAGTACAACGTGCGCATTAACCTGGGACTGACCAAGGATGAGGTGTGGAACGCGCAGGCTGTAGCAGACCTGAAACAGCTTTTGGCAGATGCCAAAGCGTTGGAAACACGTTTGCTTGCAGTAACGGATAAAGTGTTGCAATAAGGCTTTATTGCTTGCTGCTTCGCAGGTACTTGACTTAAGCGTGTTTTTAAAGTATAATGAAATTCTGATGGAAAGGTGGCCGAGTGGTTGAAGGCTCTAGTCTTGAAAACTAGCGAAGGTGCAAGCCTTCCGTGGGTTCGAATCCCACCCTTTCCGCCATTAAAAAATTATAATAGGGTCTTGCAATTTAGATAAGAATCTGTTATAATAAACAAGTAGTCTAATGGAGTGGTACTCAAGCTGGCTGAAGAGGACGGTTTGCTAAATCGTTAGACGGTTTACCCCGTGCGTGGGTTCGAATCCCACCCACTCCGCCAACAAAAAATTGCTCTCAAGTGTAAGCTTGAGAGTTTTTTTATTTCTTGAATTTGTTCTTGCGAAATGTTACAGCGGTTTACCCCGCACAGGGTTTGCCACCCCAAACCACTCCGCCAACTATGGCAATCGGCTCTCGGAGAAATCCGAGAGCTTTTTTGTTTTGCTAGAAAAAACATGATAAAAAATAAAAACGTAAAATCCGTTGATAATTTTCGAAAGACGTTATATAATAAAATCAGTAGAAAATAAAAACGTAAAAACCGTTTTTAGCTGGAGATGATACAATGAAAATACTGCGGATAACTGTGAATGGTTTGCCTTTATTTAAACAGGAGTTAGATCTTTTATTTTATACTCAACAACGAGTTAGTGAAGATGACAAAGAAAAACTCTATAAGATAGAGCCTAATTATTACCTGCATACAGCTTGTGCGTTTATTGGTATTAATGCTTCTGGCAAAACTTCTGTATTGAAGGTAATTAATTTAGCTTTAAATATTTTGCGTAATGAACCTATCAATCATGTTGAGTCGAGGAATATTCTTGGCGGTTGCGAGAATGCGTCGTTTAAAATTTGCTTTTTTGATAACAAGCGTAATATTTGTTGTCTGGAAACTGTTGTTAAATCTAAAAAAGCTAAAGCAGGGGGATATGTGTATTCTATAGTTGAAGAAAAGCTTTGGGAAAAGCCTGTCAGCAGCGTTAAATCTAAAAAATACCTTACTGATTTTTCTGGCCTGCGTCCAATAGCAGCCAGAAATACAGATGAGGCTTATCTGCCCGATGACGTAAGTTTTATCATAGCTCATAATAAAAAAACAAATGATAGGATAGATGTGTTTAGCCTGCTTTCATATACCAACATTAATGTTCTTCCGTTTACTGATGATATTCCGTTAGAAGTCATTACGTTCCTTGATCCTACTATTGAAAAGTTATGCTTTGAAAAAATTGAAGATAAGGCGTTAATTCATTTGAAGTTTAAGGGAGAGGAAGAGCTTATTTTAAATAACGCGGTAGAACTTGAGCAGTATCTGTCTTCTGGTACAATAAAGGGCATTATTACCTTTTCTATGGTCAAAGAGGTCTTGACATCAGGAGGCTATCTTTTGATTGATGAGCTTGAAAATCATTTTAACAAAGAGATAGTTGTCACATTGATGCGCTTCTTTATGGATAGCAGTTTAAACAAAAGTGGTAGTACGTTGATTTTTACAACGCATTACTCGGAATTGCTAGACGAATATGATAGAAATGATGCCATCTATATTGTAAGAAACCGCAATGGTATTACTGCTGAAAATCTAAGCTATATTTTAAAGCGTAATGATATAAAGAAAAGTGATGCTTATCAGAGCGGCTTTCTTGAGGGCACTACTCCTGCCTATGAAGCTTATCTGCGCTTAAAGAAAAATTTAGCTGCTTCGCTAAAGTAAAGGAAGCAGTTAGATGAAACTAGCAAAATATAAAGTTTGTATCTGTGAAGGTTCTGCTGAGTCAGCAATTATTGATATTTTGGTTGAGCTAAATTGCAATAAGAAGTTGCACAAACTATACAGGAGGAAGCTAAGTATATCAAGAACAAGGGCTTTAATGATAAATATTACAAAGATTTGATTATCGAATACATTAGAAAGTATGGTAAAGCAAAGAAAAAGGATATTAGAGAACTTCTGTGGGATAAACTACCTGATGTGTTCGATGATAAAAAAAAGAACAGCAAAATTTCTACACTGTTAACGTCATTGAGACAAAAAGGTCATATTACAAAAGACTCTCCAAATCAGCAAATTTCGAATTGGATTCTTGTTGGAAAGGTAAAAAAAACCGATAAGAAATGAGTTGAATTCTAACAAGCTTTCATTAAGAATTGCTGAAAAAGCGCTTGGTTATGGGTTTTCTGGGCTTGATAGAAAATAGAAATTCAATCAAGATATAACCAGGATTCTATCAAGTTATTATTGGATAGCGAAATGTTACAGGGGTTTACCCCGCACAGGGTTTGCCATTCCAAACCACTCCGCCAACTATGGCAATCGGCTCTCAGAGAAATCTGAGAGCTTTTTTGCTGCCTGAATATAATTCTTGAAATTGTTTTTCATTTCTCTTTATGCGGTCTGTATGTTTTGCCTTGCTTACCCATTTTCGAAGCACAGCGATTGCAGCAGTAGCGTTTGTCTGCGCGGCGTCCGCTGATGAGAAAATAATTGTTGCATTCAGGATTGGCGCAGCGGTGGTATTCGCCCGGATTGAGCAGCAGCTGATACAAATCAAGATAAATTGCCTGCATAAGATAGCTGCATTGCCAAAGGCTGGTAAATTTTTCTTGCGCCAGGTCCATTTGCGGTCTGGCGGTATAGATATTATCGTTGATGATATCGAGCAGGACGCGTCTGGCAAAAGTGTGGTCAAGGCTTATGCTTGGAATATCTTCAGCGAGAATTATAGCAGTAAGCTGTTTCTTCGTCAGCAGGTCCTTGTCATAATCAGCAAGTGTGTGCAGCATATGCTTGTCTACGACTGCGAGAAAGTTTTGCAGCTGACAGGCGTAGTCTGCATCTGCTTTACGGATACTCTTGAGCAGCTGTGTGTGCGAAATGCGCTTACGCGTAGCAAAGTATTCTGCTGCCTTGAGCGTAGGTGTTTTGATGCGCGGCAGCAGGTAGTGAATGCCACGTGCGCTGTAATGCAGCAGGTAGGCAAGTGCATAGATAACGCCTGCCTGTGTCCCTTCGTGTCGGAAGAGATAGCTTTGGACAATAAGCAGGCTGCGGACGATTTTGACGCAGCGGGCAAAAAGGCGCAGGCTCATAATGTCCATTTCGTCTACTTCGAACAGTGTGTAATTCAAGGTAACCTCGGCGTCATTGGCAGCATAGTCTTTTTCTGCAAGTATATCTCCCAGATACAGGGTGTCGTCGATAAAGCTGAAATCGTTGATGAGCATAGAGTGATTTTCGTCGTCAAGGTGTGCACGTTTCTCAAGGCAGCGCTGCGAAGAATAGGGCAGGCCGTAGGCATTGCAGAAGGCAAGCACCTGCTTTTTATCGTTTTCGTCAATATTGGCGAAGGCTATAGTCAGGGAAGAAGCTGCCGCACCTTCCTCACTTTGTGAAGCGATAGTTTGCGTATGAAAGGGGCCTTGGGCGCAGATAAAGTCGTCCTGACCGTTAAAAAAGCGGCGAATTTGATAATTACCGCAGACATTATTAGTGAAGAATTTGGGAATCACTGGCGCCGGAAAGGCGCGCTGCATAGTTGTCATGGATATCACCTCGCAAAAATATAAAAGCTTACTTTGCTAGCAGATGTTGACGTTTTGTCGGCATCTGCTTTTTCGTCATTATAATATCATAAAAAAGAAATTTTATCAGGTATTATTGTTTCTTACTTTACCTTATACTAAAAGCAGGCGGTGGTTAAGGAAGCTTGCAAAATTTATGTCAAATATATTCCACATATATAAAATTTAAAGCACCGACGAGCTACCTTTTTAGTGCATAATATAAGGTGAGAGATAAGGAGTGGTACTTTTTGTTTGAAGAAAAATATAAAACTATTGGCTTGAATATTATGTATTATCGCAGAGCATTGAGTCTGACACAGAGCGAACTGGCGGAGAAAGCAAAAATGTCAAGGGCGCGTGTTTCTGATATTGAATGTGGCAAGGGTCCCTTTAATATGGAGTCTATATTTTTGCTGGCCCAGGCGTTGGGTGTTGATCCTGTGCGGCTTATGCAGGAGAAAGAGTGAGAAGCAGCGGAAATAAAAATTAAGTAAGCATATTGTCCATTCCCCAAAAAACAAAATACAAAAATTAAACTATATGTAAAGTTATGAAATGATTGTGCAAAGATGTAAAATTGAAAATATGCGATAATATAGTAGTAAGAGGAGTGATAGCTAAATGTTTGCTTTGAGATATAAGAAAATAGGTGCTAAGATTGTTTTTTACAGGAAATTGAAGAGCATGACACAGGAGAAACTTGCTGATGAGGTTGGTATTACACCGCAATATTTATCAAGAATCGAAAATGGCGGTTATTCTAAAAATGTATCACTTTCAACTTTGATGAAAATTGCAGGGGTATTGGATGTTACTATGAGTCAATTAATGGAAGGGGTGGAAAGTGAAGAATAACTTGTTAATTAAGTCAGTATAAGTGAAAATTTTAAAAATGAGGTGTATCAAGTGAAGAGAATAATATGCTTTATTATTACTGTTATTGTAACAACCTTAATTGTAGGATGCGGATCAAGCAATGATTCCATTAAAAGTAATCCTTTTGCGAAATATGCGGAAAGACCGGTTACATCAGAATTTTACCAGAGATATTTCGTTAATGAGTATTGTAAGGAAGCTAATAATTTTACTAAAGAATATCAGGAGTTTTTGGAAAAAGTTGGGACTAAGCAATTTAAAATGCAGATTGTACGTCCAGAAAGCTCTCTTTTTTATAAGAAGGTTACATGGAATATTGCTGATAGAGATGACTCTAATCCAGATGCAGCTAAATATCGTTATTTAGGCGAAGTAAAGGATGGCAAGCCACATGGTGTAGGTATGCTTTATATGGCTATGGATGGAGGAAAATTTTATGCAAGGTTTATGGCGGTAATTTTAAAGATGGACGTTATGATGGCTATGGGTTCCTATACGCAGATTTTGGAATTTCTTATTCTAAAATTCAGAACTCCGTATATACATATATAGTTAATCAAGCACCTTCTAGATTAATGGAGGTTTTAGGTGATAGTGAGCAACAAGCGGCGGAAAAAAAGAAAAAGCATGTCAATTTAAATACTGCTATTGGCAAGGTTAATATTCCGCCAGTTCCGTATATATTTGGTGCTCAGAAAAGGTATGAATTTGTTCCTGAGGGGAGATTAAAGGCTTTACGTTTGATGATTAACAATAATATTGCTTATGAAGGTAATTTTAAAGATGGTTTACCGAATGGTAAAGGCATTCTTTATTATGATTTTATAGCTAGAGGTACAGATCCGAAGGCTATTGAGGCATGGTATTTGAAACAAGATATAGCTGAGTGTGAAAAGAGATTAAAAAATAACGATGCATTATTTACATTCAATACAGTTGACCCTAAGGAATACATGGCTGAAAAAAGCAAACTGGAAGCTAAACTCAAGGCCTTAGGTGATGTTCCTCTGGAAGCACAATTGGCAAATGGGCGTTGGCTCGTAATGAGCGGTGAATTTGATGATGGTGTTCCGAATGGTGATTTTGTTTGCTATACTCAGGACCAAACAGCAGGCGAAGGTTATAAAATTATGGAACTGGAGTTAGATGATGGTATAGCAGAAGGTAAGGCTAAAGTATGGAACATAAAAGGCGATAGTATATTCAAAGGCGATATTAAAGAAGCAATGAATGCCTTTTATGAATATTTTATGTCAACTGTATCTGGATTCCAAGATAAAAAATATATTTACAGTGAAGATTATTTAAAATTATCTGGTGATCAAAGTTCAGAAAAGGTGAATGCTGAGACGGTTAAGAAACAAAATAATAGCGATACGAATGGAGCTGTAAGCAACAATAATAAAGCTATCAATAGTAGTAATTCGTCAGCAAATGAACCCATATACAACTTATATCATCCGCAAGGATTTTTGAATGGTGATAAGCATATACCTGAAGTGTATCAAAATCAGGGAGTCCATCGTTATGTTGATTGTCGCAGTGCAAAAATTATGTCGCGCAATAATGGTCAAACAATTGTGCAATACGATATGGTTATAGTAGGTGGCAATGGGCAGCAGGATAGAAAGCAAAATATTGTGGGGTTACTTACTGGTAAAGGTGTTGCTGTTCAATATAGGGCTGATGATGGTTCATGGCGGCCTATGAATATGTCAGGTGCTTCAGCAGCCTGGTACAACGCTGGCTTAGTATTGGTTGATTATTTAAAGTTATAATGTAACAGGCAGGACTGCTATTTGCAGTCCTGCTAAAAATTTATTTATAAGATTGGGTGATAAAATATGTTGAACTATAATTTCGTTGATAAGCAAATTATTGTTAGTGATGATGTAGAAAAAATCGCTGAATTAACCAAAAAACGTATTGCTGTTAAAAGTAAATATATGGCGAGAATTTTAGCTGCTTATGATAAAGCTGGTTCCATAGAAAATTTTATGGAGAATTTCTCTGATGTCAGTGGTAATATTAGTGGGAATGCCATTAAAGATGCGCTTGATATTTGTGTTAATGATGGCTATTATGATATTGATGAAAACTTTTTTCTGGAAGATGGAAGGCAAGAATTTATTTTCGATCCTATGTTTAATGAGCTTGAAGATTTATTTGGAGCCTATAAAAATATAATTCAACAAAATGAAGATGAACATGAATATCGTGAGCAAAGAAAAGAAAACCGAGGACGCTTTGTAGGTGGCGGGTTTGGTTTAGGTGGTGCTATTTCCGGCAGTTTGAAAGCTGGTGCTCTGAATATGGCAACGGGATTGGGACACAGCGTGTTTAATTCTATCGGCAACGCTATGTCTAATTACGAAGCATCTAAAAAATTAAAGGAGCTGTACGAATTACCGCAGTGTAGGGATATTTTGCTTAATGCTGTAAATATCTTGGTAAATAATATCTGGCTGATTATGATTAACGATGTTTATCAATTGAGTATTGCAGCAGATCAGGAAATGAAAAAGAGTGAAGCTATTTTTAATAACGTTATCAATGGAAGAATACCTAAGGAGAAAACTAAAGCTGCTTTACTTGATGTTTTAAGTATTAATCCTTTGAAAGGTCAAGCATATGATGAGCTGGTAGAATATCTTGATCAAGATGAGTTAGAAGAATTATTGAGTATGTATAATTCTTTAGAGATTTGCTATCTTGTGGCAGAGGATGATTTAGCTGAATATGTAAAGCAGGGGTTAGTTGGTAAAACGCTTCTTTTGAAGATTCAGGCTGATGGCGGCAATCCTGAAAGTAAGCTTAAGTATGTCAAACATTGTATAAAAACAAATGAAAATGCCGAAGATGCTATCCATGTGTTACAAGAATTAATTGAAATGAAATATGAGCGAGCACTTTTCTATATGGCCAAGGCAATAGAAGATGGTGAGTGGCCTTTTCCAAATCAGGAAGAGTCTTTATTAGTGGCATATAAGGCTCTAATTATTTTGGGGTATAAAGGTTGTTACCTTAAATTAGCAGAGTTGTATAGATATGGTCGCGGTAATATTAATGCAGATAATGCAATGGCATTAGAGTATTATTTTGGAGTTATCAATGAAACAAAGATAAAATTATCTGCAGATGCTTATAAATATATTTTTGACAATTGTTTCAATGAAAAAGTAAATGAGAAACTTCGCACTAAAGCATTTAAGTGTCTGGATAACCTTTTGAATTCAGATGAGACAGATGAGCAATTAGGCATTAATGGGAAATTTAGAGAGTATCTGCTTTTGTTAAAAGGGCGGGCTTATGCTCTTGGCTTGGGATGTAAAGCTGATACTGATATAGCAGTTGAATGTTATAAAAAGCTTATTCAGGAAGATAAGCCTGATTATGCAAGTCCGAATGAGACAATGGCGATTGTCGGGTTGTGCGAAATAGCGCATAAAAAAGCAATAGCAGGCGTAGATTGGGAGTTGCTCTATAATAAAGCATGTAAGGCTGCAGTTCAAAATAAGAAGAGTGCAGGCATGTATGCTAAGGGGTTAATGCTGGCTTATAAACTTTGTAAAGCAAGTGAAGAAATAAATGATCCTATGCAACTTGTTGAAATCTTTGGCAATTGTAAATATGTAGATCCAATTAAGGATGAAAAGGTAGATTCTGGATTAGCCAATAAATATTATTATACTGCATTGGCGTTAGCTGCATACTTACCTGTTCAAGCTAAAGCGTACTATGCTAAGGCAATTAAGGCAGGCCTTCAAGCTGATGCGTATCCGGCAATACCGGAATATGATGAGAAAGAGATTTTGTCATTTGATTATCCTTTGGACAAAGACCCTGCAAAAATTCCGCAGTTTGAAAAAATTATCAATGATTCTCTAACTGATAAAAAGGTATCAATAAAAACTTGTGAAGCTATTGCTAAATGCTGTGCATTACATAATTTGGGGTATGAAATCAATGTTGATTGGCAACAAGTATATGTAGTTTTAGATTCTTTTTACCGTGAAGATAAAACAAAAGATGATGTATGCAATGCTACTGGTATGACAAGATATTGTATCGGTTTACTTATAGACAGTAGATTAAAACAGGATGAAGATCTAAAAAGCTTATATGATAATGCAACGGTATATTTTTCTGGTGTCCGCAAGTTGGGAAATAATGTTGGATGTATGCAAGATGCAGGAAAGCATGCGACTTACTGTGAAGTTGGCTGGAGGCTCCTGTTAAATTTAACTGTAAGCAAAGAAGCTTTAGAAGCTGCGCAAAAAATAGCTCAGGAATTGCATTTGGATGCCAGCATGATTGAAGCTCGGTTAATCGAACTCTCACATGTGGCAGTACCTGCTTCGACCGAAGTAACCGCTCCTGAGCAAATGCAGCAAACAGATAACACAGAGCAAGTAGTTGCAATGCAGCAAACAGATGACACAGAGCAAGTAACTGCAGCACAGCAAGCTTTTAACGTAGAGCAAGTAGCTGTAGTGGAGCAAACAGGTAACGCAGAGCAAGTAGCTGCATGCAGCAAGCTGATGACAAAACAAATAAATCGACTAATGTTGGTTGCGGAATGTATCTTAGCATTTTATTTTATCTGTGGGGTGGTATTAAAGCGTGGAACGCAGGCGGTTTTATTTTTACAACGCTTTCTGTAATAGCATTTTTCATGTTCATTAGTACGATTGGGTACATTTACCAAGTCAAAACAGGAAAAGCAGATCCTGATGATGAATAAGTAAAGTCTAATAATCTGTCTTTTAGAAGTAATCATGCTCACATGGCAATGATATAAGGAACTGAAACTGCCTTTTGTTCCTCTCTGTTCCATATATTTGTGGTGCAATCAGAACATTTTTAAGATAATTTTACAGTGGGCAACCACTATATATAGTGATAGGTTTAATGTAAGCACCACAAATTGTAGCTTGGGCATTTTTGCTAAATCGTTAGACGGTTTACCCCGTGCGTGGGTTCGAATCCCA
>ERZ859937.959-NODE-959-length-10248-cov-1.623369_pt1 | contig 10248 bp, 8 predicted proteins | sample MGYA00509985_ERZ859937 | MGnify/ENA primary metagenome ERZ859937 (study PRJEB30046, sample SAMN00715169) | human gut metagenome | study: EMG produced TPA metagenomics assembly of the A metagenome-wide association study of gut microbiota in type 2... | reverse complement strand
CCCGTTATCACCAGTTGCGTTGCGTACGCAACATCATTAGCGACGTGCGCGAGAAAGGTGTAGGGCAAACCTATCTCGTGCAGCACTCAGCAGGTTCAGGCAAAACAAAGAGCATGTCATGGCTGGCCTTCCAACTGGCAAACCTTCAGAATGTAGACAACACCCCGGTATTCGATTCGGTTATTATGATTACCGACCGTATTGTGCTCGACCGGAACATTGCCGATGAAATAAAGGGAATGGAAGAAGTAGCCGGTACTGTGAAAGACATCCGCAAAGGTTCACGTAATCTGGCAAAGGCATTAGCAGAAGGCGGTCACCGCATCATCATCTCCACGGAACAAAAGTTCAGCTTTGCATTACCTAAGTTGAAGGAGGCTGCCGGTTCACACTTCGCTGTCATCATAGACGAAGCGCATACAGCCTTTGGCAAGCAAGCATCGCACAATGTGCGTCAAGTTCTCACCGACAAGAATGAACTTCGCGAAACAGTAGAAGAGTTTGGAATTGAGAGCCGTGAAGCCGAGAACAATATGCAAGACCAAATGTTGGCCGAACTGCAAGCTGCCCGCAGCATCAATAGCGGCCATATCAGTTACTTTGCTTTCACAGCCACACCAAAGTCACAGACTTTTGCACTCTATGGCCGTAACGGAAAGGCATTCGACACCTATTCCATGAAACAAGCCATCGAGGAAGGCTTTATCCTTGACGTGCTGAAAAACTATACCACCTTCCAGACCATGTTTGAGCTGGTAAGCAAATAGACCTTCCTGAAGACACACCTGAATACGAAAAGCAGAACGCACTCCGTTTGATGATGCAATATGTGAACCAGCACCCATACGTCATCAACTACAAAGCCAATATGATGGTAGACTACTTCATGCAGCACTCTGCCCAAAAGATGAAAGGGCAGGCCAAAGCCATTGTAGTGACTTCCAGCCGCGCCAACGCCATATTGTTCCACCAAGCCATCACACGCCGGTTGAAAGAGAAATACAATGGCGAGATAAAAGCACTTGTGGCATTCAGTGGTGAAGTAGAAATCAATGGCAACAAATATACAGAGGAGAAAATAAACGGCTTCGGAATCAAAGACAACGGCATTGCCGTTGAATTCAAACAGCCTAATCAAAGGTTCTTAGTCGTAGCCGACAAGTTCCAGACCGGATTCGACCAGCCTTTACTCCATACTATGTTTGTAGACAGAAAGCTAGGCGGTGTGCAGTGCATCCAAACGCTGAGTCGTTTGAACCGCTGCCATCCCGACAAGCAAGATACCCTGATTATCGACTTCGTAAACAAACACGAAGACATAAAGGCTGCATTCGAGCCCTACTATGATACGACCTGGTTGCAAGGAAACTATAACCCGTCGAACATCTATGAATATAAGAATGACATCGAGCGCAGGAAACTCTTTACACAGAACGATATAGATAAGGTGGTAACCTTATTGCTCTGCGGAGATGAACAACAGATAGCCGGCATTCCATCTATCTTAGGACAACTGGTAAACGAATATGTGAAACCGTTACCTGAAGAGGAACAGGAACTCATCCGCAAGGAAGTGAACCGTTACATCCGCCAGTACGGATTGCTTGCTCAGTTAATGAAATTCCTTGATCCTGACTTGGAACGTTTCTACATGTTCTGCAAGCTCTACTACAAATACCTGCCTTATACTAAGGAGACTTTGCCACTGGACATCTTGGAAAAGATTGACCTCGACAAGTATCGTATCCAGCTGGCAGAACAGGGCTGTATCACATTAGAAGGAGAAGATGGTGAACTGACGCCTCCAAGTACTGCTGGCATTAGCGGCGGGGAGAAGGAGTTTGATCATCTCGATCATCTCATCCACATGATGAACGAGCCTTATGAAGGTTTTCTTAACGAAAATGACCAGATCATCCTTGAGTTGCTGCGCCAGTTGAGAAATGACCCCAACATAAAGCAGGCATTCAGCGCAGAAAACTCTCGTTCCAGCCTGTTGAAGATGGTAGAAAAGGAGTTCAACAAAAAAGTCGCAACACAGTTAGGCAAGTATATCAACTTGAAGAAACTGCTCAACAGCAACCAAGCATTCAATGAGGAATTCTTAAACATGCTGGTAACCTTCCTGGGGCAAAGTTTCCATACAAGTAACGTGCTTGAATATAATGAGGAGTTGCTTAAAGATGTGATGTTTGAGAAACTAGAAGATACTTTCAGTGAACTCTGCGGACACGGCTATCGTGAACTTGAAGAAGTGCTCGATTGTCTTTTCGCCATCTTGAAGACCCATACTGTGAAAAACTTGGATGGTCTGAACACCATGATTCCAAATCAATTGAACAAGTTCTATCGTGGTGAGAACGAGCCGGTAGACTTGAAAGTGATATTCGCAGCATTGTTGCCCAAGTATGAGGCATTCCTCCGCAAACTCTATTACCTGAAAGAGGGAGAACAATTTATGTCTACAAAAGGTGCAGACGGTTGGGTGGCCATTGTAAAGACTTTCCATGAAATAGATAACCTCTACTATAATCATGGCAAAAATCCGAAATTGAACACTTTTGAAACCTACTACAAGTGTATTTCAAAGTGGAGAAACGAAAACGTTCACCATGCTCCGGAACTCCCCGATGCAGAGGTTGCTCCAGCCATCCACATGGTGGTCAGCATGTATATCTATGCCGTAATGGTCAGCATTACAGACTTGGAAATGGCAGGTTGTGAACTTGACAATTCGGGAGTCACCGTTCCTGTTATGTATCCTTCAGCTCCTGCAGCCTCTTACGAAATGGATACTTACAGCAGGGATAATTCCGAAGAGGATGAGCCTGTCCAAAAGGTGGCAGAGTGTCCTATTAACAAGATGAACGAAGAAGAGAAGATGGACCTTTTGAAACGCAGCATTCTGAAAGCGCAAAGTTACACTCCGCTATTCACCAAAAAGCGTCATTGGATGTCAATCTATAAGATGGCAGCGCACAAGAACATCATCATCGACGGCGATTATGCATACTTTGTACAACGTATCGGCATGATGGATCTGAAAAATATGCCTGACGGTTTATCCGCAAACTATCTGGACCGTATGAACAAAGGTGTTTTTGCTGATGACCTCAGCGAATGGACAAGTACCGGCTTAAGCGGCATGAAACGATCTGAGTTCACCGACATCAAGGAAACCGCAGAGAAATTCGGCGAAATCATAGACGAAACCAGACATAACGAATAAACCAGAAAGACTAATCCGGACAGAAGACATTGAAAACTTTATGCCATGACAGACAGGGCGTTATTCCGCATGGAAAAGTGAAATTTATAGTAGCTGTGCGGCAAGAATGCACAGTTGCTATTTTACTTTGTACCAAAATAAAAAACAGTCATAAAACAGAAGGCGATGGCAACAAATAAAAACGCGATGGCTCGATACAGAGCTTTAGACAAATGCTTTAGCAGCAGAACCAGAAAATACTACATGAACGATCTCATCGAGGCCTGCCGTATGGCACTTGAACGACAGAATGGTGATAGCGGTTCAAAAGGTGCCGAAGGAGTACAGCGTCGTCAAATCTTTGACGATATGAACGATATGGAATTGATGTACGGAGTCATTATCGACAGAATCCAAGACGGCCATAAAAAGTATTACCGCTATGCAGTCGGTTCAAAACGATGGCCGAATCCGGTCCTTCCCAAGAAGAAATGGATTGTATACTCGAAGCCGCCGCCATCATGAAACGCTTTGAAGGTGTTCCTAGTTCGACTGGCTGGATGACCTGGAAAAGAAACTTTATACCACTTCAAAACTAGGCAGTGAGACTCAAAAGGCAGTCAGTTTCCAGCACAACCAATACCTTACAGGTATAGACAAATGGTACAAGCCCATATTCGAAGCTATTGTAGCAAAGAAAGTAATAGAAATAAATTACCATCCATTCGGTAAAGATGTCAGAACAGTTGTGGTGAGCCCCTATCACTTGAAACAGTACAATAATCGCTGGTTCTTGGTGGCGAAACGCAAAGACTTCGATAAAATGTCCAACTATGCGATAGACCGGATTGAAGGAATAAAGGAAACGACCCGAACCTTTGAGCCTCTGGACAATGACTTTGATTTTGAAGAGTTCTTTAGTGACGTGGTCGGCGTTTCCGTAGTTGAAGGCGCCCCCGTGGAAAATGTCATTTTGCACGTTACCGACAAGGCGTGGAATTACATTACAACAAAGCCGCTGCATGAGTCCCAATCTGTGCTAAACAGCAAACAAGCCGACGGCAAATGGGAGGTTCGACTGAAAGTACAAGACAACTATGAATTACGTTCACTTCTACGTTCCTTTGGCGATAGCGTTGAGGTAATGGCTCCGGTTACCTTACGTCAAGAAATGAAAGAAATGGCACAGCGTGTTTTCCAAATGTATAAAGACTAAACCTGTATACTATGAAGATACTATACCTGTAAGCGACAATTATCACTATTCTATTAGTATTGAATAATAATTATTTTACTTAAAACAAATCCGGAGAGCCTCCCATAGCACATGCCATCGCTGTATTTCTAAAAACCAACAATATATTATACTGAGTTTATATAACTTTATGTCACTAAACATATCCTCAAACTTATAGTATTCCAGTAGTTTTGCTATCTTTGTGACAAAACACTTACATACTATGACTATCACTTTATCCAATGACTTACCTGCCTATCCTACATTCACGGAAGGCATCCGCCGCGCTCCCGACCGGGGCTACCGCTTGACACCCGCCCAAACGGAAACGGCGTTGAGGAATGCATTGCGGTACATTCCTGTGGAACTGCATGAGCAACTCGCTCCCGAATTGACGGACGAATTACTTACCAGGGGCAAAATATACGGTTACCGTTTCCGGCCCGAAGGTGATTTGAAAGCAAAGCCCATTGACGAATACAAAGGGAATTGCATCGAAGGGAAAGCATTCCAAGTCATGATAGACAACAACCTTTCATTTGATATCGCCCTCTATCCTTACGAACTGGTGACATACGGCGAAACCGGACAAGTTTGTCAGAACTGGATGCAATACCGGCTTATCAAGCAGTATCTGGAGATAATGACCAATGAACAGACCCTAGTGGTAGAAAGCGGCCATCCTTTGGGCTTATTCCAATCACATCCCGAAGCTCCCCGTGTTATTATCACCAATTCCATGATGGTAGGCATGTTCGACAACCAGAAAGACTGGGAAATAGCCGCACAGATGGGAGTAGCCAACTATGGACAAATGACCGCCGGAGGCTGGATGTACATCGGTCCGCAAGGCATTGTACACGGCACGTTCAACACCCTATTAAATGCCGGCCGCATGAAATTAGGAGTACCTCAGAACGGTAACCTGAACGGCCATCTTTTCGTATCCTCCGGATTAGGCGGAATGAGTGGCGCACAACCCAAAGCGGCAGAGATAGCCGGAGCAGTGGCCATCATAGCCGAAGTAGATTATTCACGCATAGAAACCCGCCACCGCCAAGGGTGGGTACAGCATATCACATCCGATTTGTCTGAAGCCTACCGGCTGGCTACCGATGCCATGGCCCGACGAATCCCCTGCTCCATAGCCTACCATGGCAATGTAGTCAATCTGTTGGAGTATGCGCTACATCACAACATCCACATCGAACTTCTCAGTGACCAGACTTCCTGCCATGCCGTTTACGAAGGCGGTTATTGTCCTGCAGGTATCTCATTCGAAGAACGTACCCGTATGCTGAAAGAAGACAGAGAAACTTTTGATAAAATGGTGGACGAAACTTTGCGCCGCCATTTCCATGTTATCAAGGAACTAGTGGCACGGGGCACTTATTTCTTCGATTATGGCAATTCTTTCATGAAAGCGATTTATGACGCTGGAGTGAAAGAAATCTCACGCAATGGAACAAACGAGAAGGATGGATTCATCTGGCCGTCCTATGTAGAGGATATCATGGGACCCCAACTTTTCGATTATGGTTACGGCCCCTTCCGCTGGGTATGCCTGAGCGGAAAAAAGGAAGATTTGATAAAGACCGACCATGCTGCTATGGAGTGTATCCCTAAAGATCGCCGCGGACAGGATATGGACAACTGGATATGGATTCGCGACGCCGAAAAGAATAACCTGGTGGTAGGGACCCAAGCACGAATTCTGTATCAAGACGCACTGGGACGTATGAATATCGCACTGCGTTTCAATGAAATGGTACGCCGGGGCGAGGTAGGTCCTATCATGTTGGGACGTGACCACCACGATGTAAGCGGTACCGACTCTCCTTTCCGGGAAACTTCCAATATCAAGGACGGCAGCAATGTAATGGCAGATATGGCTGTGCAATGCTTTGCCGGAAATTGTGCCCGTGGGATGAGTCTGGTAGCCTTGCACAATGGAGGCGGTGTAGGTATAGGTAAAGCCATCAATGGCGGATTCGGAATGGTATGCGACGGCAGTGAACGGGTAGACCGTATTCTCCGCTCATCCATGTTATGGGATGTAATGGGAGGAGTGGCACGCCGTTCGTGGGCACGCAACCCTCATGCCATGGAAACTTCGGCGGAGTTCAACGAAAGCCATGCCGATGGTTATCATATCACCCTGCCGCATCTAGCAGAAGACTCATTAATCAATAAAATATTAAAAGATAAAGGAATTAAATAAGTGATATTATGAACTGGACAAAAATTATGGAATGCGTCCCCAACTTCAGTGAAGGACGTGACTTACAAAAAATAGACGAGATTGTATCTCCGTTTCGTGCCAAGGCAGGCGTAAAATTATTGGATTATAGTAACGATGAAGACCACAACCGGCTGGTAGTTACCGTCGTTGGAGAACCGGACGCCTTGAAAGAAGCCGTGATAGAAGCTATCGGTATAGCAGTAGAACTAATTGACCTGAACCATCACCAAGGACAGCACCCCCGTATGGGAGCTGTAGATGTAGTTCCATTCATTCCCATCAAAGGATGTACCATGGAAGATGCTATAGCGGTGTCCAAAGAAGTGGGACAACGGGTGGCCTCTCAATATAATCTCCCTGTATTCTTATATGAAAAATCAGCTAGTGCACCACATCGTGAAAATCTTGCTGTCATCCGTAAAGGAGAATTCGAAGGAATGAAGGAAAAGATTCACCAACCCGAATGGCATCCCGATTTTGGTCCTGCGGAACGTCACCCCACTGCTGGAACTGTAGCCATCGGAGCCCGTATGCCCTTAGTTGCCTACAATATAAATCTCAATACTCCCAGCCTAGAAATAGCGCATGACATTGCCAAGAAAATCCGTTTTATCGGTGGCGGACTGCGCTATTGCAAGGCCATGGGCGTGGAACTGAAGGATCGGGGTATCACTCAGGTATCCATGAATCTCACCGACTATAGTAAAACCGCTATCTACCGGGCATTCGAAATGGTACGTTTTGAAGCCAAACGCTACGGAGTAAGCATCATCGGCAGCGAAATCGTAGGACTTGTTCCTATGGAGGCCTTGATAGACACTGCCTCTTACTATCTGGGATTGGAAAACTTCTCCATGCAACAAGTGCTGGAAGCACGTATCATGGAATAAACAAGAACAAAGTTATGAGCAACAACTTGATTATCATCAATGCCCACATCGTTACTCCGCAAGGCAGAACCGCCCGGAAAGGAGAAGCCATGAACGAACTTCTCAACATTCCTTGCGGAACGGTAAGATAACCGACGGTATTATTACCTATGTTGGCGAAAACCGTACAAGCCATGAAAAGCCCGGCTATAAAGTACTTGACGCCAGAGGGAATGTATTGTTGCCGGGATTCGTTGACTCTCATACCCATTTGGTTTTCGGAGGATTTCGCCCCGACGAATTCATCTGGCGGCTCAACGGCGACAGTTATATGAGCATCATGGAACGTGGCGGAGGCATTATCAATACTGTACGTGCCACCCGGGAAGCCTCCTTTGAAGAACTGAAACATAAAGCCGAATGGCTTCTGGATACCATGAGCCGGATGGGGGTCACCACTGTGGAAGGAAAAAGCGGATATGGTCTGGATCGTGATACAGAACTGAAACAACTCAGTGTCATGCAAGTTATCAATGAATGTCCCGACCGGAAAGTAGATATTGCCACCACTTTTTTAGGTGCTCACGCCTTACCCGAAGAATACAAAGGGCGAAGTGACGCATATATTGATTTTCTGATTAACGAAATGTTGCCCATGATTCATCAGAAACAATTGGCCGAAAATTGCGATATTTTCTGTGAAAAAGGGGTATTCACTGTAGATCAGTCTCGAAAGTTATTGAAAGCTGCGCAAGCTCTAGGCTTCGGTGCCAAGTTGCACGCTGATGAAATTGTCAGCTTTGGAGGAGCAGAACTGGCAGGAGAATTGAAGGCCCTCAGCGCCGACCATCTGTTGCAAGCATCCGATGAAGGCATAAAAGCTTTGGCACAAAATAATGTAGTAGCCACTCTATTGCCACTAACTGCCTTTACACTAAAAGAGCCCTACGCCCGTGGCAGGAAAATGATAGACAGCGGCTGTGCCGTAGCCCTTGCCACCGATCTAAATCCAGGCAGTTGTTTCTCCGGTTCCATCCCGCTGACTTTTGCTCTAGCCTGCATCTATATGAAACTGACCGTTGCAGAGGCTATCACAGCCATCACACTGAACGGTGCGGCAGCTCTCGGACGCGCCGACCGCATCGGAAGCATAGAAGCCGGAAAACAGGGAGACTTTGTTTTACTGGGAACCGACACCCCCCATATATTACCTTATTATACAGGTATGAACGCAGTCAAGCTGACCATCAAAGGAGGACGTATTCTAAATTCAAATTAACCAATTAAATACTAATAGCCATGTTAACAGAACTTACCATCAAAGAATTTATCAATAAAGTACTCAGTAATGATCCTGTTCCCGGTGGCGGCAGTGTTTCAGCACTCAATGGAGCCCTTGCCACCTCACTGGCAGCTATGGTAGCCAATCTTACCATAGGCCGCAAGAAATATGTAGAAGTGAACGAAATTATGGAAGATCTTTCTGTTCGTTTCGAAGAACTCACCCGCCAGCTGATAACCGATGTAGACCGTGATTCAGAAGCATACGACCGTGTTTTCTCCGCATTCAAACTTCCAAAAGAAACGGATGAAGAAAAGGCTATCCGCAGTGAAACCATACAGAAGGAAAGCAAATATGCCGCCCAAGTGCCTATGGAGGTGGCACGTACCGTCCATTCCATTCTGCCCATGATTGATGTGGTAGCCAGAAAAGGGAACAGCAACGCTGTAACCGATGCCTGCGTGTCCATGATGTGTGCCCGGACTGCCATTCTGGGAGCCTTGCTGAATGTACGTATCAACCTCACTTCTATCAAAGACGAAAAATTCGTCAAAGAGATGAGCGAAGAGGCCGATATGATAGAACAGACGACCATTGCCGAAGAACAGAAAATACTGGACTATGTGAAAACCATGTTTTAATCCCAACCTCCGCGGTTAAAAAAAGAATCAGACCATGAAGAATGTATATCAAATAGGTTCGGGTGACCTCACTTTTGACATCATCGAACGTATTATTAATGAAAATCTGAAATTGGAACTGGCTCCCGAAGCTAAAGACCGGATTCAGAAATGCCGGGATTACCTGGACAGAAAGATCAAGGAATCCGATGTCCCTCTCTATGGCATCACTACAGGATTCGGCAGCCTGTGCAACCGTAATATTTCTTCCGATGAACTGAGTACTTTGCAAGAGAACCTGGTAAAAAGCCACGCTTGCAGTGTAGGCGCAGAAATGCCCCATGTCATTGTGAAGCTGATGTTTTTATTAAAAGCTCATGCTCTTTCTTTGGGACACAGTGGCGTACAAGTCATTACTGTACAGCGCATTATCGACTTTTTCAATAACGATGTAATGCCCATTGTCTATGACCGCGGTTCATTGGGAGCCTCAGGAGATCTTGCCCCGCTCGCCAATCTCTTCCTTCCGTTGATCGGCGTAGGCGATGTGTATTATAAAGGTAAACGCTGCGAAGCTATCAGCGTGCTTGATGAGTTTGGTTGGGAACCAGTCAAATTGAAAAGCAAAGAAGGACTGGCTCTGCTCAATGGTACCCAGTTTATGAGTGCCAACGGAGTGTATGCCATACTCAAAGCCTTCCGTCTTTCCAAGAAAGCCGACCTCATTGCCGCCATCTCCCTGGAAGCCTTTGACGGCCGCATCGATCCGTTCATGGACTGTATCCAACAA
>ERZ859937.958-NODE-958-length-10258-cov-1.774576_pt1 | contig 10258 bp, 8 predicted proteins | sample MGYA00509985_ERZ859937 | MGnify/ENA primary metagenome ERZ859937 (study PRJEB30046, sample SAMN00715169) | human gut metagenome | study: EMG produced TPA metagenomics assembly of the A metagenome-wide association study of gut microbiota in type 2... | reverse complement strand
AGAGATAATCAGGGGGATTTCTATGTTTTTAATCAGACCGGTGTGTTGCATTATTTTCAGAAGGAAACCGGAATATGTAAAATACTGTCATTGATAGATGCCGCTCAGATGATGCCTGCTGCCGAGGAACGCTATGAAGTAATACAGGATAACAGAGGATTGATATGGATATCTACTTTTGGCTATGGTTTATTTGTGTATAATCCCCAAGAAGATATAATCAGCCATTACACTTATCAGGAGACTGGTAAAAATCTAGTTCATTCCAATTTTCTGCATAGCTTATTACTCGATCACTCGGGAAATGTATGGGTAGGATCGGAGTTTGCCGGTGTTACACTTTTGTCCGTATTAAGTGAAGGATCTTATCGTATTTATCCGGAACATGAGAGTATAAATGATTATGTGAATGCTATACGTACAGTGGTAAAGATGCCCGATGGTGGTTTCTGGTTTGGTACGCGTCAAGGGAATGTTTACGCTTATGATAAAAATTTGGAGGCTGCATCTTGTTATAAGATGCCATACAATTATATTTATGCGGCTTCTTGTGATGGAGATGGTAAATTATGGTTGGGAACCCGTACGATGGGTTTATGTATTGACGGACGTTGGTATCATAAAATGGCAGGTGATACCTTGTCATTGGCACATGAGAATATATTCGATATTTATCGTGATGATAAAAATAGGATGTGGATAGGAACTTTTGGGGGAGGACTGAATTTGGCGGTTTCACGAAAAGACAGGTATGTTTTTCGTAAGTTCCTGACTGGATCCGGTCGTTTGCAGGAAGTCAGGATGATCACTCAGGATAATAAAAAAAGGTTATGGGTAGGAACTAATAAGGGATTATGTGTTTTTTATGGAGATTCCATTATTGCTGATGCTCATAATTATAAACTTTATAATTATGAAAATGGAGATTTGCCCGGATATGAAATTAAATGTATTTTTCGTGATAGTCAGAATCGTATGTGGATAGGAATGTTGGGAGGCGGATTTTCTGTTTGTAACCCTAGTGAGGATTATAGGAACTTGAAATTTGTCCATTATTCCACAACTGATGGTTTGGTCAATAACATGGTAGAGTCTATTATCGAAGATAAGACTGGAAAAATATGGATTGCCACTCAGTATGGTTTATCTCGTTTTTCACCTGATACGGAAACTTTTGAAAATTTCTTCTTTTCAGCTTCTATGCAAGGAAATGTATATAACGAACATGGCGCTGCCATAACTGAAGATGGACTTTTGCTATTTGGAACAAATCATGGAGTCATAGTCATTGATCCTTTGAAAGTAACTTCATCTCCTATGACCCGGAATGTTATTCTAACTAATTTGAAAGTGAACGGAATCACAGTACAGGTTGGTGAGAAGGATTCTCCTTTGACACAGGCGTTAAGTTATACACAGAATATAAAATTAGATTATGACCAGAATTCATTCATTATAGAATTTTCAACATTGGATTATTCTTTGGCATTTCCTTCAAGGTTTATTTATAAATTGAGTCATTTTGATAATGAATGGAGTACCCCTTCTTCTTTGAATTTTGCTTCTTATAAAAATCTTTCTCCCGGCACTTATCATCTGCATGTAAAAGCATGTAATTCTGCTGGGATATGGAGTGATGAAGAAACTGTGCTCAATATTGTTATCACGCCTCCGTTTTGGGAAACCACTTGGGCTTATCTTTTTTATTTTCTTGTCGTTGTTATTGTGTTGTATGTTGCTTTTTGTTTGATACGGAATTTCAATAATTTACGGAATCGCATTCAGGTAGAAACACAGTTGACAGAGTACAAACTCATGTTTTTTACTAATATTTCACATGAATTCCGTACTCCGTTGACAATGATTCAGGGAGCTTTGGAAAAAATAGAGAGCTTGAATAAGATTCCCAAAGAGATGGTTTATCCCATACAGTGATGAATAAAAGTACGAATAGGATGCTTCGTCTGATTAATCAATTGTTGGAATTTCGTAAAATGCAGAACAATAAACTTTCCTTGATGCTGGAAGAAACAGATGTGATGGTGTTCTTTTATGATATTTATCGAAGTTTCAAGGAAACGGCAGATGACAAACAGATTGATTTTCATTTTGCTCCTTCTACGTCATCTTATAAGATGTTTGTTGATCAAAGTAAATTGGATAAAATAGTCTATAATCTTCTTTCGAATGCTTTAAAATATACTCCTAAAGGAGGAAAGGTTGTTTTTGCAATATCGTTAATGAGGAAGTGGGGAAATTATTTATATCGGTTAGTGACAACGGCGTAGGGATTCCTAAGGAGAAGCAAGGAGAGCTGTTTTCCCGTTTCATGCAAAGTGGTTTTTCACATAACAGTGTGGGAATCGGTTTACATTTGACTTATGAACTGGTAAATGTACATAAAGGAAGCATTTCATTTGATGAAAATGAGGGAGGTGGTTCTGTGTTTACTGTTATCTTACCGTTAGATTCCAGTGTTTATGGAAAAAACGATTTCCTAGTATCAAGCATCCTTCAGGAAGAATCGTTTGTTCATGAGCAGTGTGATACCTATTTAACAGTAAATCATGATTCAGTGACCCCGGACCCTTTGAATAAAAAAAGAATATTGATAATAGAAGATGATGGAGATGTGCGTAAGTTTTTAGAAACGGAACTTGGTATTTATTTTGAGATCATAAGTGAACCGGATGGGCTTTCCGGTTTACAAAAAGCTCAGTCTTTTGAGGTAGATTTGATTATTTGTGATGTATTGATGCCTGGTATGAATGGCTTTGATGTGACACGTAAACTGAAACGTGATTTTGAGACCAGTCATATTCCCATTATTTTGCTGACTGCTATGAGCACTTCGGAAAATAAACTTGAAGGGGTAGAAAGTGGTGCGGATGCATACATAACGAAGCCTTTCAGTTCCAGATTGTTATTAGCACGTATATTTCAACTTATTGAACAGAGGGAAAAGTTAAAACGAAAATTCTCTAATGACCCTGCTATGACAAGTCAGGCTTTATGTTCTACAGAACTGGATAGGAAATTTGGTGAAAAATTGCAGACTATTTTGGAAAAACAATTGGACAACCCGGAATTCACTATAGAGGATTTTGCATCTGCGGTGGGGGTAAGCCGTGCTGCTTTTTTTCGGAAAGTAAAAGGAGTGACCGGATATACACCTAATGAATATATGCGTATCCTTCGTATGAAAAGGGCTATGGAACTTTTGCAGGAGGGTATATACAATGTAAGTGAAATAGCTTATAAAGTAGGAATGAATGACCCTCTTTATTTTAGTAAATGCTTCAAATCTCACTTTGGAGCACCCCCTTCGGCTTATCTGCATAAAAAATAAATAAAGGAGCGCTTGAAAGATTATAATGTTTTCTTATTTTTGATGGATTTATACCATAAAAAGGTGACTAGCACGATAAATGCAAGGAAAATGGTAATCATTTCTGATTGGTATGTCATTGGTTCCACCCAGATTTCGTGGAAGGCATTCCATCTTCCCATAACTTCTACGAAAGTCCAAAATACGACTACTGTAGCAATAGAAAAACGGAGAGCGTATCCCCATTGACTGATATTTATCAATCTTCGGAACATAAATAGTGATCCTACAAGGCAGCCGAATGCAACCATGCGGTGATAGGATGGCGGTCACCTATAAAATTATCATCATAGCAGAATAGCAATACCATGTAATTGGTCCATAAAATAAGATTCAGCTCCATGAAAGTAACCAGTGAGGTGTGGCGTGTCATGGGACGCATTTCTACTTGTACTTTGCTGTTGCGGAAAAATACCCGTTGCAGATAATTGAAAAAATCGCATCCGCTTTTTATATTGAATAAGTAGAGTAACATGACATAATCCAAAATCCGAAAGAAGAGGGCATGATCAGATATTCTGGTTTGGTTACCACTTCTCCGTCTACTATGAGTGGCTGTACTCCGAAACGATGTGCGTAATACACATAAATGAATTCAATCCATCCTGTCCAAAATAACAGACCTCCGAATAGCCCCCAAAGAGTTTGTTGAGTATCTCCTTTGGCAAATACGCCCGTTATGACCATTATTAAGCCTATTAATCCCAATAAAAAGGTTGCGTAATGCATGGTTACCGGTTCCATCAGGTGTTCCATTAAGATCATCAATGCATGTCCTAGCGGCATGGTAAACAATACAATTAGGAATGAGGTGATACCGATAAACACATTTCTTTTTTTTAGTTTCATTTTTTCTTCTTTCTTTCTATGTGATATAAAATTACAAATAAAGTTCCGAATATAAGTGCCGCCCATGTGATACTGATTACTACTAAGTATCGATTATATAAATATTCCCCATCTTCGGGAGTATGGTTCAAAGTGCAAAGCAAACATCGGCACAATGGATTATTTGCGTCGTGGGAACAATAGGAGTAAATAGGAATGACAGACTACCTATAAGTAGGGTTAGTACAGCCAGAATCTCTATCTTTCTATGATGAAGTGTCTTGTTCACAGGCATTTCATGATGTACCAGTTTAACCATGCTTGTTTTTTTGCAAAATTAGTTATAGAAGTATATACTGACAATACCTATTAATGGTGATAAAATCCAGTTTTATACCTAAAAATAAGTACTTGTGTACTTTATTATATATGTGATTATTAGCAATAAAACCCCAATTTTTAGGTATTGTGTACCCTTGGTAGTAAGGGTAACTTTGCAACAAATTTTAAAACATAAAATAATAACTATTAATCAATAAAACAAAAGTATTATGAAATTGAAAAACTATTTAGCGATGATGGCTATTGCATTGTGTGCAGTAGCATGTAGTGATGATGATAATAAAAAGGAAGATACCGTGATCCCGGCTCAGGAGGTTGCTGGTACTTACAATGGAACATTATCACTCTCAGTATCAGGAAATGATCAAGGAACGTCAGACAGTCAGGTGAAAATTACTGCGGAAGAAGGAGGAACTGTTCAAGTTCTTCTAGTTGGTGGTGCTGGTGAAGGAATGATGTCATTGCCGGATATTGCTATACCTGGAATTAAAGTACAGACCTCCGATAATGTTACTTATACTTTTCCGGAAAGTGCTATTGATGTAACTGTTGGTACTGTAAAATATACAGGAAGTTTACAAGGAACGATTAAGGATGAAAAAGCTGATCTGATCTTTACACTAAAGCCGGGAGCCATGCCTATGGCTATTACTGCGACTTTTGTAGGCACTAAATAGCATGAAAAGATATCTCTTTATTATATCCATGCTGGGAATGATGCTTTTGCCATTCTCGGCATGTGATGGTATTTTGGAAGGAATATATGATAGTCCTGCTGCTTCGGATAGTAATGAATTCGGTTTCATAAGAACAGACCCTTCTACCCATTCGGGTACTATTTATATTGATGCTACTGATTATAGACGTTGGACTTTTATTGATTTCCATACACAAAAAGTAGATTCTGTGAATGTGACAGATTCTGACCAGAAAGAACCGGAGGAATGGGATATTGCTGTCCATCGTTATGACGTTAAAACCAATGCTGGAGCAGTATTGGAAACCGGTTTCACAGGTTTTTCCGCTTTACAGAATGCGAGTGCGATGCCCGAAGGAGTCTATGTGGATGATGTTTGGACTACCGCTAAGGTAGCCATTGATATGTCAGGTATGATGGATGGCAATATTGTTTATATGGAATCCTATTATAATGAAGAACTATCCAAATGGTTGAATGTTGATAAAAGTAATATGCCACCTACCTATACTCTTTCAAACAAGGTTTATATGGTAAAGCTGAAAGATGGAACTTATGCGGCTGTTCGTCTCACAAATTATATGAATGCTAGTGGTGTAAAAGGCTTCATGACTATTGACTATATTTATCCGTTTGAATTGTAAACCGACATACGATATGCATAGACTACTCAGAAACGTGTGCTTGATATTGTGTTGGCTGATGGCGATACCAGTATCAGCACAACGAATTATTTCGGGAACTGTATTTGATGAAAATAAAGAACCTCTGATGGGAGCAACAGTCTCCGTAAAAGAAAAAGTAACTTTGGGAACCACTACGGATACACAGGGAAAATACACATTGAAATTACCCGATAATAGAGAATATACTCTGCAGGTTTCATACATGGGGTATATCTCGCAAACTCATAAAGTGTCTGTCAGCAAAACAGGTAAAGTTGATTTTATACTGAAAGAAGATGCTGTAAATATGGAAACTATAGTTGTAACAGGAACCCGTACTCCGAAACTCCTGAAAGATGTTCCTATTGTTACTCGGGTCATTACTGCCGATGAAATAAAGAAAGTAGATGCCACCCATATTGGAGATTTGCTTCAGGCAGAACTGCCGGGAATTGAATTTTCTTATTCCATGGACCAGCAAGTTTCTCTCAATATGCAAGGATTTGGTGGAAATGCTATACTTTTTCTGGTTGATGGTGAGCGTCTGGCAGGTGAGACTTTGGATAATATAGACTATAACCGCTTGAATATGGACAATGTGGAGCGTATTGAGATTGTAAAGGGTGCGGCTTCTTCACTTTATGGTTCGAATGCGGTAGGAGGAGTGGTAAACATCATAAGTAAAGTGTCTGCGGAGCCTTGGACTGTGAATCTCAATGGACGTTACGGGGCTTATAATGAGCAGCGTTATGGAGGAACAATAGGTTTCAATGCCGGAAAATTCAATAGTGTGACTAATGTACAGCATACCCAAGTAGATGAAAAAGATTTGGCAGATGGAAAAACAAATGAGGAAACGGAGGATTGGGCATTTAAAAAGGTGTATGGTGATAAAACTTGGAATTTCAAAGAACGTTTGGTCTATACTGCTAATGATCATCTGAAACTGACGGCACGTGCTGGATATTTTTTTCGTGAACGTGAGAAGTCACAGACTAGTAAAGACCGTTATCGCGACTTCAGTGGTGGGGTGAAAGGAAATTATGTATTTGATAAAGATAAAGATCTGGAAATAGCTTATTCTTTCGACCAGTATGATAAGAGCGATTACTTGCCACAAGATGCTAATGATGTACGTGATTATAGTAATGTACAACATTCGGTTCGTACTTTTTATAATCATACTTTTGTCGGTAAGCATATTCTCACCTTGGGTGGTGATTATATGCGTGATTATTTAATGTCCTATCAGTTTGCCAATAATGGAAGTAAACATCAGTATACAGTGGACGGTTTTGCACAGTTTGACTGGAACCCGACGAAATATTTCAATGTCATCACAGGATTACGTTTTGATTATTATTCGGATTCCGATATTAATCATTTCTCTCCCAAATTAGGACTGATGTATAAAATAGGAAACTGTTCATTGAGAGGTTCCTATGCCGGTGGTTTCCGAGCCCCTACTTTGAAAGAAATGTATATGAATTTTGATATGGCAAGTATTTTTATGATTTATGGTAATCCTGACTTGAAGCCTGAAACCAGCCATAATTTTTCTCTTTCGGCAGAATATATTAAAGGTCGTTATAATTTGACGGTGACAGGTTTCTATAATATAGTTGATAATCGTATCACTACGGCATGGAGTGAGGCGTTGAAAGGACAGGTATATACCAATATATCAAATATCAAGATATCTGGTGCCGAGGCAAATGCTTCCGCCAAATATCCTTGTGGACTGTCGGCACGTTTATCTTATGCTTATACACATGAGAATATCAAGAAAGGGCAACCTGTCATTTCAAGTACTCGCCCGCATACGGCTACTGTCCGTCTTGAGTATGACAAGCATTGGAAGAACTATGCGTTTAATATTGCTTTGAACGGACGTTTTCTTTCCAAGGTGAATACGGAGGAATATACGTCGAACACTTCTTATGAAGAAACTGAGAAGGTGACCTATCCGGCGTATACAATGTGGAAGCTTACGTTGTCTCAAAAAGTATGGAAAGGTGTTGATATGACTTTGGCGGTGGACAACTTGTTTAATTATGTTCCTTCCCGTTATTATAATAATTCGCCTGCTACTAAAGGAACAACTTTTTCAGCCGGTTTATCATTAAATATAGAACAATTATTCAAATGAAAGTTGGCTGCTAATACTAAATAAACTACGTGATTTAAATAAAGATATGAAGAAGAAACAATTACTGATTGGAGGAGGGATAGCAGTCATCTTGCTGCTTTTGTTTGGTGTATGGAATCTTTGGTTCAGTGCAACTAAAGTGGCTTTCATCAACTATCAGGTAATCAGTTTAGGGCAGATATCTAAGGCTAATGACAACTCATTTATTAAAATCAGTGAACTGAGCACAGATGACCTGAACCGATTGACCAGTTATGATATGATATTTATCAATGCCATGGGATTAAGGATTACTGAAGAGCAACGTGCGCAAATACAAAAGGCGGCCGATGGTGGTCTTCCGATATTGACTACTGCCGCTACCAATCCTGCAAACAAGATTATTTCATTGGATTCCATCCAAGCGGATACATTGAAACATTATCTGTCTAATGGAGGACGTCGTAACTATCGCAGTATGCTGAACTATGTACGTGTGTATATTGATAAAAAACGATTCTCTGTGTCTGAACCGGAAGCCGTAGTGAAACGTGCCGATGATGTGCTTTATCACATGAACCCAAAGAGTCCCGAAGACGAAGAGTTGGGTTTCAATACGGTAGCCGGATACAATACTTTTCTGCAACATAACGGCTTGTGGAAAGAGAATGCTCCGCGTATTATTGTGACCGGTCCGATGGGTGAACCTTCCGGACTTATTGCTAAATTGGAGGAAACAGGCAATATGGTTTATCCTATACGTTCCATGCGTTCTTTTATTCAGAACCATGGAATTGATTCTGTTCGTCCGTCTGCTATCATCAATATGGCGCATGGACGTATGGGTGAACCTATTGTAGATTATCTGGCGAAACAGAATATACCGCTTTTCTCCCCATTGAATGTAAATCGCTTGGTAGAGGAGTGGGAGAGTGACAAGATGGGTATGAATGGCGGCTTTATGTCACAAAGTATTGTTACCCCCGAAATAGATGGAGCTATCCGTCCGTTCGCTCTTTTTGGACATTATAAGGATGAGGAGGGTTTACAAGTGCTTATGCTATTCCAGAACGCTTGGAAACTTTTGTGGAAACAGTTAATAACTATATTACTCTGCAGCGTAAATCCAATAGTGAGAAACGCGTAGCTATTTATTATTATAAGGGTCCTGGTCAGAATGCACTGACTGCGGGTGGTATGGAAGTGGTTCCTTCACTTTATAACTTGTTGCAGCGTATGAAACGCGAGGGCTACAAGGTGGACGGTTTGCCTACCTCTCCGAAAGAATTGGAACAGATGATACAATCTCAAGGAGCCGTATTTGGTTCGTATGCCGAAGGAGCTTTTGACCGGTTTATGGAAACCGGCAAGCCCGAACTCATTACAAAAGAACAATATGAAAGTTGGATAAAGAAATCCATTCGTTCTGATATGTATGCCGAAGTAGTAGCTGCTAATGGTGAATTTCCCGGAGCATATATGACTACTTCAGACGGCCGTTTAGGAGTAGCTCGTTTGCAATTTGGAAATGTGGTGCTCTTGCCACAGAATGCAGCCGGTAGTGGGGATAATGCATTTAAAGTAGTACATGGAACCAATGCAGCTCCTCCACATACTTATATTGCTTCTTATCTGTGGACACAATTTGGATTTAAAGCTGATGCGTTGATTCATTTCGGTACTCATGGCAGTTTAGAGTTCACTCCGCGCAAACAAGTTGCTTTGTGTAGCAATGACTGGTCCGACCGTCTGGTAGGTGCATTACCTCATTTTTATATTTATTCCATCGGCAATGTAGGCGAAGGGATGATTGCTAAGCGTCGTTCGTATGCGGGATTGCAATCTTACCTTACTCCACCTTTTATGGAAAGTAGTGTCCGCGCCATTTATCGTGAACTGACTGAGGCTGTCAAGACATACAATAATTTGCTTCCGGCTGATGGGCAGGTGTACTGTCTACTGGAAATAAAGAAGCTTTGAACCGTGCTTCATTGATGGTAAAGAAACTCACGGTGAAACTGGGCATCCATCGTGAATTGGGATTGGATAGTCTTCTTACTGTTCCTTATGCTGAAGAAGATATTCAGCGTATAGAAAATTTTGCTGAGGAGCTGGCAAATGAGAAGATTACAGGTCAGTTGTATACAATGGGGATTCCCTACGAACCCATTCGTATTACTTCCAGTGTGTATGCTATGGCTACCGAGCCG
>ERZ859937.957-NODE-957-length-10260-cov-18.563253_pt1 | contig 10260 bp, 8 predicted proteins | sample MGYA00509985_ERZ859937 | MGnify/ENA primary metagenome ERZ859937 (study PRJEB30046, sample SAMN00715169) | human gut metagenome | study: EMG produced TPA metagenomics assembly of the A metagenome-wide association study of gut microbiota in type 2... | reverse complement strand
TTCCCACCCCCGGCCCCTCCCCCGCAGGGAGGGGAGTAATATGCTGATGATGCTCAAGTTGTTTGCTTATTAAAGCTTAAAAAACTCAAGCTTTCTGTACATACCGCTCCCCTCCCTACGGGGGAGGGGAGCGGGGGTGGGGCTTTGTGGGGCTTATAGTTTTTTTTACTTCAGCCCCTCAAGCAACGGCTTCAGTCGTGCGTCGCTTGGGCGCGGAGCGTTGTACTTGTACATACGACCCTCACGGTCGTAGATGAGGAAGAACGGGATGCCGTTTACGTTGAGCGACTGAGCGAGCGTGCCCTTAGCGTCGATGAGCAGGTTGCCCTCAAGTCCGAGCTGTGCCACCTTCTTCTTCCATGCCTCAACATTAGAGTCGATAGAGATTGAGAGGAACACTACGTCCTCGTTCTGCAAGTCCTTCTCAATAGCTTTCAGGTGAGGTATCTCCTTGATGCAAGGCACACACCACGATGCCCACATGTCAATGTAGACATACTTGCCACGGAACTTGGCGAAGTCCACCTTGTTGCCGTTGAGGTCGTTCAGCACCACATCGGCAGGGAACATATTGCCCGACACTGTAGCCTTACGCTTCTTGAACTCGCTGAGATACTTCTTGTCGAGACCATAGCGCTCGGTGAGCGATGTAAGTTCGCTGAGTCCCTCGTCGTAGTTTACGGCATAGCGGAATGTAGTGATGTACTTGTTGAGCAACACATCCTCAATGCGCAGTTTGAGCAATGCGTCCTTCACAGAATTCTCTACAGCCGATATGCGCTCGTCTAGACTGCCTTGCGGCAGCGACGCAAGCACCACACGCGGAGACGAATCGAATGCCGATGACATTGGGCAATCTACAGCCGGAGCTATACGCTTAGCCTCAGCAGCGATGTCTACGCCCACGTCCTGCGGCATACGTCCTGTAGCAAAGCGCAGGTTCTCCATATTCTCAAAGCTGAAGGTCGATGCCCACAGGCGCAGATACTGGGTTGTAACCGCCGACGGACGACAAACCCGTATCAAGCTGTCGGCAATGGCAGGATATCCAAGCACCAGACTCTTCAGAGCCTCAGCCTGCATTGTCTTGCCCTCCATCCACAGCTGCTTGCTGCGAGCCACACTGATATCGTTGAACGCTACGAGAGCCTTGGTGTCGGCATCGGCCTTGTTGAAGTCGATGTTGCCCTCGGCATCGATAGTCATCGACAGATTGGCTGCATCCTTCTTTACGGTCAGATGTACCGGCACAATGTTCTGACGACGGTTTGCCACAGCCACCACCTTATATATATTATATGGCGAGACTGGTGTATTGGCAAGAATTTTCTGTCCGTTTACCGATACAGAGTCGGGCTGCAACGACGACACTCCTACGGGCATCACGTAGAGTTTCAAGTCGGCAGGCACACTGCCACGTAGCGTGCCTGCTATCTTGACCGACTGCGCCATGGCGCCAGCCGAAGCAAGCGTCATGAATGCAGCAGTCAATATTGTTCTTAACGTCATATTTGTATTTTTATTGTTAAGCATTCAGCATTACTGAACACTCGGTTTGAAAATGATAGACGAGATGCGTCCGGCGCAACCCTTGTGTACCTCAACCGGCTTGACATTGGCACTGTTGTCGGTGCGCACGTCCTTACAGTTGTAGATGTAGAAGTTGCCACGCTTGGTGCTCTTGTCGTAAGTACCGATGAGGAGCTGGTCGTTGGCTGCATCAATATCTACAAATGTCACCTCCTCATTGCTGCCGAAATCGATGGCATACTGATCCTTCTGAGGCAATGACTTTGTAGCCACGTCGGGCAGATAGACATACACTCTGTTTCCGAGCGCATAGAAATAGCGCTTCTGGTTGAACGACACAACAAACGGAGTGCCCTTGGCAGGAACAGCTGTGTTGGCGTCGGCATCTATCTTCTGCGACTGGAACTTATCGGTAGTACCAGCCCATGAGTTGCCTGCAATAAACTCCCAGATGTATACGTCGCCTGTCGACTTATCCTTCGAGAAGGTGTATACCGGCAGATTGTAGTTGGCATCGTAGCCGTAGTTGCAGAATACGGTAAGCAGCTCTTGACCTTCAGGCAGATTGCCCACAGCATCAAACTCGCCTGTATTCATGTTTTGAGCCTTGGCTACGTTGGTATTGTAGTCAACCAAGTAGGTGTTGGTAGAAACCGATCCCCACATGCTCATCTTCGATGGGATGAAAGCGTCGGCTCTTAGTCCCTTGAAGGTATCCTTGCTGTAAGAGAACATGTACTGTACATTGACATGTACAAACTCGCCGGTGGTCTTGTCGTAGGCGTAAGGTGCATACGAGTCGGGCGTGAACGACGAAGCGCGGAAAGTCGACGATGTCTCACCGTAGTTGATAGCGGTGATAACGGTGAAGTTGTTAGGGTCGATTACATAGCAGTGGCCGTCGGTCGACACCATTACACGTGTAAGCGACTTAGGCCATGTGATGCTTGCAAGCACGGCATTCACCAGATGGTCTTCCGACACGTCGGGATTCATCTTGTTCAGACAGTGTTCAATCACAATCTCTTTCTGTCCGGCTGCCACCTCCTCAGAAGTGAGCGTCTTGACGAAGCTCAGATTGCCCTTGCCGTCGGCATCGGTCGATGTGATGAGATAACCCTTCTCGAAGGTACGGTTCACATTGACCTTATACTCTATCACCTTGCCCACCTGTCCGTCGGTAACAGCCAGATGAACGTAGTATGTGCCACCCGATGTGAACTGATAGTTGAGCGTAGGCTCGGTGCTCACCTCTTCGAGCTTGCCCTTTGCGCCATTGATGTATGTGCCCACCTGCCACTTGTACTGCAGATTGGCAGCGTCGCCCGAGTACGACACCTGCGGGTCAATGACACAATCATTGCCAAGATACAAGTTGTATTCGGGCATTTCGCTACCGTTTGAGTTCTGTATAGTCAACGTGGGCAGTTCTCTTGTAGCCTCCGTACTGTCATCGCTGATACACGACACCATACCAAACGACAGGCTCAACACGAGGGCTATTGCTGTAAATATGTTTTTTCTTTTCATTTTGTTCGCTTTTTTATTGTTTCACCTCATCAGTTTACAGAAGGCGTCTTCTGCCACTCTATGTCGTCCTTGTGGTCGTTGTACATAGGTATGAGCACATACTTGGTCAGGATAGATTCGTACATAGCAAACGGACCCTGCATGGCCTTGGCCTTGACAAAGTATTCGCCGTAAGCCGTAATAAGCTCGTTGTACACGTCCTTGTTGGCCTTTGGCATAAGCTCATAGAAATACTTGAAGAAGAGCTGTGCGTTCTCAAACGAGTATTTTGGCAGACCCGTATAGGTAGACCACCAGTCAGGACGCTCTGTAATACGGAAGTCGGAATAGCGCACGGTGAATGTCTTCTGACCTGTAGGACGAAGCTGGTCGTTCATGCCAATCTCAATGCGCAACTTCTTCTCCTTGGTCTGAATCTCATCGTCGTGACCGCGCAGAAGCATAATCTTCACGGTGTCCTTTGTAGCGTTGGCTGCTATCTCGGCACGGGCGATGGTAAAGTTCACGCCTTCTACCATGTCGGTAGAATCGGCCACCACCTTGATGTCAATCTTGCGGGCTTCGCTCTTGGGCACACCCATAAGCGTCACAGGTATGGCTATCTCGTGCTCCTGTGCAATGTCATAGCCAAAGTTGTAGGTTATTACCGAGTCGGCAGAGTAGTTGCTGTTGGTGTAGTTGAACGATACCGAGTCTATCTGACCCGTATCATACAGCTTATAGTCCTCCTCGCAACTCACAGCCACCACTGCAGTGGCAGCAAGAGCAAGTGCAAATATCTTGTTTTTCATTTTTATTGTCTCCTATTATAACTTTAGTTTCTATAGTTAAACTCGTCTACCGGGATAGGCAGCACGTATATATTCTCGCTTGCCGGAATGGTGCGCAACTCTACGTTCGACTGGATGTCGCGGTTCAGACGCTTCATGTTGTACCATACCTGTCCCTCGCCGAACATCTCCTTGTGATACTCGTTGAATATCATCTCCTTGGTCAGAGTCTTACCGGCACGCAGTGCGGGCAGTCCTCTCGACGAAGTCTCAGCCTGGAAGTATTCGAGTGCCTTGTCATAGTTCTTGTCGAGCAGAGCTTCGGCAGCTATGAGATACAGCTCCGACACGTGCAGGATATTGATGCCATCGATGCGATCTTTCCAGTCTTTAGGTGCCATCTCACGCTCGTCGAGTGTATAAATGTCGACGGTCTTGTAGAGGTTGACAGTCTGGTTGCCCTTCTTGAACCACTGCAGACGGAAGTCCTGCGATGTGGCATCGATGTCCTGAGCATAAACCTTGTCGTAAGGCATCGGACGGCTTACACCCGACTCGTCGGTGTAGGGATTGAACGAGTGGTACGACTGGAAGGTGTACAGATAGCTCTTCACGGTCTGCAGATAGCTTGTAGAGTAGAGTCCCCACAGTGTCTCGCGGTCGGACAGTTTGCCGGCGAAGACATTCTGCACCTCGTTAGGCTCTACCAACGGGAACTTCTTGCTGTCGATGACCATCTGTGCATACTTGGCAGCATTGTCCATGTCGCCCTGCATCCAGTATACTTTGGCAAGCATGCCGAGCACTGCGTAGTAGTTGCAGTGGGTCTCGCGGAAGTTCTGGAACTTGAAGTACTGGCCGTTGTTGCGCGGATAGACGATTGCATCCTTCTCCTCAGCGAGCAGCTGCTCAGCCTCCTGGAGGTCCTTGATGATAAGACTGTACACCTCGCCCACCTTCTTAAACTCATTTATCTTAGCCTCATAGGTAGTGGTGTAAGGAATGCCACGCTTCGTAGGGTCGGTTGAGCAGAACAGGCGCAGCAGGTCGAAGTGCAGATAGGCACGCACAGCCAGCATCTCGCCCTTGTAGAGATTGTAGAGCGGGAAATCGGCTTTCTGCTTCTCCTGAAGATTCTTCAGCACGTTGTTGGCGTAGCCGATGGTCTGATAGGCTGTAGCCCAGATGCTTGCCAGACGGTTGCGCAGATAGTCGTCGTCGTTATACTGATACTTGGCGAGGGCGTCCGAGCCTAATGCGTCGTTGCTGTTAGCCAAGTCTTGCGCCATCACGTCGGTAAGTCCCCAATAGAGATCCATGCCGTAGAGCGAGCCCGACTGCATGGTGCCGTACACTCCATATATGGCAGCCTCAAATCCGGCAGGAGTCTTAAACTGGTCGGCTTCAAGATTCTCGCCTTTCGGACGAACATCCAGGAAGTCGTTGCACGAAGTAAGAGCGGTGGTGCCCAGAATGAGGGCAAACGCCAGTCGTGCTATATGTTTGTTGAAATGTGTCTTATACATTATAATATATGTTTTATTGTTGCAATATATTTATATGGTGTCCCTATTGCCAGCGGCTTAGAATGTCAGACTTGCCGACATGTTGATGCTGCGGCTGAAGGGGTAAGATGTACCACGCTCGTACTTGGCCGAAGTGATGCGGAAAAGATCCTCAGTGCCGATGCCCAGATACATCTTCTGGATGTGCAGCTTCTTGAGGAATGTCATCGGGACGTTGTACTGCAAGTAGAGGCTTGAGAGCCACAGCTCGTCGTCCTTCTCTACGAAACGGTCGGTATATACGCTTGTGTTGCCGGTTGCCTTAGCTATGTCGATGTATGGCTTCACGTCGCCCACGTTGGTCCAGCGGTCGGTGAATGCACGCACGTCGCAGTTCTTGCGCGGGTTGACATTCTCAACCTTCAGGGCACGTGTTGAGTTGTACATCTCGCCACCGAAACGATATGAGAAGCTTGCTGTGAGCGAGAAGTTCTTGTACTGCAACATTGACGAGATGCTACCCTGCAATGTTGGGTTGGTATCGCCACACGACACCTGGTCCTTCGAGTCGTACTTGTAGGTGTAGCTGCCGTCCTTCTTGATGAATATCTCGTTACCGGTAGCGGGGTCGATACCTGCCGAGCGCACAGCATAGATTGCCGAAGGCGACTCTCCCTCACGATACTGGAACAGCGGCGACGACGAAGCAATGTTGGTAGAACCATCTGAAGAGGTAAATCCTGATGCGTTCTGCTCGTTCATGCGCTTCATGGCGTCAGAGATGTTGTTGATGGTGGTCTTCGAGTGCAAACCGTTTACCGAGAGGCTCCACTCCCAGTCTCTTGTCTTGATAATCTTGCCCCACAATGAGAACTCGATACCGTTGCTGGTCTGCGAACCGAGGTTAGCCTTCACGCTTGTTGTTCCTGATGACGGCGGAAGCGAACGGTCGATGAGCATGTCGGTGGTCTTCTCGTTGTACACGTCGAAGTTGACGTTCAGACGGTCGCCGAACAATGAAGATGTGATGCCGACGTTGAGCTTCTTGGTGGTCTGCCATTTAAGGTCGGGGTTGGCCATACCCATAGGTATTGCGCCCACTCCGGTGTACGACAGATAGTCGCTGTTGTACTTGTATGTGGTCACGGCCTGATATGAGCTGAACTTAACGCTACCTGTGTAGCCGTAGCTGCCACGCAGACGCAATGTGTTAATCCAGCCAAGCTTCTTTGCGAACTCTTCATTATGAATGTTCCATCCGGCACCTACCGACCAGAACGGAGCATAACGGTGGTCGCTACCGAACTTTGACGAACCCGACACACGGTAAGAGCCGTCGAGTACATAGCGGTTCTTCCACATGAAGTTGGCTGCAAGAAATCCACCCAAGCTTGCCGAGAGGTCCTCGCTTCCCGACGGTTTGCCGCCGTCAGGATAAGTTGTGGCGTATGCAATGTCGTTCTGCTCGTCGCTCAGGAAGCCTGTAGCAACGAGTGTGCTTGATGTCGACTTCGAGCGCTTTATCTCACCGCCAAGGTTGAGGGTGAGCATTGTGCCGTCATTGTCGAAGTTGTGGATATAGTTGCCCACGAGCTTGGCAGCCCACTGGTCGGAACCGGTGTTGCCGAGTGTGTACTTGCCCTTCTGCGAAATGTTGGTCACGTTCTTGAAGTCGTGCGAGTCGGGCGAGCGGAACACGTCGCTTGTGCCACGGCTTGTATTGTACGATCCCTGGGCTGTAATGAAGAAGTTTGGCTTGATGTTGTAGCGCACGTCGAGCGAGAGCTGCTGTGTGCGCGACTGCGACTTGTCGAAGCTGCTCAACGATGCCTCATACAGAGGGTTGTTCATCTCGTACGACAGCTCTGAGCGCAGGTTGCCATACTGGTCGTAAGGCGAATCGTAGGGGTTGCACTCCAAGTAGCTTGAGAACGAGCCGTACTTAGACGAGTTGATGTTGAGCTGGTCGTGCGAGGCACGGAGCGTGATGACGAGGTTGTTTATGGCTGTATACGAAAGGTATACGTTCATGCCATAACGTGTACGGCCGTCGTCCTTCATCACACCCTGAGTGTTCTGATAGTTGGCGTTGACGTTGTAGTCAAGACCCGAACCGCGTCCTGAAATAGAAAGTGAGTGGTTGTGCGAGAAACTGTTGCGCACGGGCTTCGACTTCCAATCGGTGTCGATGCCGCTTGTCACCAAAGCGAGTTTCTCAAAATAACTCTCGTCGAGCTTGCCTGTCTCGCTCTTGTAGAGTCCGGCACGCTTCTCAAGCTCCAACTTCTGCGCTGCATTACAATAGTCGTAGCTGCTCAGGTCGGCAAAACTCAACTGAGGAGTTACAGTATAGCGAATGCGTACGGGCGACTGGCTCACGCGCTTGCGCTCAATAACGATAACGCCGTTGGCAGCGTTCTCACCGTAAAGTGCTGTAGCCGAGGCGTCCTTAAGAATGTCTACGCGCTCAATGTCGTTGATGTCCATATCGTAGAGGGCCTGAAGACTCTGCTCCACACCGTCGATAACGATAAGCGGTGCGTTAAGTCCCACCTCATTGCTTGTAGAAAGCGATGTGGTGCTACGTATTACGAGGTCGGGCACTGCGTTAGGGTTTGAACCAGCAGCATTGTTCTGCGCAATATTCAATGACGGGTCGAGGGTGGCAAGTGTCTGCAAGATGTTGTTAGGCGCAACCTTCATAATCTCGTCGCTTGTTACAGTCTTGGCAGCACCTGTGAAGGTCTGCTTCTTACGTGTGAAGTAGCCGTTGACCACAACGTCGCTAAGAGTCTTGGAGTCGCGCTTCAACACGACCTTCATCTCATGACCTGCTGTCACAGTCTGGGTCTCCATACCGATGTACGACACCTGTAGTTTCTGTTTCTTCAGTTCTACTGACTTGAAACTGAATCTACCGTTTACGTCTGTGATAGTAACTACATTTGCGCCCACGATTCTCACCTGAGCACCGATGAGCGGTTCGTTGTCATCCGCAGAATAGACTACACCGCTAATGCTGTTACTTTTTACCTTACCATCATTAACCACAACAGTCACGTTGTCCTGAGCTTGGGCAGTAGTGGGAGAAACCATTCCCCCTAATCCCGCTAAGCCGATGGCGAACAATACTTTCTTTTGCATTGGCTGATTATATTAGTTTATATTTTAATGTTTGCAAAATTATACAAAATCCTTATAAAACAAATACAAAAGTCAGTATTTCTTATAAATAAATAGCTCAAAATACACCGTTGGGTGGATAAAAATGGTCAATTGCCAAAATATTGCGATAGTGGTGCTAAATCTCATAAAAAAACATAGATTTAGCACCACTATCGCCACTTTTTGGTAATTATTCCTCGTTATCTTATACCAACATTAGCGCAGATAAAAACGCTTCATATACCAAAGATTTCGAGGTGAAAGCCCCATTTTCGGATAGCGTTCTTTCAAATCTACGGACAACTGGCGTACCACGCCATCACCATGTCCGCTCTCTACCTTTCGCTCATGAAGCATCTTGCCAAGATGCCATTATCTTAAATTTTAATAAAAACATTTTTGCCTTTCGTTGTTTTACTCATTTTTTTATAAATTCGCTTTTATATTTAACAAAAACTATGGTAAATCTAAATCTAATAAAAGTGGTTCTTGTAGAGCAAGGTAGATATTAAGACTCTGCTTTACGACACAAAATTCAATGAGAATATATAATATGGAATCTTCTATACAACAATATAAACAGGCTGTTAGTGTCATAAAGGATGCTATATTATACAGTCAGTACCGGGCTGCAAAATTGGTAACTGGTGAACAGTTGTCGCTCTATTTTGGTATCGGTGGATATGTGTCCGCACATTCACGCCAAGAAACATGGGGTACTTCTGTCATTGACCGTATCAGCGAACAGTTACGTCGTGAACTTCCTGGTCTTCGTGGATTCTCTTCGCAGAACATTCGTAATATGCGTACTTTCTACGAATATTGGATGCAATATATAATTTGCTCGCCATCGGCGAGCAAATTACAAATAGCTGTAAATGAAGATGTTATCGATATTGACAATTTCTCTTTGCAAAAATGGTCGCCGATGGTTGCCGAAATCAATCGTGAGGAGTTTCTTGGTATTAGTTTCTCACACCATTTGGAAATTCTTCATAAGACGAAAGATCTTCATGAAATACTTTTCTACATACATCAGACCGTTCTCCATAAATGGGATAAATATGACTTGCGCGACCGTCTAAAAGAAGGACTTTACCAAAAAATTTCCTGACTTGCTTTTCTTGAATCGTGAACTGAATTGTATGGTTGTTGTGGAGCTTAAAAAAGGGGCATTCAAATCTGCCTACATAGGTCAGTTGCAAACGTACATGAAAGTGCTTGATGACAAGGTGCGTAAACCTCATGAGAACCCGACCATTGGTATTCTTCTTTGTAAGAGTGCCAATAAGGCTTTCGTTGAGTATGTTATCCGTGACTACAACCATCCAATGGGTGTCGCAACATATAAGACAGCAGAAGATATGAGCGAGGAGTTGAGAAATGCTTTGCCTGATATGGACGAGATGCGAAAGCTGCTCATTAATGAAAGTGATACAGATAATTAAATAAATAGTCTGTTAATAATTACGTAATCGTTTGAAAATAAGCAAGTTAATTAACAAAACACAACTAAATAAAATTAGCTAAGTGCTTGATTTCCAGTACCTTTATAGTTGATTCAAGACTTTAAGTCAGCAATTCTTAATAATAAGATACAATTTTATTGTAATGGCGTTCAGATTATGGTAGAAAGGTAAGGCTGCGAAATTGCAGACACAGCATGATGTGACGGTAAACCTAACATTTACAATTCATTGGGGACATCATATTAAAACGTCAGATAAATGATAATTTACCGTGGCTTGACCGTTCATTAA
>ERZ859937.956-NODE-956-length-10275-cov-1.457632_pt1 | contig 10275 bp, 12 predicted proteins | sample MGYA00509985_ERZ859937 | MGnify/ENA primary metagenome ERZ859937 (study PRJEB30046, sample SAMN00715169) | human gut metagenome | study: EMG produced TPA metagenomics assembly of the A metagenome-wide association study of gut microbiota in type 2... | reverse complement strand
AAAAGCCCTTGTCCTGATCGGACAGACGAGGGATAAAATAGCAGAGTGTGCAAGAAAGCATGGATTTGAAAACATTGAAATGATGGATGACTTGAAACAGGTTGTGGAGTATTGTCATACACATGCACAGCCGGGCGATGCGGTGCTTCTTTCGCCGGCATGCGCAAGCTGGGGTATGTTTGACAATTATGAGCAGCGTGGAGATATGTTCAAGGAATATGTAAATGCGCTTTCATAAGGAAAGCGGAAATGGAAAGAAAAGACAGGAGTGTCTGAGCTATGGCATATGGCAGAAGAAAATTGAAAAAGAATAAAGTATTCGCAACCGGCGGATACATTGATTATCAGACGATTTTCTTGGTTGTCGTTTTGCTGGCGTTTGGTGTCATGATGGTGTATAGCGCGAGTGCATACCGGGCGACACTTTCCGGGCTTTCCAGCGGATATTTTGCGATGCGTCAGGGTATGATCGGGTTGGCAGGAATCGTCGTAATGATGTTGATATCCTGTTTTAATTATCAGTTTTATAAGCGTCCGGTGATGCAGCGGCTGATCGTGACAGCGATGATTGTCTGTGCCGGTATCGCACTGGTGCTTGGTGTATCCTCCAATGGTTCACAGCGTTGGATCGAGGTCGGTGGTATTCAGTTACAGCCATCCGAGATTGTAAAGCTGCTGATTATCCTGTATCTGCCGAGTGTTTGTGTGAAGCATCCGAAATACCTGACCTCTTATCAGGGAATCATCCGGCTGATCGCACCGTGTATTGTCAGTGCGGGCCTGATCGCGAAAGAGAACTTAAGTACCGCGGTTGTCTGTGTGGCAATCATGGTCGTCATTATATTTGTGGCATGTCCGGATTATAAAATTCTGGTTATGCCGGTTGTTGCACTGGTGATTGCCGGTGTACTGCTTATCACAACCGTTGGTTATCGTGGCGATCGAATCGATGCATGGCTGCACCCGGAGACGAGTGATTCCGGATACCAGACGATGCAGTCTCTGTATGCAATCGGTTCCGGTGGATTGTTTGGAAAGGGCTTGGGACAGAGTATCCAGAAGCTTGGATTTTTGCCGGAGTCGCACAACGATATGATCTTTGCGATTATCTGTGAAGAGCTTGGACTTTCGGCGCGCTTTGTGTTATTGCATTGTTTGTCATGCTGATCGTACAGCTTCGCTATATTGCGAACCATGCCAGAGACCGGTATGGTGCATTGGTTGTAACCGGTGTTATGACACATATTGCAGTGCAGATGATCATCAACATCGGTGTTGTTACCAATGTCATCCCGAATACAGGTGTCCCACTTCCATTTATCAGTTATGGTGGTACATCGCTGGCGTTCCTGATGGTAGAGATGGGATTCGTGTTAAGCGTGTCGAGACAGATGCTTCCATACGAGGCACCAACGAAAGAAGAGCTGCAGATGCAGCGGTAAATCAGAGCGGTACATAGAAACAAAAGGAGAATCGTTTTGAAGAAACATTGGATTGTATTGTTTATACTTGTAGTGATACTTGGAACGCTTGCGTATCTTTCGACATGGACAGTTGATAAGGTGCAGGTGGAAGGCTGTGAGATTGTAAATACACAGTCGGTCAGTGATGCGATGAAGGAAGAAGCACCGCTGGACAACACATTGCTGTTGTATATCAAAAGTAAAATGAACAAACTGAAAGATCTGTCTTTTGTAAGCAAGATGGATCTGGAACTAACAGATAAAAACACGGTAACCGTGACAGTTTACGAAAAATCCATAGCCGGCTGTGTGTTATACAAGGGCGACTATGTGTATTTTGATAAAGATGGTATAGTATTGGATTCGTCGAAGAGACGTGTCGGAAGTGCACCGCTGATCAAAGGTCTGACCTTTACCGAGTGGAGCATCGGCAAGAAACTGCCGAGTGACGACGACAAGAAATTTCAGACAATACTGACTATCACGCAGTTGGTGGAAAAATACGATCTGGAGATTGACGGTATCAAGTTCACCGCTGAAAATGAAATTGTCCTTCAACATGGAGGCATTACAATCGAATTGGGAGAGGGGGAATATCTGGCGGTTCAGATGATGAATCTGGGCAACATACTGAAAAATCTGGAAGGTATGTCCGGAACATTGTATATGAAAGACTTTGATTCGGAAAATGCAACTGCGAGCTTTAGCAAAAATTAAGTGAATTTTACGTAAACCTATTGATTATTTCAACAAAAACCTATATTATATAGGATAATAATGCGCAAATAGAATAAAGGAGGAAAAGACCTTGCTTGAAATAAAATCGAATGACGAGAAAACCCCTGCAAGAATCCTTGTGATTGGTGTAGGTGGAGCTGGTAACAATGCAGTAAACAGAATGATTGATGAGAATGTGGAAGGTGTCGAGTTGATCGCCATCAACACAGACAAGCAGATCTTATCACAGAATCGTGCAACAACAAAGATTCAGATTGGTGAGAAGCTGACAAAGGGACTCGGTGCAGGTGCAAAGCCTGAGATCGGAGCAAATGCAGTAGAAGAGAACAGAGAAGAGATTACCGATATCATGAAGGATGCCAATATGGTATTCGTTACCTGTGGTATGGGTGGTGGTACTGGTACAGGTGCTGCTCCAGTCGTAGCAGAGATTGCAAGAAATCTTGGAATCCTGACTGTCGGCGTCGTAACAAAGCCATTCTCTTTCGAGGGTAAGCCTCGTATGAACAATGCCATCAACGGTATTGCCAAGTTAAAAGAAAACGTAGATACTCTGATTGTCATTCCAAACGACAAGCTGTTACAGATCTGCGATAAGCGTACAAGTATCCCAGAAGCTTTGAAGAAGGCAGATGAGGTATTGCAGCAGGGTGTACAGGGTGTCACAGACCTGATCAACAAGCCGGGTCTGATCAACCTTGACTTTGCAGATATCCAGACAGTCATGCGTGACAAGGGTGTCGCTCATATCGGTATCGGACGTGCCAGTGGTGATAACAAGGCAGTGGATGCAATCAAGTCTGCTATGGACAGCCCATTGCTGGAGACAACCGTCAGTGGTGCAAGCGATATCATTGTAAACTTCTCAGGAAATATTGGTATTGTGGAAGCATACGATGCAATCACAACCTGACAGAAGTCGCTGGTGACGGCGCAAATATCATATTTGGTACTGTAGATAATGATGTGATGGGTGAGGATGTATGTATCACAATCATCGCAACAGGTATTGAGGACAATGCGGCAACACAGCCGGTTATGCAGAATCCAGCAAAGCCTTCTGCTGTAAAGCCGACAGTAGCACCAGTTGGTAAAACTCCTACATATGCGAGCCAGCCGATCACAAGTGTGAAGCCGATGGGAACAACACCGAAGCCATCCTTTATGAATTCTACACCGGTAGCGAAGCCAAGCGTTAGCACGGATATTTCAAGTGCAGCGAAGCCGGCTCCGGCGAAGAGAGAGACAGGAAACGGCGGAGGAATCAAGATTCCGGATTTCCTTAAGCGTGGATAGTAGAACAGGAACAAGATAAAAAGAGGGACTGTTGTTTATTGCAACAGTCCCTTTTGTAATAGAGGAGAACGTATGGGAGATAATGAAAGAACGGTGTTGTTCGATGAACAGATGCTCGAACAGTACCAGAGGGACAAAAGCAGCAAAAGCTCACTGGTCATTGTAGACCGGAATGGAATCAAGGAGTATGATCTGTCGCAGTTTGAGGATGGAGCATATACATTCGGACGGAATGAGAATAACAGCATTCCTTTGAATTCAAGTATTGTATCCGGAAACCACGGGGAGATATACATACAGGGTGGACAGTTCTTTATCAAGGATAATGCAAGTTCGAATGGTTCCTATATAGCATATGGAACACAGTTTGTGCAGATGACACCGAATCAGTATTATGGTGGAAATGGCAAGGATATGATCATCCGTCTTGGAACGAATCAGTCGATGGATGGAATCGATCCGGTTTTGCTTCTGTATACTGCCAGACAGGCAAATGGACGATGGAAGACATTTGAACTGAAAGCCGGTGATACAAGTATTGGTCGTGCGGAAAACTGTGATATCCGGTTGAAGAACGTAGCGGTATCAAGGTATCATGCGGGTGTACGGAATGCAAATGGTCAGTATTATGTATTTGATAATGGTTCGACGAATGGTGTATTTGTAAATGGAAGCCGGATCCAGAAGTCGTATCATCTTTCGAATAAGGACATTTTCACTGTGTTGAACACGACATTTATCTATGATGGAAATGTTGTGTATTACAAGGTAAACCCGGAAGGTATTGCGTTAGAGATTCATGATCTGAACAAGGACGTACCGGCAAAAGGCGGAAAGAAGACGATTCTTGACAAAGTCAGCCTGAGCATTGAACCAAATGAATTCGTTGCGATCATCGGAGGTTCCGGTGCCGGAAAGACGACACTGATGACAGCGATGAGTGGATTTGATTCCAAGGTGACAGGCAGGGTGTATTGCAACGGTACAAATCTGAGGGAAAACTTCCAGACACTCAAGAATATCATAGGATTTGTGCCACAGCAGGATATCATCTATGAGAATATTACGCTGAAGAAGATGCTTTACTATACGGCGAAGATGAAGATGCCAGAGGATACAAGTACAGCAGAAATCGATGCGCGGATTGAAGAAGTGCTTGGCATGGTGGAATTATCGGAACACAAAGACACCTACATCCGTCGGTTGTCCGGTGGACAGAAGAAGCGTGCGAGTATCGCGGTAGAGCTTCTGGCAAACCCGGGACTTTTCTTCTTAGATGAGCCGACGTCCGGACTGGATCCGGGAACCGAAGAACATTTGATGCGGACACTGTCGAAGCTCTCGAAGGAGCAGGAGAAGACAATCATTATGGTAACGCATACGATCAACAATCTTGATCTGTGTGACAAGGTTATCATCATGGGGTATGGCGGAAGACTCTGTTATTGCGGAAGCCCGGCAGGAATCAAAGATTTCTTCCAGACGGATGATCTCGTGAAGGTATATGATATCATTACGGCAGATCCGAAGGGGTGGGAATCAAGATTCAGGATGTCAGGTATCAATCAGGTAAGTGAGCATGCGGCCGAGTCAAACGGAGAAGCCATCAAGCCGAGAAAAGTAAATGGGTTCACACAGCTAGGAATTCTTGTCCGCCGTTATACGACTCTGATCATGAATGATATGCAGAGACTGGCACTGATATTTGGACAGCCATTGATCATAGGTCTGCTTCTGACATTAGTTGCAGGACCGGATATCTATGAGAAATTCACGGAGACGCAGTCCATCCTGTTTACCCTGATGAGTGGCGGTATCTGGATGGGACTTCTGAACACAATTCAGGAAGTAAACAAAGAACGTGTCACCTGAAACGAGAATATATGGGTAATCTGAAGCTGCCTGTATATATGCTTTCGAAGTATATTGTGCAGGGCGTGATCTCTCTGGTTCAGGCAGTGATACTGGTTGTGACATTTGTACTGGTAAAGGGAACACCAAGTTGTAAGGGTGTAATCATATCCAATGCAACGATAGAGATAATCGTGCTGATCTTCCTTACGATCTACGCATCTGCAGGTATGGGACTGCTGCTTTCTTCCATCACGAAGAGTGCAGACCGTGCCATGGCGATTGCGCCGTTTGTGCTTATTATACAGCTTATCTTCTCGGGTATCCTGTTCGAACTGACCGGAGCGACAGATAAGATCTCTTATGTGACATTCTCACGTTGGGCGATGGAGTCTATCGGAAGTACGTGTGACCTGAATGAGTTAGAGCCACCGGGACAGGCAGAAAGCGACAGTGTGGAAGAGCAGTTCGATGATCTGGTAGCAACCTGTAACGATGCAATTGCGGAGATGCAGGAAGCGTATGATGAACAGATCAATGAATTGCAGGATGCGGTTGAGACATATTCCGCATTGGCGAACAATCCGCAGACCTTTGAGGAATACACATCGGAGCCGCAGACGATCGAGGCAGAGTATGAAGCAGCCGAGACAGAGGACAACAAGATGTATGTTCGTTCCAAGGCAAGAACGGTTCGCTCATGGCTGATCCTGTACGGTTCGACGTTCCTGTGCGCAGGAATCAGTGTATTGGTTTTAAGGAAATTGAAGGATGAACAGAGATAACAGAATAGAATAAGATAAGGGGAATTTGTTTCCCTGTAAAGTGTAAAAAGAGTTGGTTGTTTCATTCATATTCTAAAGCAGACCGTTGAAGCACGTCGGTACTTAATGAGTGCGAAGCACGAATTTAGTACCGCTACGTGCTGAACCGAGCGGGAGCGCGTCTGCGTAGAATTGAATGGACAACCAACTCTTTGTATTTTATAGAAGGGAAGTAGAATTTCCCATGACGTTTATGACTTTACGCATATTCTGTTGCGTAGCAAGCTCGAATAGATGCGATAGAGAGTCGTCTGAATCATTTTCTGTACGCAAGCCTGTACTTCCGAGTACGGAGATGATATCAACCATGTTCGCGTAGTGGCTGGTGAGTAACTGGTATTCCGCGTAGGATAATACTTTCTGCAGGCTCTCTGTGTCTGTTGTATCCGCATTCTGTAAGGATGACAGAATCGTAGAGATCGGATTTCCGTAGGACGAAAGCAGACTGCCTGCACTGAAATCGGAAGCGGATGTTCCGCTTAATGCGGAAAGACCACTCTGCATGGATGTATTTGAATATGTGCTTTGGTTCGTTGTAAGTGTGGAAATGGCAGAGATAATCTCTTTGATCTCTGCAAGAATTTCCGCATTTTTTTTCGCTGTTTCGGAAGAAGCAGCTGCTTCATTTGCAGTATTGGAATTTCCGCTTGTAGTTGTTCCAGTATTGGAAGCGGTATTTGCAGAAGAGTTTACTGTGACTGTATTTGCAGGAACCGATACACCGGTCTGCATCAGGCTTGTGACCTTGGCAACGTAATTTTGTGTCTCAGTAAATGGAGGTATACCACCATATTTTTTCACATTGCCACATCCGGCATTATAGCCTGCGATTGCAAGCGATTGGTTTCCCTGAAACATATTCAGGAGATCCTTCAGTACGGCTGCACCGCCCATGATATTCTGGTAGGCATCGTAAGGATCGGATACTCCGTACGCGCTTGCCGTGCTTGGCATGAGCTGCATGATCCCCATCGCACCGGAAGAGGAGGTAACATCTGCCTGAAAACCGGACTCTGTATAGGCGATTGCTTTTAAGAGCCGTTCCGGCACACTGTATTTATCGGCGGCTTCCTTGAAGATGGAATCAAGGTTCGTTGTGACAGATGCCTGATTCAGTTTATCTGTTTCCGTGCGAAGCAGTCCGTCAAAATTCGTTGTTGTTTCCGGTACGGACTGTGTACGATTCGGCGTTGCAACGGCACTGCTGTCGTTCACATAGCCGACACCTTCGATAAATACCATGATTCCTTCCTCCCTTCGTTTCCTTGATAGATACTTCAAAGGTATCTTAGTTCTGGAAAATTGTCAAGAAAATTCACGTATTATGTTGAAATATTCTCCCAGGATATAAAGTATAGCGGCTGCACAGGAACCAAGAAAGATAGCTGTACTGAGTGTAGTAGAATGCCATATCTTGTCAAAACAAATCATACACAGACATTCTAGAATAATTGTAATATAGGAATTCATACGAGCTCGTGTAGAATTCATGTTTGTCTGGCATATAGGTTTTCCGATTGCAATTCCTGCGAGAATGATACCATATATGGATAGTTTAATATATAAGCCGGGAAGAATGGGTAGTGTCAGCAACCATAAGAAAAACAGTCCATAAATGGTGCTGTATAGCAGACAGCGTATATGGGATTTTGCATGGAAACCTCCGATATGATTTCGTAAAAACAAGAATGAAATTAAAAAGTAAACCATACCCAAAATGCGATGCGTAAAACAGGAATATATCAGAAAAAAGAAGAAAGGAATGCAGAGATTTAGCAAACATTCAATACCATAAGATACTACTGCAATATCATCTTTTGTAACAGTATTTTTGGTGGATAGAGATATTAATTTTTGGGCTAGTCGATGAGCGAAAGTTTCAATCATATTGGTTCTCCTATGTTCAGGATATATCGTAGCACGAGGAAAAGAAAAAAATGCATAAAGAGTGTCGTTCACACCCATCAGGATGTCGTTCGCACCACGAGGGATTGAAATTTTTGATTTGTGCGTTATGTTGGAAAAACAGAGGGACTCGAGTAATAAAATCTGTGAACTACAAAGGAAGGGGGATAATGCTATGGCAGAAAGAAAACAAACATCAAGGGTGGCAGATCTGCTGCGGAAATCAGTAGAAGCAGTAGCAGAGAAAAAAGCAAATGCAAATTGCTTTGGCTTTATGTATGAGCCAAAGAGACCAGAAAAATTAGTTAAAAAGTAAAAAAGAGGAGGTACATGTATTATGCAAAAAGTAAGTAAAGTAAAACGGTTTATCGCAATGACTGCGATGGCAGCCATGTTGTCAATTACAGGGTTGGGTGTAGCACAGAACAGTGCGCAGGCGAATACAAAGGACAGATCATGGAGTTTTAATCTTACTATAGGTTCGGAGTATAAATTTATATCAAAAGAAAAAAAAGATAATACCAGCAAAATTTATTTTAACTGGAATGGAGCATATAATAATCTGACAAAACTCATGATAACTCCTTATGGATCGTATGGATTAGATGATTCATTAAAACCGGCGGGAAATAAGTATGGAGCTACGAGAGAGTGTGTTGTAAATAGTACAGGAAAATATGCTGTTACAAATGGCGTATATGAACGAGGATATAGGTATGCATCTTTGGGAGTAAAATCACAAAGTGCAATGGTACAGCAAAAGGTGTATGGAGTCCAGATTGTGCGGGAAGCTATACTATTTTGAATTAAGGAGAGAGGGACAATATGAAAAAACGGGTGATATTTTTTTTAGGCAGTGTTATTTGCTTTTCCGTGATTATTGGCATGATAGGCTTTGTAAAAAATAAAAGCTCTATTGGAAATGGGCAAGTAACGACAGAAGAAGTATCATCGTCCGTGGCAGCAGAAACTGCCACGGATATGGCTGCATCGGCATCAGATAAAGATGAAGAACAGCAATTTTTTGAGCAGGCAGTAGAAAATAAGGAGAAAGTAGAACAGGATGGTTCCGTATTTTCCAAAGGAAGCTATCAGATATATAATGGATTTGGATTTACTGTCACGTATTTCCACGTATACGATACATATGAAGCGTTTGTAGAGAGTGAGCATTATAATTCGGACTACGTTGAGACAGAGCCTAAGGATTCCAAATGGATAACAGAAGAGTTTGATAATGGAGCGAACTTTGTATATGCGGAGATTGAAGTAACAAACGAGGATCGGTATGAGAAGGAATTTTTGCCAACTATGTGTGAGATTGTGTGTACACAGGATGATTATATCGCATATGTAGACGGAAAGAGTTTCTATGGGTATGCGTATAACGATTTCTATATGTCAAAAAGAGACGGCTGGGAAGAAATACAGGGTGCGGAGATCGAAAAACTTGCCAGATATTATCAGATTCGACCAGGAGAGACGGTAACGATAGCTATTGGAGGAACCAGTTATGTTGAATGTTATACAGAAGGGGATGGGAATGGCGAAGATCCATATGAATTCATAGGAGAGAAATCCGTGGATGAGGTTTTCACTTCTCCGAAATATTATCTGGAAATAGCTGGGAATATGCCATCTTCTGGAGATCAGGCATGGCAGGAAAAAAATATCCGTGATGCGTTGACACACATTATATAGAGTGCCAATAACTATGAAGGAGAAGCATATGTCATGAAAAGAAAAAAGGTCTTGATTTTAATTGGTATCCTGCTTGCGGTAACTGGACTTGGTCTGCGTATCTGGTATGTGAACACCCATACATATTCACCAGAAATAAGGGAGGTTCCGCAGGGACAGACAGCGGAATATTGTGGACTTTCGTATACAATCGTAAATGCCGAGATGTGGAACAGCTCAGATTTCTATACACAGCATCCAGAGCTTACCGATTATCAGAATCCGAACATACCTGCAGATGAGATGAAACTATTGGTTGTTGAATATCAGATTGGAAAAGTACAGGAAGCAAACAAACTGGATCTTTATATTCCGATTCAATATGCGCATTTGTTTAATGGCACAGATCCGTTTATGACGCAGGATATGAATCCGTCTCTTTCGGATGGAAACTTCCAGTCGGGTGATACAGTCGTGATTCCGTATGAAATCTATAAGGCAAATTTATCGGAAGAGCA
>ERZ859937.955-NODE-955-length-10287-cov-1.352619_pt1 | contig 10287 bp, 8 predicted proteins | sample MGYA00509985_ERZ859937 | MGnify/ENA primary metagenome ERZ859937 (study PRJEB30046, sample SAMN00715169) | human gut metagenome | study: EMG produced TPA metagenomics assembly of the A metagenome-wide association study of gut microbiota in type 2... | reverse complement strand
CTACTATGTGCTGATTTCCATTTCCTCTTTGAGCTACCGCGCCAAGTCGGTAGGCGTACATAAATGCAGCGGTGCGAGCGGTGGCACGGTTTTCAGCATGTTTTTGCTGGAAACGGGTATCATCATTGTGGCGGCATTGCTGCTGATGGCGTTGATAATGCTCAACTTCCGCGATTTTGTGGAAGACACGGTCGTTGTAAAGCTCTCCACCTTGTTGGCTCCGGAGCGTATCTGGGTACCGTTGTCGGTAGTGCTTCTGCTGTTTATAGTGGGAGGCGTGTTGCCGGGTCGGCTCTTTGCGCGTATTCCCGTGTCGCAGGTGTTCTGCCGCTATACCGAGGGGAAGAAGGGCTGGAAGCGTCCGTTGCTGTTTGTCCAGTTTGCAGGCGTGGCATTCATCAGTGGATTGATGTGTGTGGTGATGTCGCAATATCAGTATGTACTGAAAAAGGATATGGGGTATAATCCCAAGCAGATAGCCATAGGCAATGCCTACTGGGATAATGAAGCGACGCGTGACGCGGCTTATCAGTTCTTCAAAGGATTGCCCTACGTGGAAGCGGTGTCCAGTGCCAACAGCACACCCATTAGCGGATATAGCGGTTCGATGATTCATAGTGAGAGCGGGCAGGCACTGTTCTCTTGCCGCTCTTCTTATTTCATGCGCGAGGACTTTCCTGCCTTGATGGGCATGACTATGAAGACGGGACGTATGGCGCGCGATAAAGAGGAAGTCGTGGTGAACGAGACCTTTGCCGAGATGATGCGTTGGGGAGACGACGTCGTAGGCCGTACGGTATATACCGAAGGGAATACATTCAAGGTCGTAGGGCAGTTGAAGGATTTCCAGATAGAGAGTTTCAGAACCGAGAAGATGCCTTTCATAGCCCGGGGAAACAAGAATTTTTATGGAACGGTACATGTCCGTTTGAAAGAACCCTTTACCGAAAATCTGCAGAAGCTGAACCGCGATGTAGCCGAGGCTTTCCATGACCAGACTATTGACTTTACCGGCTATGAGAAAAGAATAGAGAATAGTTATAATTCTGTCCGTGTATTCCGCAATGCCACTTTGATGGCGGCAGTGACCATGTTCTTCATCATGCTGATGGGGCTGATTGGGTATACCACCGATGAGGTGCGCCGCCGCAGCAAGGAGATTGCCATCCGTAAAGTGAACGGGGCAGAGGCTTCCAGTATCTTGGAAATGCTGTCGAGGGATGTACTTGTGGTGGCGGCTCCGGCAGTTGTCATCGGTACGGTATTGGCATGGTATGTCAACGGAATGTGGATGGAACAGTTTGCGGAGCGTATTCCCATCAGTTGGGCAGTATACGTACTGGTAGTGATGGCCAATTTGGTGATTATCGTAGCCTGCGTACTTTGGAAGTCCTGGCGGATAGCGAACGAGAACCCGGTAAACAGCATTAAGAGCGAATGATAATAATATTAATACATAGAATATCATGATTGAAATTAACAACATCAGCAAAGTATTCCGTACTTCGGAAGTAGAGACAGTAGCATTGAACCACGTCAGCCTCGATGTAAAGGAGGGGGAGTTTGTAGCCATTATGGGACCGTCAGGTTGCGGCAAGTCCACCTTGCTGAACATCCTCGGGCTGCTGGACAATCCTACGGAGGGCAGTTACAAGCTGCTCGGTCAGGAAGTAGCGGACTTGAAGGAAAAGGAACGTACCCGTGTGCGCAAGGGCAAGCTGGGATTCGTGTTCCAGAGCTTCAACCTGATAGACGAACTGAACGTCTACGAGAATGTGGAACTTCCCCTTACGTACCTCGGCGTGAAGGCAAGTGAGCGCAAACGCATGGTAGAGGATATTCTGAAGCGGATGAACATCAGCCAGCTTTCCGGCGGTCAGCAGCAGCGTGTGGCGATAGCCCGTGCGGTCGTAACCAATCCCAAGCTGATACTCGCCGATGAGCCTACCGGTAACTTGGACTCCAAGAACGGAGCTGAGGTGATGAATCTGTTGACAGAGCTGAATAAAGAGGGTACTACGATTATTATGGTGACCCACAGCCAGCACGACGCCTCGTTTGCACACCGCACATACATCTTTTCGACGGTAGTGTGGTGGCAAGTGTGGCAGCGCAGGATTTGTAACGGACTTTTAAAACAACTTCCATGAGACAACTATATTACACTCTCCAGACATTGATACGAGGAAAAGGCTCCAACCTCATCAAGATTGTTTCTCTGGGACTGGGGTTGGCAGTCAGTATCCTCATTTTTTCCCGTCAGGCATTCGAGCTCAATTATGATACCTGCTACAAGGACCATGAACGTTTGTGTCTTGTCAAAACAGTATGGTATTACAACAACGAGTATCATCCTTCGCATATAACTCTTGGACCGGTGGCTGGTACCATTGCAGAAAACCTGCCTGACGAGGTGGAGAGTGTTACCGTCACTCAGCAATGGTGGAGCAATTCGGCTTGGTTTGCCAATGAACGCCGTTTCCAGACCAATGCCATGACGGCCGATTCTTGTTTCTTTGCCACTATGGGCATTGATGTTGTCAGTGGAGACCCTCGCGAGCTGAATAATCCGGAGGTAGTCTTCATCAGCAGGGAGCTGGCCGGCAGCATGTTTGCCGATAAGAATCCCATCGGGCAGACGGTGGTCTATAACAAACAGATGCCAATGACCGTGAAGGGCATTTTTGAAGATTTTCCCGAAAACTCCAGTTTCTATGGAAGTGGTGTCGTGATGTCTCTGGCTACCTCCTTCAAGCATCATTGGGGATACTGGGGGTGGGGAGGTGGAGACAGCTATATGTCCTTTGTCCGTCTGCGCCCGGGGGTGCAATTGGACGATGTGAACACCCAAATAGAGAAACTTGCCGAGCAGGTGCGCAAGAGCGATGATGTGTTTATCAGTCTGGTTCCGATAAAGGACTACCGTATGGAATTTGGTATCAGTACCATGCGTATGGTATGGATTCTGTTGACGCTGGGAACCGCCATACTTTTTATTGTGGCGATGAATTATGTGCTTATTTCCATCTCAGCCATGAACCGTCGTGCCAAAGCTATAGGCGTACATAAATGTAGTGGGGCAAATACGGGAACTATTTTCGGTATGTTCTTATGGGAGACCGGAGTCATCATGCTTTCTTCCTTGCTGCTTGTAGCGCTGCTTCTATTTAATTTCCGTGAGCCGTTGGAGGACATGCTCGACGTTAGTCTTGCCGGTCTTTTCTCTTGGGAAAACATTTGGGCACCGCTTTCAGTGATAGTCATTTTGTTTATGATAGGCGGCATGTTGCCCGGGCAGCTTTTTGCCCGCATTCCGGTGACGCAGGTTTTCCGCCGGTACACCGAAGGCAAGAAAGGCTGGAAACGTCCGCTCTTGTTTGTGCAGTTTGCCGGTACCTCCTTTATTTTCGGTTTGTTGGGGCTGGTGCTTATGTAGAGCCATTACATCACCAATAAAGAACGTGGATTCGATTACCACCGGGTGGCTTATGCTTCGGGCGTATCCTTTGACTCGGATGCGGAAAGCGATGCCAATCGTAGTGTGATGCTTTCTTTGCCTTATGTGGAAGATGGAGCTTGTAGCAGTAATCTTCTTACAGACGGATTGAGTGGAGAAGGGGTTACGACTGATAACGGGCAGTGGATGAGCATGCGTTGGGTGGAATTTGGCAAGGACTATGCCCCGTTTATGAAGTTGGAATTTGCGGAAGGCAAGAATATGGATGCCCCTGGGCAGATATTGGTCAATGAAACATTTTTAAAATGATGCATTGGGAAGATAAACCGATAGGCAGGCAAGTGCGCAACGGCGATCGCATAGCGGGCAATATTGTAGGTGTACTGAAAGACTTTGCCACATCCAATGCCGCTTATGTGGCGGTGCAACCTATGTATGCAACTTATCTTGACCGATTTTCCGGAAACATCCAATTACGTCTGAAAGAGCCTTTTGACGATAACCTCAAGCGTTTGAACGAAGACATGGAAAAGCTGTTTCCCACCCGTGACATTGTATTTTCCTCGTTCCAAAAGGTCATTGACGACCAGAACAGTACCGTCACGGATTTCCGTAATGCAGCTTTACTGGCTGCCATAACCATCCTTTTTGTTACGTTAATGGGGTTGATTGGCTACATCAATGACGAGATACAACGCCGCAGCAAGGAAATTGCCATCCGTAAAGTGAATGGTGCGGAAGCGTCATCCATTCTCCGGCTTTTCTCGAAGGATATATTCTGGATATCCTTGCCGGCCGTTTTTCTTGGAGGGCTGGGAGCCTGGTATATAGGCGGTGTCTGGATAGAGCAGTTTGTGGAGGGAGTGGATTTTGGTATCTGCGGATTCTTGCTTATTGCATGCATTGTACTATTGTTCATCATCGGTTGTGTAGTATTCAAGGCATGGCGGATTGCCAATGAGAATCCGGTAGACAGTATCAAGAGTGAATAAAGAATAACTTCAGGAAATTATGAGGCGGCACATTTATTATACATTACAAAGCTTGTTGCACAAGCAAGGTTCCAATGCCATTAAGATTATATCTTTGGCATTGGGACTGCTGATGTCTGTATTTCTATTTGCACGGATTGCATTCGAGTTGAGTTTTGATAACTTTTATCATGATTCGGATAACCTTTATATTGTGAAGACGGGTTGGTTAAAAAATGGAGTGTTGGAAGGTAACGAAAGTCGCTTTACCATCATTCCGATTCCGGCTGCCATTGCCGAAGAGTTTCCGGAACAAGTGGAAAGTAGCACAGTGAGCTGTTCTCTTTTTGATAATAGTTTCCAGTTGGGTGAGCGCCAATTAGATATGTCCACGGTGATGGCAGATACACTTTATTTTTCTGTACTCGGTTTGGAGATGATAGAAGGCAATCCACAGGATTTGGCGGGTCCGGATGTCGTATTCCTTTCCGCCAAGTCAGCAAAGGAGGCCTTCGGTGACGAAAATCCGATAGGGAAAACACTGCGTTATGATTTTTGGGGATATCAGACTACACTGCTCGTGAAGGGTATCTTTGCCGATATTCCGTTGAACACTTCTTTGGAGAGGCGTCCAGAGGCAATCATTTCCTTTCCTACTATAGGGCGGCATCTGAAGTGGAACCTAGGTTGGCAAAGCGGCGGAAACTACGACGGTTATCTCAGGCTGCGCAGCCCGCAGGATGCTGATTGGCTGAATGAGCGTATGTCCATAGCTATTGCCCGTCATATTCCACCGGAAAGTGGTTTAGAATTGAGCGTACGTATTGTCCCTATCCATAATCTGCATGTCGAGACTCCTCAAGTACGGAAGATGATTTGGATTATGTTCTTCCTGGGTATCGTGCTGCTTTTTACGACCGCATTGAATTATGTACTCGTTTCCGTGGCTTCGCTGACACAGCGTGCTAAGGCCATCGGTGTACACAAATGCAGCGGTGCTTCGGGAAGTAGCATCTTTTCCATGTTCATGGTAGAGACTGCTATAGTAGTAGGGCTTGCCTTGCTGCTCATTGGACTGCTGGTGTATATTTTCCACGAAAAAATGGAAGAATTGGCAGCTGTACCTCTCAGTGCTCTTTTTGACTGGCAGAATCTTTGGGCACCATTGTCGGTGATACTGTTACTGTTTATTTTAGGTGGTTGCCTGCCTGCCATGCTTTTCGCTCGTATTCCGGTGACACAAGTGTTCCGCCGCTACACTTCCGGGCGTCGTGGCTGGAAACGGGTACTGCTTTTTGTTCAGTTCATCGGAGCGGCATTCATTCTGGGGATGATGCTGATGGTCGTTTCACAGTACAGTTATGTAACGACGCGTGACCGTGGTTGGCGTCCTGAACGTGTGGCATATACCACCCAGCGGGAAGTGGATGGCAATAGCCTGCGTAGTCTTGTCGGCAGTTTGCCTTATGTGGAAGGAGTTGCTTCGGCAGAACGCCCTATATTGTGGTTCGGTTCTAACCAGCCAATTCTTGACAATCAGGGTAACGAGCTTTTCTATCCTCGTAATACCTGGTTCGACAGTGATTTTCTTCCTTTCATTGGTCTGAGACTGAAAGAGGGGCATAACTTGACGGGAGAAGGTCAGTTGCTTGTCAACAGTGTCTTTTGTGAGAAGATGAATTGGACAGACAGCCCCATAGGCAAGCGGGTGAATGATTATGGCACTGTTGTCGGGCTGTTAGACAGTTTCAGTTTTGCCGATATGCCCAACGATAATTTGCCGGTGATGGTGGAATGGACGGGGAAGACAGCTGCCACCCTGCATGTTCGCCTCAAAGAGCCATTGGATGAAAATCTCGCCCGCCTCAATGAAGAGATGCATCGGATTTATCCTCAGAAAAGCCTCGTATTCCGTTCGGTGGAGCAGGAAATGCGCAGTTATGCCGAGTCTGTACGGGTATTTCGTGATGTCACCCTGCTGGTTTCATTGACCATACTCTTTATCATTCTGATGGGACTGATAGGCTATGTGAATGATGAAATCCGCCTGCGTTCAAAAGAGATTGCCATTCGTAAAGTGAATGGAGCGGGACGGAAAGTATTTTGCTGTTATTGTCAAGAGATGTGCTTTGGCTGGCCATTCCGTCTGTCGCCATAGGTATTGGGGGAGCATGCCGGGCCGGAAAGCTTTGGGCGAGCCAGTTCTCTGATGTTGTGCCATTCCCTATAGGCGGATATATTCTTGTAGGTTGTCTGTTGCTGTTGTTTATCGTTGTTACCGTGGTGTTGAAGGCATGGTGCATTGCCAATGAAAATCCGGTAAAGAGCATCAAGAGCGAATAAAGTTGCCGCAACATACATCATGCGTTTGGGGTAGACAGACCATCTGTTTGGGGCGAATAGATGATGTGTTTGGGCTGAATGAATGATATATTTTCGAACAATTTGTTTGTTATAACATAAAATGCAATATTTGCAGTAGAATAAATCACTTTCACCTCGCTTTTTCGGTAATTCCTGTGGGTAATCTTTTTACATATATCCACAATGCCACCGCTGCCGTTACAAAAGCAAAGAAGTCCGATACCGGCATACATATCCAGATGCCGTCCAGCCCAAAGTAATGCGGGAATATCAGTAGTCCCGGCAACAGATACAGTAATTGGCGTGTCAGCGACAAGAAGATACTGATTTTCGCCTTCCCGATGCTTTGGAAGAAATTGCCGATGACAATCTGTGCACCTACCAGCGGGAATATGGCTACGGCAATGCGTACGCCTCTGGAAGCAATATCTATCAACTCTTCATCACTGGTAAAGATGGCAGATATGGCATGGGGGAACAATTCGCAGATAAGGAAGCCGGTACTGGTGATACATACTCCGGCAATGATGGTCAGGCGCAGGGTAGCCTTCACACGGTCGTGCTTTTGCGCACCGAAGTTATAGCCTACAATCGGTTGCATTCCCATCGTCAGCCCCAATACAATCATTACATAGAGTACCAGCAGTCGGTTGATAATGCCATATGCCCCGATGGCCATATCGCCTCCGTACTGTTGGAGGCTGTTGTTTACGATAATCACAATGACACATGCCGTGACGTTCATCAGAAACGGTGACATACCGATGGATAATATACTACTGATGATACGTTTCTTCATCTTCCAGAACCCCCGTTGCAGACGTACCACACTTGTCTTTTGCAGGAAATGGCTCACTACCCACACCATGCCGATGAACTGCGAGATGACCGTTGCCGTTGCAGCTCCCCGTATTCCCCAGTCAAATTGGAAGATGAAAATGGGAGCGAGGATTATGTTGCAGACTACCGTTACCATAGACGTGAGCATCGCTTTCTTGGGATATCCCGTGGCACGCATGATATTGTTCAGGCCAATCATGGTATAAGTGACGGGGGTACCCAGTAATATCACCTGCATAAAGTCGCGGGCATATGGCAACGTATCATTGCTGGCACCGAAGAAGCGCAGGATGTCATCCAGAAAGATGAATGAAATACTGCCGAATAGGAATGCGTTGACCAGGCAGAACATCAGTGTGTTTCCCAATACTTCCGTTGCTCCGTCCAGGTCTTTCTGTCCCAACCGGATGGACGAAATGGTGGAGCCACCTCCGATACCATCGTACAGAAAGCCACGACCAGATTCATCAGAGGGAAAGTAATGGCGAGTCCGGCAATGCCCATAGGACCTACGCCATGACCGATGAAAATGCTGTCGATGATGTTGTACAACGAAGTAATCGTCATGCCTATAATGGCCGGAATGGAGTACTGCACAAGCAGTTTGCCAATACGTTCGGTTCCTAATATATGCGCGTTGTTCATTTGATATGAGTCAATTAAGGAGCACAAAGGTAAGAAATATTTGTTTGATTCGCAGATTATTCCCACCTTTGTACACTATAATGTTTTGGTATTAACAGATTTAGGTAAAAGAAAGTTTATGGACACAACAAAAGCAACCGCCGTACTTTTTGATTTTGACGGCGTGGTGGTAGACACGGAGACACAGTACAGTCACTTCTGGCATGAAATGGGAAAGCAGTATTTGGGTATGGATGATATTGAAGGCAGGGTGAAGGGCCAGACGCTGGTCTATATTTATGATACCTTTTTTCCGGGCATGGCGAAGGAACAGGCCGAAATTACCGAACGGCTGAACCGCTTTGAACAGGAAATGTCATTCGACTTTATTCCCGGAGTGCTTGACTTCATTGCCGACCTACACCGGAATGGGGTGAAGACTGCCGTAGTGACCAGCTCCAACGAAGCGAAGATGGCAGCTGTCTATGGGTTCATCCCGAAATAAAGACTCTTTTCGACCGTATCCTTACGGCCGAGATGTTTACGGCTTCCAAGCCTGCACCGGATTGTTTTCTGTTGGGTATGGAGGTTTTCGGCACAACTCCCGACACCACATATGTATTCGAGGATTCCTTCAACGGGCTGAAAGCCGGCATGGCTTCAGGAGCTACCGTTATAGGGTTGGCAACCACCAATTCCCGTGAAGACATAGCTCCGTTGTGTCATTATGTATTGGATGACTTTCAGGGATTCACTTACGATAAATTAACTCAATTGTACAAGTAATCAGAAAAAGGATTACCTTTGCGCCGAAAATTAAATTGAGTAATTGTAAATTGTAAATTGCCAAATTGAAATACTATCATGGGTTATATTTCAGACGACACTCGTAAAGTGACTACACATCGCCTTATCGAAATGAAACAGAGAGGCGAAAAAATATCAATGTTGACATCATACGACTATACTATGGCGCAGATTGTGGACGGTGCCGGGGTAGACGTGATTCTGGTGGGAGATTCCGCTTCCAATGTAATGGCAGGCAATGTCACCACGCTTCCCATCACGCTCGACCAGATGATTTATCATGGCAAATCCGTGGTTCGCGGTGTGAAGCGTGCCATGGTCATTGTCGACATGCCTTTCGGCTCTTATCAGGGCAACGAACTGGAGGGATTGGCTTCCGCTATCCGTATTATGAAAGAAAGCCATGCCGACGCCCTCAAACTGGAGGGAGGCGAGGAAATCATCGGTACGGTGAAGCGTATAATGAGGTGAGGTATTCTCGGGAAGGGACGACTCGGACTGATGCCCCAATCCATCAACAAGTATGGAACATATACGGTCCGTGCGAAGGATGATGCCGAAGCCGAGAAACTGGTACGCGATGCGCATTTGCTGGAAGAAGCCGGATGCTTCGGACTGGTATTGGAGAAGATTCCTGCCGCATTGGCTGCCCGCGTGGCAAGCGAGCTGACTATACCCGTTATAGGCATCGGTGCCGGTGGCGATGTGGACGGCCAGGTGTTGGTGGTTCAGGATATGCTGGGTATGAATAACGGTTTTCGTCCCCGTTTCCTGCGTCGCTATGCCGACCTGCATACAGTGATGACGGATGCCATCAGCCGTTATGTATCCGATGTGAAGAATTTAGATTTCCCGAATGAGAAAGAACAGTACTAACAAACTCATGACACTCAATTTTTGGCGGATGTGTACGGCAAATCTGTTGCTGTTCATATCCGTCTATATGCTTTTCCCTTTGCTTCCTTTTGTGATGGGAGAGCAGTTGGGTGTTTCCGTCGGGCAGGCGGGCAGCATGTTTCTGGTCTTTGCGGTGGCCATGTTTGCTGTCGGTCCTTTCCATGCCTATCTGGTCGATGAATATAAAAGGAAACACGTGCTCCTTTACTCCGCACTCATTATGCTGGCGGCTGTTCTGGGATATGCCTTTGTGGATGGTTATACGAAATTTCTGCTGCTTGCCGCTGTGCAGGGAGCATGTTTCGGGCTGGCAACCACAGCGGGCGG
>ERZ859937.953-NODE-953-length-10309-cov-1.246343_pt1 | contig 10309 bp, 11 predicted proteins | sample MGYA00509985_ERZ859937 | MGnify/ENA primary metagenome ERZ859937 (study PRJEB30046, sample SAMN00715169) | human gut metagenome | study: EMG produced TPA metagenomics assembly of the A metagenome-wide association study of gut microbiota in type 2... | reverse complement strand
GCCGCAAGTGCAGAGATTGCACCGATGATTGTGTAGAATAATTTTTTGTTTTTATCCATTCCGGCACCTCTTTCAGTATTAATATAAATCAGCGGAAAAACCGTATTTTTCTACTTACTGCTATTTTATATCATTTTTACAAATTTTTCAATAGACAACTGATAATCTTTGCACAAATGGCTGTCAGTGTGTTATATTCTCTTTTTACGCTCTGCAAGGGCAAAAAGCACTCCGCCCGAAATTACAACAAGCATCATAACAGCCGTTGCTGTCACTCCTGTCTGAACACTGCCGTTTTTATCAGGCTGTGAAGGAGTGCTGTCCGATGTTGCGGCACCGCCTGTTGCCGAAGTCGGATTTACAGAGGTTGTACCGACAGTTGCAGGCTCACCCGTCGGAGCAGTCTGAACAGTCTGTTCCTGAGTAGCAGTCGTTTCTTCCGACGGTGACGATTTCTCAACAAGGACAGCTCAAAAATCTTTGAATTCACCTTTGATTCATCAATTTTGCTGAAGAAAAAACAACAAAAGCAGAATAACAAATAAAAATCAAAACAAAAACGGCAGTACCAAAAAAATCGGTACTGCCGTTGTTATATAAGAAATTATTCTCTTGTTTTTTCGCCGTTAAGAATCATTTCCGCATTCTTAACACGCTCTTTTGTCGGGGGATTAATGCCCTCGAGAGGATAGTCATAACCGAGTGCTTTCCACTTGTACACACCGAGTGTGTGATACGGAAGAACTTCAACTCTTTCAACATTCCTGAGCGAACGGATAAAGTCGGCAAGTCTGAAAAGATACTCGTCCTTATCATTTCTTTCAGGCACAAGAACATGTCTTATCCATACGGGCTTGCCCATATCGGAAAGCTGTCTTGCCATTTCAAGAATATTGGTGTTTGGCTGTCCTGTAAGGATTTTGTGCTGTTCGTTGTCGATATGCTTTATATCAAGCAACAGCAAATCCGTATATTCCATTAGCTCTTTCCACTTTGAATAGAACGGCTCTTTGGTTGTAAACGGGTTGGCGCTTGTGTCAATACAGGTATTAACGCCCTGCTTTTTAGCCTTCTTGAACAAATCAAGCAAAAAGTCAATCTGTAAAAGCGGCTCACCTCCGCTTACTGTGATACCGCCCTTATTTTTCCAATAGGGGCGGTATGCAAGCGCTTTATTAAGCAACTCGTCGGCGGTGTATTCCACGGTGTTTTCATCGTGTTTCCAGGTGTCGGGATTGTGGCAGAACTGGCAACGCATTGCGCAGCCGCTCAGAAAAATCACAAATCTCACACCCGGACCGTCAACAGAGCCAAAAGTTTCTATTGAGTGTACAAAGCCTTTAACAGCGTTGTCCGACATTACATTCTGTCGTGGCAGGTTCTGGCAATAACATCCAGCTGCTGCTCTCTTGTAAGATCGATGAACTTAACAGCATAACCCGATACACGGATTGTGAAGTTAGCGTACTCTTCCTTCTCAGGATGCTCCATAGCGTCAATGAGCTTTTCTGTACCGAATACATTTACATTGAGGTGGTGTGCGCCCTGATCAAAGTAACCGTCCATAACATTTACGAGGTTGTCAACACGCTCGTCATCGTTGTGTCCGAGAGCACCCGGGTTGATTGTCTGAGTATTTGAAATACCGTCAGAGCGTACTCGTAAGGAAGCTTAGCAACAGAGTTAATGAAGCAAGAAGACCGTTCTGCTCTGCACCGTAGCTTGGGTTAGCACCCGGTGAAAGCGGCTCGCCGGCTTTTCTGCCGTCAGGAAGTGAACCTGTAGCCTTACCGTAAACAACATTTGATGTGATTGTAAGGATAGAAGTTGTAGGCTCTGAATCTCTGTATGTGTGGCAATACTTGAGCTTAGCCATGAATGTCTTGAGAAGATCAACGGCAATCTTATCTGCTCTCTCGTCATTGTTACCGTATCTTGGGAAGTCGCCCTCTGTTTCAAAGTCAACAGCAATGCCGTCCTCGTCACGGATAACCTTAACCTTAGCGTACTTAATAGCGCTGAGTGAGTCAACAACATGTGAGAAGCCTGCAATACCTGTTGCAAATGTTCTTCTTACATCTGTATCGATAAGAGCCATTTCTGCTGCCTCATAGTAGTACTTATCATGCATATAGTGAATCATGTTAAGTGTGCCTACATAGAGGTGAGCAAGCCAATCCATCATTGTGTCATACTTCTTGATAACTTCGTCATAATCAAGGTACTCTGATGTGATAGGTGTATATTCAGGACCAACCTGCATCTTTGTCTTTTCATCAATACCGCCGTTGATAGCGTAGAGAAGGCACTTAGCAAGGTTAGCTCTTGCGCCGAAGAACTGGATTTCCTTACCTGTCTGTGTTGCGGATACGCAGCAGCAGATTGAGTAATCATCGCCCCATACAGGACGCATTACATCATCGTTCTCGTACTGAATTGAGCTTGTTGTAACTGAAATATGAGCAGCATACTTCTTGAAGTTCTCCGGAAGTCTTGAAGAATAAAGAACTGTGAGGTTTGGCTCAGGTGAAGGTCCCATATTCTCAAGTGTGTGGAGGAAACGGTAGTCGTTCTTGTAACCATTGAACGGCCGTCAATGCCAAGACCTGCAACTTCGAGTGTAGCCCATACAGGGTCGCCCGAGAAGAGCTGGTTGTAAGACTCAATTCTTGCAAACTTAACCATACGGCACTTCATAACAAAGTGGTCAACGAGTTCCTGAGCCTGTGATTCTGTAAGTGTACCGTTCTCAAGGTCACGCTCGATGTAGATGTCGAGGAATGTTGATACACGACCAACGCTCATTGCAGCGCCGTTCTGAGTCTTGATAGCAGCAAGATAACCGAAGTAGAGCCACTGAACTGCCTCTGCAGCGTTCTTAGCAGGCTGTGAAATATCAAAGCCGTAAGAAAGTGCCATTTCCTTCATATCGTTAAGAGCACGAATCTGATCGGCGATTTCTTCACGAAGCTGGAAGTCGCCTCTTCTCATACCCTGACGGTTTGTTTCTGCAAAGTCCTCTTTCTTGCCTTCGATAAGACGGTCAATACCGTAAAGAGCAACTCTTCTGTAGTCACCGACAATTCTGCCTCTGCCGTATGTGTCTGGAAGACCTGTAAGAATCTTGTTGTGACGGGCAAGTTTCATCTCAGGAGTGTAGATATCGAATACACCCTGGTTGTGAGTCTTGTGATATTTTGTAAAGATTTCGTGGAGTTTAGGGCTTGGAGTGTAGCCATACATCTGGCATGACTGCTCAGCCATTTTGATACCGCCGTAAGGCATAAATGCACGCTTGAGAGGCTTGTCTGTCTGAAGACCTACAACCTTTTCAAGGTCTTTATCAAGATATGCAGCGCCGTAAGCTGTGATGCCGCTTACAACCTCAGTTTCCATATCAAGAACGCCGCCCTTGGCTCTTTCTTCCTTCTGGAGTTCCTTGAGCTCGCCCCAGAGCTTGTCTGTAGCTTCTGTAGGACCTTCAAGGAAAGACTGGTCGCCGTCATAAGGTGTGTAGTTTTTCTGAATGAAGTCTCTGACATCAATGTCGGACTCCCATTTGCCACCTGCAAAATTTGTCCATTCTTCTCTCATTACTGTAAAACCTCCGATAATGATAATTAATACTGAATTTTGTATATGACACAAAAAAATGCCGACTCAATTCCAAGCAGACGCCCGGTAAGGTCAGCTCCTTGAAAAAATCGTCATACATCCTTGTATTCTGTCATTTATTCACTTTTATAATCATATAACCAACACCATTAAAATAACACTTTTTAAGGGCGTTGTCAAGCATTTTGAGATACTTTTTACACCACTTTTTCACACTCAAAACACTATGGTAAATGAGTACAATTTTAGGGTGTGAGGAACATTATTTTCAGCAGATTTTTTCCCGTTTTTGTGCGGAATATTTTGTCATATGCCTGCTCTGCTGCACTGCGGCTTGAATCGTCCTCATAAAGGTTCACAAGAAAGTCAGCCTCTACCAAAATTCGGTACGGCAAAGTATCAATATTTCCATAGGTGTGATGGTGTCCCACAAGGTAACAAACTTTGTCAATAAATGTTTTTTCGTAGCCGAGAGCAGCAAGCAACTTTTCAGCCTCGTGAGGACCTTCAAGTTCCTGATACTTTCCTGCAGACGAATTGTACTTTTCTTCGCTCACCTTTATGCCGATGTCGTGAACGATTGCGGAGATTTCAAGAAGCTCCTGATCGTCGGGCAAAAGATTTTCACTTTCACCGATTGTCTTTGCGAATGAATAAACCTTGAGAAAATGGTGAATTCTTTTCTTGTCACTTCCAAAATATTCAATCATAGCAGTTATAACCCTGTCGGTTTTCATATTATCACTCCTTACGGCGAGCCGCCGTACCCTATTCGTGTAGACAGTTTTTTTGTTTGTGCAATTCTGTATGGGTAGCATTGCGACTATATTTCAGACGGGAGGATTCGCACAAACAATCACTTTTTCATACTTCTTATATATGCAAATGTCTTTTCTTCACCCTCATCTCTCAGCATAACCAATAATTTTTCAAGCAAAGCCTCGGTGTTGGGGTGCATACGGTGTTTGCCTCTGATTCTGCAAAAATATGTAAACGGAGCGCCGCCGTGTAATTTTTGCCGTTGTAGATTTTGCTTGCGGCAACTCGGTCGCAGAACATTTCGATAACATATTTTACAGGCATTTCAACATTTTCAATCTGCTTTGTCTTTGGGTTGTAATCGTTCCAGTATTCGTAATGGTGACGATTTCTGCCCTTGTGATGCATCCACGCCTGTGAATAGCCGTACAGCTCTCTTTCCTTTTCATTGGGACTTCTCGTGCCCTGAAAATACTTTGCACCCGGAATAAATTCTGTAGGCGAATACTTTGACAAATCGTGTATTAATCCCTGTCTGAGAATTCCTGCCCTTGCACAGTTGGCAATTACCTTGTGCCTGTGACGGGTTATTGTTCTGAAATGTTTAATCGGATGTGCCATAATTATCACCATAAATTGTTAGTTTGGAAAATGCAAAACATTCTCCGACTGACATTTTACCACATTTCTCGCCGATTTAAAATAGCACTTGCAAGATTGTCGAAAAAAAGTTATAATATACAAAGGTTAAAATTTTGTAACCATTTAATGTTAAATTCTATAAGGATAGGTAATCTATGAAAAAGAAAATTTTCATTCTTTTACTTTGTGTTGTCCTCATTGCAACCTGCATATTATGCGGTCTGACGGGAATTTTCGGAAATGATTCTCAAAATTCTCCAAAACCGCAGACGCCAGATACGGCAGCAACCGAAAATATGACATTTCCGAGCAAGGTCGATTCGCTCACATTAAAAGTCGGCGAATCAAAGCTTATTGAACTGTCATCCGAAAAAGCAAAATCCGTTACCAAATGGACAAGCTCGGACAGTAAAATTGTTACCGTTGATGACGGTGGAAGGGTTGACGCTCTCAAAGAGGGTACGGCTCTGATTTCTGCCATTTCAAAAGACAAATCAAAGTCGGAATTTCAGGTTACGGTGGCAAAATCAACCACGAAAAAACAGCAAAGCTACTCAACCTGTATAACGGCAAATCTTGACAAGCTTGAAAGCAATAAGCGTAATACGGCAAAAAATCTGTACGCAATCAAGGTCAACCGCACGGCAAACTGCGTGACGGTTTACACATATGACGAAAAGGGCAAGTACACAATCCCCGTAAGGGCGATGATTTGCTCCACAGGTCTTGACAATTCGACAATCACGGGTGACTCACAATCGGAATCAAGTCCGAATGGCTTTCCCTTGTGGGCGATGTTTTCGGAAGATACATCAGCGGAATTTCGGGCGATTATCTTTTCCACTCCGTTCCCTACTACTCAATGAGCGAAGAAGATTTGGAGCTTGAGGAGTTCAACAAGCTTGCGAACAGGCATCACAAGGATGCGTAAGACTTGCGGTTTCGGATGCAAAGTGGGTTTATGACAACTGCCCCACAGGCACGAATGTAAGCATATATGACGACGCAGAAAATGCAGGCCCTCTCGGAAAACCGGATGCAATCAAAATTACCGATTTCACCAACAAATGGGATCCGACAGACAGCAATAAAAAATGCCCGTATGCCAAAGCAACACCAATAATCAGCGGTGCAAACGATTACACAATCAAAAGCGGCGGCGAATTTTACGCCCTTGCAGGGGTAACAGCCGTTGACACCTGCGGCAACGACATAACTTCGAATATCGAAGTTTTCGGCAATGTAGTAACCACCCGAAAAGGCAAGTACAAGGTAACATATTCAGTCACCGATGTGCTTAAAAGAACATCAAGCGTAACGATTACGGTAACGGTGCAATAAACCGCCGCAGTCAATTTAAAAAGATAGTTCCGCAAAAGCGAAAATAAAGATGCCCGAACGGAGATTTTAAATTGAAAATGTAAAATTGAAAATGTAAAATGAATGTCGGGAAGACGGTTTGCAAAATGCAAAACATCGTCTTCCCGACTGTTTTTTATATATGAAAGTTGTTGTTTATCTGTTGGGGCGGATATCATTCGCCCGCAAGCAATGGTACAGACTACATATTAATACAATTTTATAAATGCTGCAAAGCAACTGTAATAATGTATGGATGAACCGTGTTCGCCCATACAGATTTGTACAAACATTGCATACCTACACTCGGGCATATTCACTCTCTCATTAAAAAGACTGTCTTCCCGAAAGGACTGCGGTGGCACACCGCTGACCATAATTTTCAATTTTCCATTTTACATTTTCAATTAAAAAAGAATCTCCCGAACACGGCAAATGCCATATTCGGGAGAATTTTTTATTTATTCACATATTCACTTTGTACAAGCTTTAGCCAAAATTATTCGGCATCGGGAAGGCTTGCAAGCTTTTCAAGGTGAGCATACTTATCAGCAGCAACCTTTTCAGCCTTTTCAAAGAGTTTTTCTGCTCTTTCGGGGAATGAACGAGTGAGTGAGTTATAACGAACTTCACCCATGATGAAGTACGATATGATGCAGAAGGAGCTTTACCGTCAAGCATGAACGGATTCTTTCCTTCGTCTGCAAGACGAGGATCGTAACGGAAGATGTTCCAGTAGCCTGCCTCAACAGCCTTTTTCTCCTCAAGCTGAGCAATGCCATGCCGCCCTTGATGCCGTGGTTGATACACGGAGCGTAGCAGATTACGAGTGACGGACCGTTGTAGCTTTCAGCCTCAACCATAGCCTTGAGAACCTGATTGTTGTCGGCACCCATAGCGCACTGTGCAACATAAACATAGCCGTAGCTCATTGCAATAGCGGCGAGGTCTTTCTTCTTAACAGCCTTACCTGCGGCGGCAAACTGTGCAACCGAACCTACAGGAGTAGCCTTTGAAGCCTGACCGCCTGTGTTAGAATAAACCTCAGTATCGAATACGAGGATATTAACATTTTCGCCTGATGCGATTACATGGTCAAGACCGCCGAAACCGATATCGTAAGCCCAACCGTCACCGCCGAAGATCCACATTGACTTCTTAGCGAGTTCGTCCTTGTCAACGAGTGTTTTCTTAACAAGTTCGCCAACCTTTGCATCCTCTGTGTTCTTTTCGAGTTCAGCGATAAGAGCGTCTGTTGCAGGACGGCTTGAAGTTGAATCTGTTACTGTGTCGAGATAGTTCTGACAAGCTGTCTTGAGGTCAGCGCTGTCTGTATCCTTCTGAATACCCTCAACATACTCGATAAGTCTGTTGCGGATAGCCTTCTGACCGAGAGCCATACCAAGACCGAACTCTGCGTTATCTTCAAAGAGTGAGTTCTGCCAAGCAGGACCGTAACCCTTCTTATTCTTTGTATAAGGTGTTGCAGGAGCAGACGCACCCCAAATTGATGAACAGCCTGTTGCGTTAGCGATAAACATTCTGTCACCGAAAAGCTGTGTAACAAGCTTTGCATACGGTGTTTCACCGCAGCCTGCGCAAGCGCCTGAGAATTCAAGCAACGGCTGTTTGAACTGACTGCCCTTAACTGTAGTGAACTTGAACTTCTCGTGAACTTCGGCTTATCTTCAAGTGTGAGAGCGTAGTCAAATACTGCCTGCTTAGGACGCTGTGAGTCGATTGACTGCATTGTGAGAGCCTTAGCGCCCTTCTTACCCGGACAAACCTGAGCACAAGCGCCGCAACCTGTACAGTCGAGTGTTGAAACTGTCATTACAAAGTTGAGGTCCTTGAGTCCCATCATCGGGAGGCTCTTTGTACCCTCGGAGCTTTTGCAAGCTCATCGGCTGTCATGGCAACAGGACGGATTACAGCGTGAGGACATACGATTGCACATCTGTTACACTGAATACAGTTTTCAGGATTCCATTCGGGGACATCAACTGCGATACCTCTCTTTTCATAAGCGGCAGAACCGTTAGGAGCAGTACCGTCAACATGATCCATAAATGTTGAAACAGGGAGCTTGTTACCCTTATATGCATTTACAGGCTTGAGGATTTCGTTTACATACTCAACGAGAGCGCCGTTACCCTCTGCCTTGTCGGCAACTGAATTATCAACAGCGTTAGCCCAATCAGCAGGAATTTCAACCTTCTTGAGGTCTTCCATACCACGGTCAATAGCGGCGTAGTTCATATCTACGATAGCCTGACCTTTCTTCATGTATGACTTCTTAGCGGCAGCCTTCATAAGCTCCTTAGCCTTGTCGGCAGGAATGATATCTGCAATCTTGAAGAATGCTGACTGAAGAACCGTGTTGATACGACCGCCAAGACCGATTTCCTTACCGATCTTGATACCGTCAATTGTGTAGAAGTTGATGTGTCTTTCAGCAAGAATCTTCTTCATCTTACCCGGGAGACGCTCGGAAAGCTCTTCTGTATCCCATGGGCAGTTAAGAAGGAATGAACCGCCTTCTTTAAGGTCATCAACAATATCGTACTTGTCAACATAAGACGGATTGTGACAGGCAACAAAGTCTGCCTTTGAAATGTAGTATGTTGACTTAATAGGAGTTTTACCGAAACGAAGGCGAGAAACTGTAAGACCGCACGACTTCTTTGAGTCATATGCAAAGTAGCCCTGAGCGTACATATCGGTGTTATCGCCGATAATCTTGATTGAGTTCTTGTTAGCACCGACAGTACCGTCAGCACCAAGGCCCCAGAACTTACAGCTGTGTGTACCCTTCGGAGTTGTATCGGGATTTTCAACAATCGGAAGTGAGAGGTTTGTAACATCATCAACGATGCCGATTGTAAATCTTCTTTAGGTGTTTCGCTTTCAGCGTTTCTGTAAACAGCGATGATGTCGCCGGGTGTTGTATCCTTTGAGCCAAGACGTATCTGCCTGTGTAAACCTTTACACCTGCAAAGTCCGAACCGTTGATAGCGGCGAGAACATCAAGATAAAGGGGTTCGCCGATTGAACCGGGTTCCTTTGTTCTGTCAAGAACAGAGATTGTCTTAACAGTCTTAGGAAGCTCTCTGAGCATATAGTCGGCAACGAAAGGTCTGTAAAGGTGAACTTTAAGAAGACCGACCTTTTCGCCTGCGGCATTGAGGTAATCGACAACTTCTTCGTACAGTCGCAGACAGAACCCATAGCAACGATAACATGCTCTGCATCCTCTGCACCGTAGTAGTTGAACGGCTTGTAGTCAGTGCCGATTTTAGCATTAACCTTGTCCATGTACTTAACAACAACTTCGGGAACTGCGTCATAATACTTGTTACAAGCTTCTCTTGCCTGGAAGAAGATATCGTCGTTCTGAGCAGTACCTCTTGTTACAGGATGCTCAGGGTTAAGAGCACGACGACGGAAAGCCTCAACTGCATCCCAGTTAAGCATATCGGCGAGGTCTGCGTAATCCCACTCCTCAATCTTCTGAATTTCGTGAGAAGTTCTGAAACCGTCAAAGAAATGAAGAAAAGGAACTCTGCCTTCAATAGCTGCAAGGTGAGCAACAGCGGCAAGGTCCATACATTCCTGAGGATTGTTTGAACAAAGCATTGCATAACCTGTCTGACGGCAAGCGTAGATATCTGAGTGGTCACCAAAAATAGAAAGTGCGTGGCTTGTGAGCGCACGGGCTGATACATGAATAACGCCCGGAAGGAGCTCGCCTGCCATCTTGTACATATTCGGAATCATAAGGAGCAGGCCCTGTGATGCTGTGTAAGTTGTTGTCAAAGCACCTGCTGCGAGTGAGCCGTGAACAGCACCTGCTGCACCGCCTTCTGACTGCATTTCTTGTACCAAAACTGTTTCGCCGAAGATGTTTTTACGACCTGCGGCAGCCCATTCGTCT
>ERZ859937.951-NODE-951-length-10311-cov-1.355792_pt1 | contig 10311 bp, 8 predicted proteins | sample MGYA00509985_ERZ859937 | MGnify/ENA primary metagenome ERZ859937 (study PRJEB30046, sample SAMN00715169) | human gut metagenome | study: EMG produced TPA metagenomics assembly of the A metagenome-wide association study of gut microbiota in type 2... | reverse complement strand
TTAGGGGGAAAGCAACCGCCACTGTGATCAAGGTGATGGGAAAACGCATGATTCACAAGAGGTCCGCGTGACCCTTCCGAGGGGGGTGGGGGGGGGGGGCAGAGCCGCCGTCAGAAGAGGAAGAAGGCTCTTCCGGCTCCACAGGGCGGGGGATGGAGACCTGCTTGGTCTCGCCATTAGCGTCGGTGGCGGTGACTTTTGCGCCCGGGCCCAGCTTGTCCTTGATGTCGCTATAGATGTTCCACTCGTTCGGCTTGTAAGTGGCAAGGTCGCTGAAGACGAACTGTGTACCACGATTGGCATTTGAACTTACATAATAATCATAAATAGTTCTTGCGCAAATCGAAGCCTTGTTGTTCGGGTCATCAGTAAACTTATCGCCCAACAGACGCATATCAAGAGACATCTTACGGGCCACGTTGGTAGCAACAAGCATTTTTGCCTTGTCGAGATTGTCCGGCTGCGGAATATCCAACCCCAAATCTTCCCATTGTCCGCTGTGCGCAAAGGCGACGAGCCGCCCGATCATTTCCTCCTGTTGGATAGTGGGTGCATGGGAAAGGAAACGCACGTTTTTGTCCGGCACATCGAGGTTTATCATATCGGCTGTACGATAGTCGGTAATCTCCCGCAGGAACATCGCCAGTTCCGGCACTTTGATGTAAGTGCGGAAACGCTCTTTGCGCTTTATCGTACCCGTTACGTTCAGCTCGTAGTCGGCGGCCTTTTTCGTGAAGATAGCCGCCCAAGCGTCGAAACAGCTTACTTGTTGCCGTTTGAGTTCCCTTGGACGCAGATATTTGAACATCACGTACAGTTCGGTCAGCGCATTGACGCCCACCGTACCCGACAGGAACGTAGCCCCCAAGTCCTTTCCCGTGCGGCGTTGAATGTCCCGAATGGCAAACAAAAGGTTCATCGCCCTTTGCGAGCCTTGCGCATTGCCGATGCCCGCTACTCTCGTGTGGCGTGTCTGGAACATCAAATTTTTATAGCAGTGGCATTCGTCTACAAAAATGTGGTCTATGCCCATCGAACGGAAATCGATGGTATCGTCTTTCCGGAGGTCTATCTTCATCTGCAGTTCGGCGAGCTTGGCTTCAAGGTTCTGTTTCCGGGTTTCCAGTCCTTTCTGCATCCTGCCGCTCCGGTAACGCATAGTGGATTGCTCCAGCACTTCGAGGCTGCGCTCCACATCGGCCAGTTCTTCCGAGAATATGTCGTACATGGTTTCTTCGGATTGCGGAATCTTGCTAAACTGGTCGTGTGTCAGGATAATGCAATCCCAGTTGTTGTTCTTGATTTTTGAAAACACTTCCTTGCGGTTGGCGGGGGTGAAATCTTCCTTGCCCGGATAGAGCACCTTGGCCGTGGGGTATGCCTTTCGGAATGTATCGGCAATCTCGTGTACATTGGCTTTCAGCCCGATAATGAGGGGTTTCTGCACCAGTCCGAGACGTTTCATTTCGTATGCGGCCACGCACATAATCATCGTCTTGCCCGTGCCGACCTCGTGCCAGCAGATACCGCCGCCGTTCTGCTTAATCATCCAGATAGCGTCTTTCTGTGAGGGATAAAGTTCTTTGTACGGGAACAGCTCGAAAGAGAGGCCGGGGAACGTCTGCGCCGAGCCGTCGTAGTGCGGACGCACGTAACAATTGAAGCGCTCGTTGTATGTCCTTACCAGTTCGTCCCGGACTTCCAAAGGCTCATCGTCAAGCCACCGGTTGAAACGGTCTCTAATTTCCTGTATCTTGGCGGCGGCCTCCTGCATGGCTTCCTCGTCCGGCACACGTATTTTGCTGCCGTTCCGGTATTCCTCTTTCGTTATCTCAGGTACGGTATCGTGCAGGGCGTGTACAAACAAGTCCTCGCCGTTGTAATTGCGCACGGAATAGGTATTGTATGCCACGGGCGAATATCCCTGCAGCCGAATCAAGTAGGTATCGTTCACGTCGAAATACATCACGTCCGCACCCACTCCGAATAGGTCGGAGGCGAAATCGGCGTACAGCTTCGTATCTATCCACCGCTCGCCCATGTTGATGTCGAGTTCTTCATAGGGTATCGGTTCGGGTATGGTGTTCTCCAGTGCCTTTGCGGACGCTTCGGCCCATTCTTTCTCCTTGCCTGCGAGATTCGGGAGAAAGGAAAGCGTCTCTTCCTGCTTGGCGATGATGTTTCCGGAGAGGAACTTTCCTTTGTGCTCCCATTCCCCATTGGCCGGATTGTAGAAAATTTCCCCTTGCAGGGCTTCGATGATTTCTTCTTCCTCCTTGTTCGTGGCTTGTGCCATGTAGCCCATATCGACCTTGCCGTAAAAGTTCAGGCTGCTTGCCAAGGCTTCCACGGGGGACAGCGTTACGGCGGTGTCTATCTTCTTGAAAGCTACAGGTTCACGCATAACGTCGGCTTTGAAGATGTCCCTGCCGACCTGCATTTCTATCGTGAACACCTCCGTACCGAGGCTGTCGAGCAAGATAAACTCCTTGTTGTCGTTGTCGTGGAAAAATCCCCATTTGGCAATAAAAGCGTCGTATAGGGTGTTGAGTTGTTTACGCAGTTCCGAGCACTCCTTTTGTTCTTCCCGTTCCCTGCCGGACAGCTCGAAATACACCTTGCGTATGGGGAAATAGTCGGCGGCCCTGTCCGTATTTACCTTGCCCTCGTCCACGGGTACGAAATCAACGGCTGTCTCCGTGTAACGGCTCGACTTACGAAACCGAAGCGTACCTACCTGCCCCTCGAAAACGACCATTGCGCCGTTCTTCATCCATGTTTCCATGTCCTCCGTGTAGGCACGTATGCCTTTGACCGTCTGCGGCTCGCCGAAAAGAGACATCTGCACGGGGGTGTTGTCCTGGCCGTGATTGGCAAAAAGAGCCTTGCGAAAATAGCGGTCGAAATCGTATTTGAGCAGTGCGGAAAGGTATTGGGACATGGCGTTTCCATCGCCTAACCACTGGTATTTGCGGACGTACTTACCGAACTGGTTCAGCGCAATGCGACTGTCCGTGGCAAGGGCGGTCTTGGGGAGGGTAAAGATTTTGTTCGCATAGTCGGTCATCGTTCCTCCGTGTCGACCTTTTCCTTGGAGACCTGCAAAAACATCTTCTCCCGTAACGAGAGCGTCGCCTTGCGGCTGTGCTTTTGGAATATCAAAAGGTCGCTCCCTACCTCTATGCCGCTCGTCGCATGAAAAGGGTATCGGGTAGCCGTAAGGCCGTTATGAGGTCGGCATGATTGACGAGGTACTCGCGCACGAACTTGTTGCCCGGCGTGTCGGCAATTCCTCTCGGCGCAACGAACGCCAGCAGTCCGCCCTCGTTCAACAGTTCCATTGCCTTGACAAAAAAGTAGTTGTGTATGGTCTTGGCTGACTGTTCGTACATGCCGCCTTTCTTCCACATTTCCGCATCGAACACCCGGAAATTGCCGAACGGGATATTCGAGGCGATAACATCGAAGCTCTCATGCTCCAGATGCTGGTCGGCTATCGTCTCGAAGCCTGCCGTTACCGTGGTCGCCTCGTCATACAGAAGCGACAGGATAAGCCCCGTAAGACAATCTTTTTCAAAAGCGTAGCTGCGAGTGCCGGGCATGGAGACGGGCAGAAAGCCGCCAATTCCCGCACTGGGTTCAAGAAAGGTACTCATTTGCAGGCAGTTATCCTTGAATGTAGCGTGTATCTGCCGGGTTACTGCGTCCACGAGGAATTTCGGTGTGTAAAAAGCAGTCAGGACGGAGGATTTTATACTGTTGATGACGGCTTGCCGCATGGCGTCGTCATAATAGGGATATGCGCCTATCAAGTCCTGCAGCTTGCGGATAGGCTCGGCCACATCATCGCTGACGGTATGCTCCGTTCCTATATTCAATACATCTTTAATCCCCCCGAAACCGGAATATCGGGATAATACCTCTTTCTCTTCGTCAGTGGCTTGTCGGTCGTCGATAGGACTTTCATTGCCGTTGCAATGGCTTCCACGTTTGCCACCAGTGATTTTAATTTGCTGTAACTCATAATTTAACCTTGTTTGTTTCCCTTTATTCGGCCTGTTTGCGGCCTCCGGGATTATTTTTCTGCCTCTTGAAGGTGGCAGGGACAATCGGACAAGGCTGAAGCGAAAAAATACGCTCGACAACGGAGAGGAAGATTTTTGCGCCTCACTCGCGGCGCAGCCGGCATTGGCAAGATTGGAACGGCCCGTTACCTTCGCGGAAAAATAATACCCCGCAGGTCGCTGCAAGGCTGGGCACGGAAACCGACAGCTAAAAGAGGGAGGAAAATGCGTACAAGGGAGAAAGGACGGAACGGGTATAGAAAAGGGAGAAAGCGTCGTACAACGGGGAATGCTGCCGACAGACCGGAAATCCGGAGAAGATGGGATAAGACAAGGGAATCCTGTGCATAATCAAAAGAAAAACTTACCCCTGTAACCGATTATAATGAATAACCTATGACTGAAAAGAATACTCCCATCTTATCTCCCGAATATCTCGATTTCAGAAACGAGATAACCTCCCGCATCCGGTCGCCCCAATACGAGGCATTGAAGGCCGTAAACAAAGAGATGATCGCCCTGTATTGGGAAATCGGCAGGCGGATTACCGAACAACAAGCGGCCTTGGGCTGGGGAAAATCCGTCATGGAGAACCTTTCGCGGTACATACAAAAGGAGTTTCTGGGTATAAAGGGATTCGGTGTTTCCAACATGTGGGACATGGCCCGTTTTTATACCGAATACCGGTCGAATGAAATTCTCCAACCGTTAGTTGGAGAAATTAGCTGGTCGAAGCACATCGTCATTCTGACCAAGTGCAAAGAGATGCAACAACGGCAATTCTACATCTTGTCAACCAAGAAATACGGCTGGACGAAAGATGTACTTATCAACAAGATAGAAGCAAAGACCTACGAAAATTATCTGCTCGGTCAGAGCAACTTCGACATGACCTTGCCGGAGAAGATAAAGAACCAGGCCATACTTGCCCTGAAAGACGAATATACATTCGACCTTGTGGGCCTTTCGAAAGAACATTCCGAATACGAACTGGAACAAGCGATTATAAAGAATATCCGCGCGTTCCTCATGGAGTAGCGAGATATTCAGTTTTTTCTAACTGAAAGTGAGTACAGAAATGTTATCATAGCATGGCAGAGACTATTTGTCAATCCACTCTTTTAGCCGTTGAGCCTTCTCTTTACTAACGGTTATTTTTGTGTTCGGATACCCTTTTAAGCGGACAATAAGTTTCCCTCCGAAATAATTAGAAAGAAACAATACGTATTCTATGTTAATTATGTATTGGCGGTTGGCACGGAAGAAGCAATCAGGATTGAGTTGCTGTTCGAGTTCGTCCATTGACATATTGACAACTTCTGAAGTTCCATTATTAAGACGAAGGTATACCGTCTTGTTTTCGGTTTCGATATGGTTGATGTCCGAAACACGTACGGTCTTATACCCGTCACGATAGGGCAACAGGAAACGTTCCCGATAGCGGAACTGGTTCTTCTGCAACGAATCGAAAAGCTGCCGGAGATTTTCGTCAGCATAATTCTTGCCAGCTTTGGTAGCTTTATCTATGGCAGCTTCAAGTTCATCGGCATCCAAAGGCTTCAGAAGATAGTCAAAGCTATTGAACTTGAAAGCCTGTACCGCATATTCATCGTATGCGGTGGTGAATATGATTGGAACGGTTGCCGGAGCATATTTAAGCGCTTCAAAACTCAGGCCGTCAGTAAGGCGGATATCCGCAAGGATGAGGTCTGTTGTTTTGCCTGATTGGAAAAAATCGACCGCCTCTTTGATATTTGTAAGTGGTCCTTCAATTATAAACGTCGTATCAATGTCGTTCAGCAATCTAATGAGACGCATGGCATTGCGCTGTTCGTCTTCAAGAATCAGTATCTTCATAGGGACTGTTTTTTTATGATGGGCAAACTCACCGAATAGAAGTTCTCGGCATTTTCTATCTTGACTTTTTTATCGCAGAGCAACGAATAACGCTCTATTATGTTTTTATGACCCAAGCCGGTCGATTCCATTTTTGAGAGCAAGGGAGATTTAAGGTTGCGCACTGTGATATAGTCGTCAGACAACGTGATGTCAATAAACAACGGATTTTCCATCGAAAAACCGTTATGCTTTATTGCATTCTCCACAAGAAGTTGCAACACGGCCGGGGGAAGGTATCCTTTGCATTCTTTCAGTTCGAGGCTGATGTTCGTGACGACCCCTCCGACGTGGCGCACCTGCATCAGATACAAGTATGATTCAAGGAACTTTATCTCATCTCTGACGGGAATCAGATTCCGGTCCAGATTGGTGAGATGTACCGGTACACTTTCGACAGGTTACTCAGGAACTTGCCGGCAAGTTTGGTATCTTCCTCTATCAATTCCAGCAGGTTGTTGAAGTTGTTGAACATGAAGTGCGGATTAATTTGCAGCTTCAGCGAGTTGAGTTGCGACTGTAAGGCAATCTCCTTCTCCTTCATCAGTGCCATTTCAAGAGCCTGCTTCTCATCGCGCGCCCTGATGTATGACTGGAGGTAGAATGTGTTGGCATAAACGCTTGATATGAAAGTGGCTATCATGGCAAAAGTGTAAGCCCCCTTCATGTTGATCAGTTCGTCAAGAAGCCCGTTGCCGGTTTCATCCCACAAAAGATTGAACAGAGATGTCATGCCGAACGTAACGAGGTTATTCAGCGTCAAAAGACAGGAAGCATAGACAATCACCCACACATAAGATGTTCTGAACGGCAAAATCTTAAAAACAAGGTAAGAGAACCCCAAGGATATGTAGGTAAAGAGCATACACAACAAAAAATCGACGACATAATCGACTGTCGCCATTCCCGGTAATTGGTTGGCGGTTTCGTCATCAAGAATTAACCATATAATAAGGTAGAGGATATAGGAAACGAGCGATAGCAGGAAGCCGTTCCGCCAGTTCATTATTTTTACATTTTCTTTGATCATATTTGGTTGCAAAGTTACTTCATGTTGCAAAGGTACGACTTTGCTTTTTCATTTGATAGGTCGAAACCGGATGAAACAGACAAAACAGCAGTTGAAACAGATAAAAGGAGTGTCGAGACAGATGGTTCTATCATTTATACTGTATTCGATGCTTGCATAATGAACGTAGATTGCCAAAACAGGGTATGATTTTGGTAATCTGTAGGAAGGTGACGCATCAAGAAGCATGGCTTAACTGCCCAAAGATGTGCATCTTTGAAAAGAGCATTTACAATGACATTTCAGAAGCCATTTTAGCTGTTTTATAAATGTTTTTTTCCGTTTCGACTGCATGCCGGTTGTCGGCAAATTGGGTATGGAATATCTTTGCAGCCAAAATTGGCGACTTATGATTATTGAAACAGAACACCTTATCATCAGAGATTTTCAGGAGAAGGATGCCGTTGGTTTGCTGGAATACCTCTCCCATCCGCGTGTCAACTGCTTCGTGAGCGAACGCTTGTGCTCTGAAGAGTCTGCACTGGCTTATATATCCAATACTCCAAAGGAGTTGCTGCGCTATGCCGTGTGCCTGAAGGAAGACGATTTCATAATCGGTGATGTTTTTGCATTGCGTGAAGAAGCCGACACATTCAACGTGGGCTGGCATTTCAACCAACGCTTCGAGGGCAAGGGATTGGCGCATGAAGCGGCAACGGAATTTCTGGATTACCTTTTCCGTGAAGCAGGCGCACGTCGCATCTACGGCTTTGTGGAGGATGACAACCTGCGGTCGAAAAGATTGTGCGAACGTCTCGGAATGAGATATGAAGGATGCATGAAGGAATTCATATCGTTTGTGTGCCATCCCGATGGAACACCACGGTATGAGGACACCTGCATTTATGCGGTATTGAATAAGGAATGGAAAAACAATAAGAACAGATGATGAATAGAAGAACATGGATAGCCGGCATCACGGTAACAAGCCTGCTGGCTGCATTATTGACAGCCTGCAAACAAGAACAGAGGGAACAGGAAATGAGACAGACATTGCCCGTCATGGTGGTTTCTTCCCGGGCAGTTGAATTTCAAGAAAGTTATTCCGCCTCCATCCGTGGGCGGAGGATGTGGACATAGTACCCCAAGTGTCGGGCCGTATCACCCGCCTGTGTGTGAAAGAAGGGGAGCAGGTTAAGACGGGACAAGTGCTTGCCGTCATCGACCAAGTGCCCTATCAGGCAGCCTTGCGCACCGCACAGGCAAACGTCAGCGCAGCACAGGCAAAAGTGGAAACGGCACGGATCGAGCTGCAAGGCAAGCAAGCCTTGTTTGATGAGAAAGTCATATCCGATTACGAACTCTCTCTTGCCCGCAACGGGCTGGCGGTAGCACTTGCCGAACTCGAACAGGCAAAGGCTCAGGAAACGGATGCCCGCAACAATCTCTCCTATACCGAGATAAAAAGTCCCAGCAACGGAGTGGTAGGCACGCTTCCTTTCCGCATCGGCGCACTTGTCAGTCCCGGCATGACGCAGCCCTTCACGGTAGTTTCCGACAATGCGGAAATGTACGCCTATTTCTCCGTCTCCGAAAACAAGCTGCGTCAGTTCAGGACACAATACGGTTCCATAGACAAGATGATTTCCCAAATGCCGGAAGTCGGCCTGCAACTGAATGACGGCACGTTCTACGGACGGAAGGGACGCATAGAGACTGTCAGTGGCGTGGTCAATGCCACCACCGGGGCGGTGCAAATCAAAGCCCGCTTCCCCAACCCCGACCGTGAGCTGCTGAGCGGCACCATCGGCAATATCGTCCTGCAAGGAGTGGATGCGGATGCCATCCTGCTGCCCAAGACCGCCACCGTGGAATTGCAGGACAAGATTATCGCCTACCGCCTCAGAAACGGAAAGGCCGAAGCAGCCTACCTGACCGTGGACCGTCTGAACGATGGTAACCACTTCGTGGTGAAGCAAGGTGTGTCCGTGGGCGACACCATCATCACCGAAGGGTAGGACTTGTAAAGGAAGGAATGATTGTTACACCTAAAAACGTAACCCCATGAATCTACGATTTTTCATAGACCGCCCGGTATTCTCGAGCGTTATTTCCGTGGTGATTGTCTTGATGGGACTCATCGCCATCAAAGTGCTCCCGGTGGAGCAATATCCCGACATTGCACCGCCTACTGTCAACGTGTTCTGTACCTATCCCGGTGCGAATGCCGAAACCGTGCAGAAAGCGGTAATCGTCCCGCTTGAGGAAGCCATTAACGGAGTGGAGGACATGATCTACATGACCTCTACCGCATCCAACACGGGCGATGCTTCCATCAACATCTATTTCAAGCAGGGTGCCAACGCGGACATGGCGGCGGTGAACGTGCAGAACCGTGTGAATGGCGCGTTAAGCCAGCTTCCGGCGGAAGCCACCAAAAGCGGCGTCACGACAGAGAAACAGCAGAATGCCGAGCTGATGACTTTCGCGCTTTACTCACCCGACGACCGTTTCGACCAGACTTTCCTGAACAATTACATGAAAATCAATGTCGAGCCACGGGTGAAACGTATAGGCGGTGTCGGAAAGGCACAGCTGTTCGGCTCGAACTACAGTATGCGTTTGTGGCTCAAACCGGACAAGATGGCGGGGTACGGGCTTATCCCGGATGATATTTCGGCGGTATTGGCACGGCAGAACATTGAGGCCGCCACCGGTTCTTTCGGACAGAACTCCGACGGGGCAAACGAGTACACGATGAAATACCGGGGCAGGCTCTCGACTGCGGAAGAGTTCGGCGAACTGGTGGTCAAGTCCCTGCCCGGCGGCGATGTATTGCGATTGAAAGAGGTCGCGGATATAGAGCTGGGCGATGAGTATTACAATTATTCATCCGAAGTGAACGGACATCCGGCAGCCATGATGATGATAAACCAGAAATCCGGTTCGAACGCATCAAGCACCATCAATGAGATACACGAGGTACTCGATGACCTCAGCCGCGATTTGCCCGAAGGGGCAGAGTTTGTGGTGTTACCGACACCAACAAGTTCCTGAATGCCTCCATCCATTCTGTCATCAGGACGCTTATCGAGGCGATACTTTTAGTCATCGTGGTGGTGTATGTGTTCTTACAGGAATCAAGTCCACGCTGATTCCCACGATTTCTATCTTCGTGTCCATCATCGGAACGTTTGCCGTAATGTCACTGATAGGCTTTTCCATCAACCTGCTTACGCTTTTCGCCCTTGTGCTTGCCATAGGCACGGTGGTGGACGATGCCATCGTGGTGGTGGAAGCCGTGCAGGCGAAGTTCGACGAGGGGTATCAGTCTCCGGTGGC
>ERZ859937.948-NODE-948-length-10329-cov-18.172864_pt1 | contig 10329 bp, 12 predicted proteins | sample MGYA00509985_ERZ859937 | MGnify/ENA primary metagenome ERZ859937 (study PRJEB30046, sample SAMN00715169) | human gut metagenome | study: EMG produced TPA metagenomics assembly of the A metagenome-wide association study of gut microbiota in type 2... | reverse complement strand
TGAAAGTCAGGGCTTTGTGATTTTTTTAAGAATCAGGGAGTTTTGACACACCCTCCTATGGAAATCTGCCCCTTCGGGGCGTGCTGCTTAGACTTTTGACACACTCTCAGCAAGATAAATGTGTTGTAATGTTGTGATGTTGTTGTGGTGTATTTTCATTGCACATTCCTTTTGATTTGTGCAGAAAACATTGACGAATGAAATAAAATCGCTCTAAAAAGTGCATTTTCTGCACACATTCATTGTAGGATGTGCAAAAAGTTATACCTTTGCACCGCATTTTGACTAATCTATGTTATGTATAGACGAATTGAATGGAAGAATCGTATAATACAAAACATAAGTGATGCATATATACATTATATAATATAAGAAAGAAAACTATGTCTTTTAATTTATTGAAAGGAAAGCGCGGTATCATCTTCGGCGCATTGAATGACGCATCGATTGCGTGGAAAGTAGCAGAACGTGTCGTAGAAGAGGGCGCACAGATTGTGTTGACCAACACTGCAGTGGCTTGCCGTATGGGCACAATCGACGAGTTGGCGAAGAAGACCAACGCAACCATCATCCCTGCTGATGCGACATCGGTAGAGGATTTGAACAACCTGTTTGTCAAGGCCCAGGAAGCATTGGGCGGCAAGATTGACTTCGTGTTGCACTCATGCGCTATGAGCGTGAACATGCGCAAGAAGCGTACTTACGACGATCTGGACTACGGATTCCTTGACAAGACTCTCGACATCTCAGCAATTTCATTCCACAAGATGCTGCAGGTAGCCAAGAAGCTCGACGCTCTTAACGAGGAGGCTTCGGTACTTGCACTGACATACGTGGCTTCACACCGCACATTCTTCGGCTACAACGATATGGCTGATGCCAAGTCGCTGCTTGAGTCGATTGCACGTAGCTTCGGATATATCTACGGCCGTGAGAAGAAGGTGCGTATCAACACCATCTCTCAATCGCCTACATTCACCACTGCCGGCAGCGGCATCAAGGGCTTCGACGGTCTGTACGACTTCAGCGACCGCATGTCGCCTCTTGGCAACGCCAGCGCTGACGAGTGCGCCGACTACTGTGTCGTGATGTTCTCTGACCTCACTAAGAAGGTGACTATGCAGACTCTGTTCCACGATGGCGGCTTCTCTAACATGGGTATGTCGCTGCGCGGTATGACTCAGTACAACAAGTCGTTCATCGACGAGAACCGCGACGAGAACGGCAATATTATCTACGGATAGTAGCGCGGAGGTCTCCGCTCCAATACAATATTTGCATTTTTAACCGCTCAAAACTGCGAACTGAACGAGCAAAGAAATCTTTGGCTCGAAATTCGCGAGTTTTGAGCGGTTTTGCGTAATATGCTATAGCACAGCACATTACAAGCTTTTCGCTCGAAATATGCAACGGGCGATTGCGAAAAAGGAGTACATTTCATTGCAAATGTACTCCTTTTGCAATGCAACTGTAGTCGTTTTGCAATGCAAAAAGGGCTTCTTTGCATTCCAAAAGTAGTCCTTTTGGAAAGCAAAGAAGCCCTGAATGATCAGAAACGTGATGAATAGCTATGGAAAAACCATTAAAAACGGCTTTTCAATTCTCTAGAATCGTTTTTTATTTTGTAACACTTTTTTACTGCCTGTACGATATTTGCATGTAAAAGAGGGTGTTGTTTGACCCTGACTCTTTACGTTCTGAACTTGAGTAAGTTCATTTATGGCTTTTATACAGCTCTGTTACAGCGATTCAAGCATTCGCTTTATGACAACCTCGGCTGAAATCTCACGATTAGCAGCTTCTGGTATTACGAGCGAATTGGGCGATTCGATTACGTCGTCGGTGACGATTAGTCCGCGACGTACTGGCAGACAGTGCATGAACTTGCCATTGTCGGTAACTGCCATGTGCTTGTCGTCGATAGTCCACGACATGTCTTTCGACAATATATTGCCGTAGTCGGCAGGATTGGTCACGCCCGGACAACTCCAGTTCTTGGCGTAAACGAAGTCGGCACCCTCAAGAGCCTTCATCTGATCGTACTCGATGCGGGCTCCAACGGTGAACTTCGGGTCGAGTTCGTAGCCATGAGGATGAGTAATGACGAAGTCAACATCGGCTGCTGTCATCCACTCGGCAAACGAGTTGGGCACAGCCTGAGGCAATGCACGGCAATGAGGAGCCCACGTAAGCACTACCTTAGGACGTGCCTTGGTCTTGTGTTCCTCAATGGTGATGAGGTCGGCGAACGCCTGAAGCGGATGTACGGTAGCTGTCTCCATAGCAAAGACGGGGCGACCGCTGTACTTAACGAATTGCGAAACGATAGTCTCGGCATAGTCATACTCGCGGTCGGTGAGTCCGGCGAAGGAGCGAATACCGATAAGGTCGCAGTAGCTGCCCATAACGGGGATAGCCTCAAGCAGATGTTCTGACTTGTCGCCGTCCATGATGACGCCACGCTCGGTCTCCAGTTTCCATGCACCGGCATTCACATCAAGCACTATGACGTTCATGCCAAGATTCATGGCAGCCTTCTGTGTAGACAGACGTGTGCGCACGAGTTGTTGAAGAAAATCATCAGCAATGTCTTGTTCTTGCCAAGATGCTGAAACTGGAAGCGGTCGCGCTTCACCTCTTTTGCCTCGGCAAGCGCTGCATTGAGGTCGCCAAGGTCTTGTGCGTGGAAGAATGTATTCATAATGAAATGTGGAATGTTGAGTGTTGAATGTTAAATGTTAAATTGGGTGGGGCTTTCTTTTCTACCTTACTTGCCCTTCCCCATCAATAAGCCACTTATAAGTAGTGAGAGCCTGCAGTCCCATTGGACCGCGCGGGCCAAGCTTCTGCGTGCTTATGCCTATCTCGGCACCGAGTCCGAACTCGCCTCCGTCGGTGAAACTTGTGGGAGCGTTCCAGTAGACACAAGCTGCATCTACCTGTTGCTGGAAGAGTTGGGCGTTATGTTTTGATTCTGTTATTATGGCTTCACTGTGTCCCGAACCGTACTGGCGGATATGTGTGAGCGCCTCGTCGATGTTCTCTACCGTCTTGACGGCGAGTGTGTACGACATAAACTCGGTGCCATACACTTCGTCAGCCATGTCGGGTGTGACCAGTGTGAGCTTGGCTGCGTAGCCATTTGCAGCCAGAACATCGTAAGCCGGAGTGTCGGCATAGACGTGTACGTGCTTTGCAGCAAGCGGAGCAAGCAACTGCGGCAATGCTCCTATGCGCGAGCGATGGATTATAAGGCAGTCGAGAGCGTTGCACACACTCACTCGTCGTGTCTTGCCATTCTCGATTATGCGCGCTCCCATAGCAGTGTCGCCAAGTTCGTCGAAGTAGGTATGCACCACGCCGGCACCAGTCTCAATGACCGGAATGCGTGCCGTATCGCGCACAAAGTCAATCAAGCGCCGACCGCCACGCGGTATGCAGAGGTCGATATAGCCCACAGCGGTGAGCATCTCGTGTGTTGACTCATGCGTTGCAGGCAACAGACACACTACGTTTTCGTCGATGCCGTGCGCCCGAAGCACTTCCTTGATGAGTGCAACGATGGCACGGTTGGACGTGTCGGCATCCTTTCCACCCTTCAATACGCATGCGTTGCCAGTCTTGAAACAGAGTGCAAAGACATCGAAACTGACATTAGGACGTGCCTCGTACACCACTCCAACTACGCCATACGCCACACGCAGCTTGCGCAGAAGGAGTCCATTGGGCAGCGTCTTTTGGTCGAACACTTCGCCAAGCGGATTGGCTAAGTGAGCCACATTGCGCAATGCAGCAGCAATATCGTGCAGTCGTTGTGGCGTGAGTTGCAGACGGTCGTACAGCGGATTGTCCTCCGACATACGACTAAGGTCGTCGGCATTGGCAGTAAGCAGCTGCTCTATGTGCGCCTCGGTAGCGTCAGCAAGGTGCAACAGCACAGCGGTGCGGTCGGCCTCGGTAAGACGCGACAGTGTATAGGAGGCGGTGCGAGTGGAATGGAATGTATCTATCATACGCGTTCTACAAATTCCGTAAACGGTGTGTCCTTGTCTCTATCGAGCACTCGTTGCAGTATATTCTCGCGCGTGCCGTTGGCAATGAACACGTGAATACCTTCGTGCGCAACACTGAGAGCGGTGTTGCACTTGCTCGTCATGCCGCCACGTCCAAACGCACTCTTGCTGTCGTTGACATACTGCTTCACCTCGTCGGACGAGCTTACGGTACGTATTGTCGGTTGCGTGCCGTCGGGATTGGACGAGCCTAACACTCCGTCTACATTAGTTAATAATATAAGGTTGTCGGCGTGCATCATACAGGCCATGAGTCCGGAGAGCTCATCGTTGTCGGTGAACATCAGTTCGGTGATTGACACCGTGTCGTTCTCGTTGACAATAGGAATGATGTTGTTCTCAATCATCACGCTGATGCACGACTTCTGGTTCTTGTATTGGCGTTCGGAGATGAAGTTCTCTTTCATCGTCAGCACCTGACCGACATTAATGCCATATTCGCGGAAGAGCGAATAGTAGAGGTTCATGAGCTTCACCTGTCCCATAGCCGAGTAGAGCTGACGCTGCTCGACGCTGTCCAACGGATGCACGGCGTGCATCTCGCCCCTTCCGCAAGCCACAGCACCCGACGAAACGAGTATCAGCTTATGGCCTGCTGCGTGCAGCATTGCAAGCTGATCGACAATCGACGAGAGCCGGCTCACGTTGACATGACCGTCGGGGCGCGTCAATATGTTGCTTCCTACTTTTACTACTGTAAGCATAATTTAAATGTTGAATGTGGAGTGTTGAATGTTGAACACTCAACATTCAACACTCTTCTTGAGTCCTTCAATCACTGCATTGGTGAATCCTTCACGCTCCATTGCGTTCAATCCGCGGATGGTGAAACCGCCGGGAGTGGTCACCTTGTCGATTTCGGCTTCGGGATTGGCACCGCTCTTCTGAAGCAGCAATGCAGCACCCTTGATGGTCTGCAAGACAATATCTTTGGCTACATCGGCCTTGAAGCCCAGCTCTACCCCACCCTCTGTGGCGGCTCGCACGTAGCGCATGGCGTAGGCAATGCCGCACGAAGCGAGAGCCATACCGGCTCCAAATTGGCGTGCCTCAACCGTAAGAGTGTCGCCAGCTGAGTCGAAAGCCTGCTTGACAAGCTGCTCCGAAGCGTCGGTTCCGCACACTCGTGTGATGAATGTCATTGATGCGCCTACTGCAATGGCGGTGTTGGGCAATGCGAAGAACGTAGAGGGGCACTTGCCATTGTACTCCACCCACGACCTCAACTGCTCTGCCTTCAGTCCGGCTGCAACTACAACAACTGTCTGTCGTTCGGCATCCAGAACGTCGCTTATCTCCTCCATGACACTCTCTACGAGCCACGGCTTCACTACTACAAACACTATATCACCCCATGCGGCAGCCGCACGGTTGTCGCTACTCACCTTCACGCCCTGCTCTGCATAAGCGGCGAGGCGCTCTGTGTGGGGATTGGAAATGGAAAGGTCGGATACCTGGAACTTACCCGACTGCAAAAAGCCGTCGAGCATGGCTCCACCCATGGCACCGACACCGATTATTGATAGTTTCATAAACAAGAATTAAGACTCCTCTTAAACTTCTCCACAAACTCATCTGCCTGCTGCTTTGTCAAGCACAACGGCGGAAGCAGACGCAGGATGTTGGTAGAGGCGCATCCCGTGAAGCAATGCTCCTCGTGGATGAGTCGCGAGCGAACGTCCTTATGAGGCACGTCAAGCTCTATGCCTATCATCATGCCACGTCCGCGCACATCGACGATATGGCTGTTATGCTGCTGCATCTCCTTGAGTTTGCCAATCAGATACTCGCCCACCTCATGCGCATTCTCAATGAGATGCTCGTTCTCCATTACGTCGAGCACGGCGAGAGCGGCTGTGCAAGCCAGATGGTTGCCGCCGAACGTTGTGCCGAGCATGCCATAGACGGGCTTGAACTCGGGCGAGATAATCACGGCACCCATAGGGAAACCGTTGCCGATACCCTTGGCGCAGGTGATGATGTCGGGACGAATGCCGAGCCACTGGTGGGCGAAGAACTTGCCGCTACGTCCGTAGCCGCACTGTATCTCATCGCAGATGAGCACCGTGCCATACTTCTTGCAGGCTGACTGCAGACCCTTGGCAAACTCCTCATCGACCATACGTATGCCGCCAACACCCTGTATGCACTCGATGATGCAAGCGGCAACGTCGCCCTTGGCAAGCTCGCGCTCCCATGCCTCAAGGTCGTTGAGGGGCAGATAGGTCACATGACCGCAATCGTTGATGGGCGCGATAATCTTAGGATTGTTGGTCACCTCAACCGCCAGCGACGTACGACCGTGGAACGCTTTCTCTGCCGAGAGCACACGTGTGCGACCGGTATGGAACGAAGCGAGCTTCAGAGCGTTCTCGTTAGCCTCAGCGCCTGAGTTGATGAGAAACAACTGATAGTCGTCATAACCGCACGCCTTGCCCAACCGTTCTGCCAACTGCTGTTGCAGAGTGTTGATGACAGAGTTGCTGTAGAAGCCGAGCTTCGACAACTGGGCGGTAAGCATCGCGGTATAATGCGGATGACAATGGCCTATAGATATGACGGCATGACCGCCATAAAGGTCAAGATACTCGGTGCCGTGGTCGTCCCATACGTGGCAACCGGCACCCTTGGTGATATTAATATCGAATAGGGGGTAAACGTCGAATAGTTGCATATTATAAGGGAAAAGGGAAAAGTGAAAAGTGAAAAATCCATGTGTTATGAATTCTTACTTTTACTCTTCACCTTTTATTTGTATTTATGGTTTAACATTCCGTTTCTTAGCTGTTTTTAAGGAAGAAATAAGTAATGCTAAAAGTTCCTTACTATCAATTGCCATACTCTCGTATTCTTTTTCACTTATAAATCCCGTATCATATAGCAAATTCAGCCAATAAACCGTTTCATTACATTCTTTAAGAGCGATGTGAAGTTTATTGATAAAATCCGAAGGACTTTGAGCAAATTCAGCTTCTCTTACAAGCGCACCGATAGCCGTACCAGATCGGAAAATCTGATTTGTCAGTGAAATCATCTTATTGGGACAATCAATATACTTAACCATATTAACTATGCGTTTTGCAAACGCATAGCTCTTGTTATGCAGTGGTGATTTTCCCCTATTATAAGCAGTATCGTCCATAATGATATTATGTATGTCTCGGATTTATACACTTAAAAAGCAAAAGGACTTTTCACTTAATAAGCTATCGGATTTTTCACTTTTCACTTTTAACTTTTCACTTAAAACCCACTCGGTTTCAGCTTCAGTCCCAAGCTTTCTTCCACTCCGAACATTATGTTCATGTTCTGTACGGCCTGTCCCACAGCACCTTTGAGCAGATTGTCGATGCATGAGGTGATGAGGAGTTTGTTGCCGTACTTCTCGCAATGGATGAGACACTTGTTGGTGTTGACCACCTGCTTCAAGTCGATAGGCTTGTCGACGTAGTGGGTGAAGGGTGCGTCGCGGTAGAAATCCTTGTAGGCTGCCACGATGTCTTCTATCGGAGCGTCGGTCTTAACCACCTCAGTGGCAAAGATGCCACGGGCGAAGTCGCCACGATAAGGGATGAAATCGAGGGATGCCTTGAACTCGCCATTGCCCGCGAGCTGTTGTACCTGACTCAGACTCTGGCATATCTCCGGCACGTGCTGGTGCTGGAAGGGCTTGTATATGCTCATGTTGTTGTTGCGCCAAGAGAAGTGAGTGGTGGCACCAGGCTTCTGTCCGGCACCCGTCGAACCCGTAATGGCGTTCACGGCAACGTCGTCGTTGAGCAAGCCGAGCTTGGCGGCGGGCAGCAGTCCCAACTGTATGCACGTGGCAAAGCATCCGGGATTTGCCACATGCTGCGCCTTGGCAATATCATCGTGATTGATTTCGGGCAGACCATAAACGTAGTCGTTGCCCTCGCGCTTGAGGCGGAAGTCCTGCGCAAGGTCGATTATCTTCACATGGGCAGGTATCTGGTGCTCCTTGAGGAACGCCTCGCTCTTGCCATGACCGAAGCAGAAGAACACTACATCGACCTTGTCGAACGGCATATCGGCACTGAACTTCAGGTCGGTATCGCCATACAGACCTTCGTGCACGTCGGCTACAAGATTGCCGGCATTGCTCTCGCTGTTGGCAAATACTATCTCCGCCTCGGGATGATTGATGAGCAGACGTATGAGTTCGCCACCTGTGTAGCCTGCTGCTCCTAATATTCCTATTTTCATAAATATAAAAAGCCCCACCCCTGGCCCCTCCCCCGCAGGGAGGGGAATGGTATGCTGGGCTACTTTGTTTAATTGTTTAACGAGTTATTTTTTATTTTATAAAAAACTCCACCTACAAATCATACCGCTCCCCTCCCTGCTGGGGAGGGGCTGGGGGTGGGGCTTTGTGGGGCTAGCTCCTATACCCTCTCCTTCGGCATGACAAACCAAAGCAGCAGATAGGCAAGTGTTCCGCTGAATGCCGTGCATACAGTTAGTAACACGTAAGCCACACGAACGAGCGTAGGGTCAAATTCAAAATAATTGGCAAGTCCGCCACAAACGCCACCGAGAATACAGTCGGTCGACGAACGCTGAAGTTTTCTATTCATAGTCGTAAAGTATTTTAATTTTTTTACTTAAGTTTCGCAAGCGAAAGTAGTTATAGGAAGTTATAGGAAGATAACTCGCTTCGCTCGTGAAGTTAATGGACAAATGTCCTGTTGTTTAAGCAATAAAGCTATTGTCCGTTAACTTCTTGAACGACCAAAGGGAGTGGTCACTTCTTAAATACCATTAACTTCTGAACTTGCGAAAGTTCAATAATTTATATACCTGTTTGACGTTGCGGAGGACTAAAAAGTTGCAAGAATTAGCGCTTTTCGTCGGGATGGATGCCGTAGTAGACGCGCAGCGGAGTAGAGAGCACCTTGATGAATCCCTTGGCCTCCTCGGCTGTCCATCCGTGCTGCATCTCGCCGTATTCTCCGAGTTTCGACTTGAGCAAATCGTCCTTGCTGTCTACACCTACGGTTTCAAATCCGAGTGGACGAAGTTTCAGGATTGCCGTGCCGTTGACGTTGCGCTGCGACGATGTGAGCATCGCTTCGATGTCGGGCATGACCGGTTCGAGATACTGACTCTCGTGCAGGAACATGCCATACCAGTTGGCTACTTGGTCCTTCCAGTACTGCTGCCACTTGCTCAGCGTGTACTTCTCGAGCAGACGGTGAGCCTCGATGATGAGCTTAGGAGCCGCAGCCTCAAAACCTACACGGCCCTTGATGCCGATGATGGTGTCGCCTACGTTGCAGTCGCGACCAATGCCGTAGGCTGCGCCAATCTCCTCTATCTTCTGGATGGCAGCCACCTTGTCGTCAAACTTCTCGCCGTTGACGGCAACAATCTCGCCCTTTTCGAACGTAATCTTCAGTTCCGACTCGTCCTCACGAGTCACGTGCTTCAGATAAGCCTCTTCGGGCAGTCCTTGGGTGGAGTCGAGTATCTCGCCGCCGCAGATGCTGGTGCCCCAGATACCTACGTTGTACGAATACTTCAGCTTGGTGAAGTCGGCAAAGAATCCGTTCTCGTTAAGGTAGTCAACCTCCTCCTTGCGCGAGAGAGCCTTGTCGCGTGTGAGTGTGATAATCTCCACACCCGGTGCCATTACGAGGAATGTCATGTCGAAACGTATCTGGTCGTTGCCGGCACCCGTTGAACCGTGGGCTATGGCATCGGCACCTATCTCCTTGGCGTAGCGCGCGATGGCGATGGCCTGGAAGATACGCTCTGACGAAACTGAAATGGGATAGCAGTTGTTGCGCATCACATTGCCGTAAATCATATACTTCAACGACTTCTCGTAGTACTCCTGCGTAACGTCGAGCGTTACGTACTGCTTGGCTCCGAGACGATAGGCGTTACGTTCATTGGTGACCAACTGCTCTGCCGAGAAACCGCCTGTATTGGCGCACGCTGCGTGTACCTCATAGCCTTCCTTGGCCAGTTTCATTACTGTGTATGAGGTATCAAGACCTCCTGAAAATGCTACAACAACCTTTTTCATAATTATATAAGAGATTTAAAGCCCCACCCCTGGCCCCTCCCCCGCAGGGAGGGGAATGGTATGCAAGGCTACTAATTAAAAGCCCTACCACTAACCCCTCCCCCGTAGGGAGGGGAATAGTATGCTGGGCTACTCTATTTAATTGTTTAACGAATTATTTTTTTATTATATTAAAGCTCCACCTTCAAATCATATCACTCCCCTCCC
>ERZ859937.946-NODE-946-length-10342-cov-1.814329_pt1 | contig 10342 bp, 8 predicted proteins | sample MGYA00509985_ERZ859937 | MGnify/ENA primary metagenome ERZ859937 (study PRJEB30046, sample SAMN00715169) | human gut metagenome | study: EMG produced TPA metagenomics assembly of the A metagenome-wide association study of gut microbiota in type 2... | reverse complement strand
TGGTGACATGCGGCTCAGATAAATGACAGACACCTTGATTTAATTTTTATATTATGAATTCAATCGAGGAACAGAACCCGGCTTACAGACTGACTGTTTTTTTATTTTAAATTAAAAGTTGAGAATTGAGAAATAATGCTCTTTCGGCATACTGTCATTTTTCAATTCTCAACTCTCATTTTTCAATTTATCATGAACAAGCGTATCGCCACCCTTTGGAAATTCCTGACATACGACATTTGGCGTATAACGGAAGATGAAGTCACCAAAACGACTTTCTCTTTATACAATATCATTAAGACCATTTATCTTTGCATCAACCGCTTTACCAAAGACAGACTTGTAAATAAAGCATCCGCTTTGACGTATAGTACATTACTGGCGATTGTACCCATTCTGGCCATTGTATTTGCCATTGCACGCGGATTCGGTTTCGATAATTTAATGGAGAGCCAAATAGTCAACGGATTCGGCGGACCGTCGGAAACCACGGAAGTTATCTTCCAGTTTGTCAATTCCTATTTGTCGCAAACCAAAAGCGGCATATTCATCGGAGTGGGCTTAATCATGTTGTTGTGGACAGTACTCAACCTTATCAATAATATGGAAATCACGTTCAACCGCATTTGGCAGGTTAAGAAAGCAAGGAGTATGTACCGCAAAATCACAGACTATTTTTCCATGCTTTTGCTGATTCCTATTCTATTGGTAGTATCAGGCGGTCTTTCCATCTTCATGAGCACCATGCTGAAGAATGTAGCCGACTTCACCTTACTCGCCCCTATCGGCAAATTCCTAATCCGCCTTATACCGTTTGTATTGACGTGGTTCATGTTTACAGCGTTGTATACCTTTATGCCCAATACGAAAGTAAAACTCAAACATGCGTTGATTTCGGGGATTCTGGCCGGTACGGCACATCAGGCTTTTCAGTTCCTCTACATCAGCAGCCAGTTGTGGGTATCCCGCTATAATGCCATTTATGGCAGTTTCGCAGCACTCCCCATGTTCCTGTTATGGTTGCAAATATCATGGACCATCTGCCTATTCGGGGCAGAATTGACTTATGCCGGACAAAACATACGGAATTTCAGCTTTGACAAGGATGCGCGCAATATCAGCCGCCGTTACCGTGACTTCATTTCTATTCTCATCATGTCCCTTGTAGCCAAGCGTTTTGAGAAGAATGAGCCACCCTACACAGCGGAAGATATATCCGAAGAGTGCCAAATCCCTATACGTCTGACTAATCAAACCCTTTATGAATTGCAGGAAATTAATCTTCTGCACGAAGTAGTGACCGATACCAAGAGTCAGGACATTGCCTACCAACCCTCCATGGACATCAACAAACTAAACGTTGCCCTTCTGTTGGACAAATTGGATACTCACGGTTCCGAAGACTTCAAGATAGATAAGGACAAAGAATTCCACGGACAATGGGAAACGCTGATGAAAGCACGGGAAGAATACTACAAGAGCGCAAGTGAAGTACTTCTGAAAGACTTATAATGCTTCTTTCTATTAATAATGGTTGTATGAAACAACCTTATCTTTAGACTTCCTCGATTTCTTCCGCTTATCTTTCGCCGGATAACCTATCGTTATATCAAGCAACAGACGCTTATTGGCAGGAATACCGGTAAGTTGCTTAATTTCCTTTTCATCAAACCAGCCCAAGATACACGAACCCAGTCCTTCGCTTTCTGCAGCCAGTGTGATATGTGCAGTAGCAATGCCAATATCTATCAATGGGAAATATTTATCCTTTATCTTGGCTCCTAAAAAGGAAGTGATATTCATTGATTCTTCCACTACCAGAATATGCACCGGAGCATCTTTGGCAAACTTATTCATCCCCAAACCGGCAGTAGCTTTACCTACTTTTACAGAAAGCTCCGGGTCAGTGACTACCACAAAACGCCACGGCTGGGCATTGCAAGCCGAAGGCGACAATCTGGCCGCTTCCAAAATACGTTCCAACTTCTCCGGCTCTACCGCACGGGACATATCATAAGCCCGGTCACTTTGACGCGAAGCAACCAATTGCAAAAAATCATTCATCATCTTTCATTCACTTATACTGTATCATTCTACTAATATACTTACCGATAATATCAAACTCAAGATTCACCACACTGCCTACCTTGAAAGCATGAAAATTAGTATGCTCAAAAGTATAAGGAATAATGGCTACCTGAAAAGTATCATCAGTAGGATTGCACACCGTCAGACTGACACCGTTAATTGTTACGGAGCCTTTATCTACTGTAATATAACCGCGCTTCGCCATTTCCTTATCGAACTCATACTGAAACGTAAAGTAATAGCTGCCTTCGGCATCCTTTATATCAATGCAAGTTGCGGTCTGGTCTACATGACCCTGTACAATGTGTCCGTCCAAACGGCCGTTCATCATCATGCTGCGCTCTACATTCACTTTATCACCCACACCTAATAAGCTGAGATTGGAACGGTCTAAAGTCTCCTTCATTGCCGTCACCGTATAGGTATCATCTGTCATACTGACTACCGTAAGACATACACCGTTATGAGATACACTTTGGTCTATCTTTAACTCATTCACGAATGAACACTTAAAAGTAAAGTGCACATTTTCTTGGTCTTTGACCATAGCCACCAATGTGGCACATTCTTCTACTATTCCGGAAAACATATCGGTACTTACTATTTTACGTTTTACTATTTACAAATTCTTCATCGCAAAGATAGAAAAAAGGTTCTTATTATACTATGCACTTTAAAAGAAAATGGGAAATAGTAACTTATGTATTCTCCGAATTAGGATAGGTAGAAGGAGTCGTCCCGAATGTATCTACAAAGTGTTTGCGGAAAGTAGGAATATCATTATAGCCCACCATTTCGGCGACCTCTTGCACTGCATACATCTTCTGTTTCAGTAATACGGCAGCTTTGCGCATACGCACGCCGCGAATCAATTCTATAATGGTAAAGTCCGTACTTTGCTTCACCTTCCTGTAAAGGGTAGGCTGGCTCATGTTCAATTCCTGAGCCAGTTTCCTCACACTGAAATCGGCCTCACACATATTGTCCTCTATAATCTTCACTACAGAAGCTATAAACGGATCTTCTTTCTTCACTTTCTCTTCCACGTCATCCACTTCGCCGACATTATCTCCCGGAGGCATCAGCAAATTAGTGTACATCTGTTTCAGGCTCATGCGCGCGTTTATCTGGTTGCGCACCTTTGCCTGCAAAATACCCGGTGTGAAGGGCTTCAGTATATAGTCGTCCGCTCCCAATTCCAAACCATGAATTACATCTTCATCTTCTACTTTGGCAGTCAGCATGATGAAAGGTATATTACAAGTATCCAGATTCTCTTTCACTTCGCGGCAACATTCAAAACCGTCTTTCACAGGCATCATTATATCGCACAATATCAAGTCCGGAAGTTCTTTGATTGCCATGTCCACACCTTCCTGCCCGTTCGTAGCAATCAATAAATCATATTCTTTACCGAAAAGAATCTTCAAGTAAAGACGAATATCCTTGTGGTCTTCTATAATAAGAAGCGTTTTCCTCTCTTTACAGACAGGGGGTGTTGCCGACGGTTCGGATACCGATGCCATTCGTCTAACCGTATCTTCCGGCACGGGTACAGGCACCTCCTGTAATTGTTCGGGCGCTAACGAATCCTTTTCTTCCTGTACATCCTCAGCTTCCGGCTCTATAAACAGGATATTCGAATCATCCTGAAGAATTTCCTTAGTGGCAGGAAGTTCCACAATAACTTCCGTCCCTTCTCCTTCGGAGCTCTTCAAAGTAATAGCCCCATGATGAAGCTGAAGGATTTTTTCCATTACACCGTAGCCCAACTCAACATCCGCAAGGCCGGGGCGCAATCCTTTATCCACTGTACTCACCCGGCTTTTTCCATTATCTTCAACCGTGATTATGCAGTAGCGCACGCCGTCACGTACTATCTCCTGCAACAAGAGACGTACCACTCCCGAAAAGCGTATATGATTAAAAGCATTTGTCAGCAAGTTGCGTAACACAAAATTTATACGCTCGCGATCCACCCATACTTCCATGTCCTTTTTAATCCTCTTGTCACACTTAAAATCTATTCTGTTAATCCTCATCAACTCACTTACTGGAAATATAGCCTTATCCACCAACCTGTCTACAGCATAGGGTGCAACTTTCAACTTATCAGACAGAGAGCCCTGAGTATAGATAGCCAGCAACTGGTCGCAAGCATCAAGCATACCTAATGAATTGCGATACGCCACATGCAATTTCGACAAAGTACCTGCGGGCAAATTCTGTTCTCTCGACATCTCCTTCAGAGGAGCCATAATCAAGGACAACGGAGTGCGTAATTCTTCCACAAACCTTCTGAGCAATTGATTTCTCATCATTTCTATTTCAGATTCTTTCTCCCGCCTTACTCGCACCAGATTCAGTTTCTCTCTCAACGCCCGCTCACGGGCACGGTGTATATTCCGTCTCTTTCCCTTGCGTACTATATAGTTATAGATGCCGTACGACAGCAGCAATACACTAAGCGCACCAAACAGCTTAAGCCAGAAAGAATTCCACCAATAAGTCCTCACCGAAAAAGGGATTTCAGTTATTTCGCTTTCGCTGGCATCCGGGTAAATCAGCTTCACCTGCAACACATAATCATCAGGAGACAGATTTTTAAAAGAAACTCCATCTTCCAAGCGTCCTATCTTCCACTCTTCATCAGACTGTAAGCGATAGGCCTGCTTGCACTGCATGATGCCGTATTTTAAGTCCGAAAAATAAAAAGTAAACCGGTTACTCCCTGCGCCCAGCACAAAATCGTTCTGCCTGTTCGGGGTCACGGACAACACTACCCGTCCGTTCACTTTCTCTCCCACAGATACAGCTTCACCGTTTATCCATACCTCCGACAATTTCAGATTGCCATTATGTCTCTCCACCTTTACTACCTGCGGATCGAAAAGGCTCAGTCCCAAAGAACTTGCCCACAACAAAAGACCGTTGTGCAACCTGCAAACATCTTTGGAATAACCGAAAGAAGCATAGTTATAAAGTATATCCTGATCATTACGGATAGTCATCACCCCGGAGTTGCTCCCCACCCATGTATTTCCGTTGTTATCATCTACCATGCAAAACACATGACTGCTGGATAAACCATTAAGCAAGGTAAACACCTTTTCCACCTTATTCTTCTCACGTCCGTCAATGCGGACTACCTTATCTGTATAAGAAGCCAGTATCTGATTATAGCTGTTTACATAGATAGAATAGACCGGAGAGACTTCCAAACCGGCGCTTTGTTCATAATCGCCAAATAAATAGACAGCCTTTCCCACTACCTCCATACGCTTGAGTCCGATATCCGTTCCCAGCCAGATATTGCCTTCCTTATCTTCCTCTATTGAATTCACTTTCTTAATCTTCCGCCCTTCATATTCAAGGTGTACTATCCGGCTTTCATTCTTTTTATAATCAAAAAGAAGCAAACGAGATGCCGTAACCACCCACATACGATTCCGGGAGTCCAGACAGAAAGCATATACAGCTTCCGAAAAATCGGTTGCCTTTTGAGGGAGTAACGCAAAGACGGTCACTTCTTCCGTAAAAGGATTAATGCTTACCACACCGCCATGTGTATCACCCAACCACAAGATACCGTTCCTGTCTTTGTACATCCGATAAGTTTCATCCCGTTTCAATCCTTTAGTCCAAGGCAGAAAGGAAGTCTCTATCGTAATATTATTTGAGGTGCTCCTCAGCAATTCTCCCTTATCCGTCAATATCCATACGTATCCTTTCTGATCTTCCTCAATCCTCACAACCTCCGAGTTGAATGTTTTATCTAAAGAATAGAATGTTTTATCGTGCTTATACATTTTGAACAATCCGTTTCCGAACGTGCCTACCCACAACATTCCCCACTTTTCATTCCAAAGCAGATTTGTGATTTTCTGTTTCATTGGGTGGGGAGCCTGTTGATTCAGATAATCCAAAGAACAAGCAGCCCTGCCCAAGTCCGTCGACTTAAAGTTCAGTGAAAGCAGGCCGTTCCAAGTAGCCACAAAGTAATCACCTGTTCCGGAAGATACGACATCTGTTATACAAGTGCCTAACAGGAAGTTCCTGTACTCATCCGGCAATACGGGACGGTGAAATGACTTTTGCTTTAGATTATACAGTTCTATATCCGTATAGGAAAAGCAAATCCAAAGATAGTTGTCCCACCAGTAAAGTTTAGAAATCTCTTGCCTTCCTCCGTTTTTAAGGTACTCGGCCTTTGCACTGCTGATATCGAAAGCCACTACCTTTGTACGATTCACACAAGCAAAGATGACCCCCTCTTCCGTAGAGGTCAATTGAGAAACCGCTCCTTTTACAGATTGTTCCTCAGACAAAGAGATAATAACCGAATCACCATTTTCATCCGGTCTCATTGTTCCCGAATATAGTCCGGTAGTAGTACCCAAATAGAACTGCCCCCGGCTGACCGGACAGAAAGAAAGAAGTTCAAAATCATGCGATATTCCGTTAAAAGAAACCGGCAGAAACTTCTCTTTGACAGAATCGAAACAAACCATTCCCCCTTCCAAAAGCCGAAGATAAAACAGGCCGTCCGTTCCTTCCATAATTTCACATACGGCACGGGATACGGGAGTAAAGGCATCCCCGCCCTTAGAAGACATTAACGGGAAATTACGTATCCTGAACCCGTCATAACGGCTATGCCCATGTCTGTAGCAAACCACACAAAGCCATCGGCAGAATAATGAATATCATAAACTGTATTATTGTTCAATCCATCTTTCATGGATACAGGTACCGAATATCCGGTAGCGGAATAAGTTTTGACTGAATACGAGGCTCCGAACAAGCAAAGTATCAACAGTATTTTTTTTATCAAGCCTCTCTTCATATAGTAGGTATTAGAACGCAATAGCCATATGGTTATCTGTAACAAAGATATAAAACTTTATTAATAATAATACAATTTTTATTAATAAATAAACAATTATATCCTAAAAAAACAGTGCCAAGATTTAAAGATAACAAAAAAAGAGCCGGGAAGCATTTGCCAGTCCCGACTCGCGTTTGTCTGTTTTTGTTGCATTCCTCATCTTTATACAGCCGAATATAATGCTGTATTATCTACTATATTTTAACAACTTGAAATAATATTGCCCTTGCTCTGTCCGAAAATTATAACTTCCCCTGAAGACAACCGGCACTCTTACAATAGTATCAGCCTCATCGCTCACCTTGAAATAAAGGAAAGTTTCCGACTCAAATTCATAAGTATAGCCATCAGCATCCTTTTGGGGAGAAAGAGACAAACCTTGTGCCGACCAGTCGAACAAACCGGAAGAATAAGAGTAATCCGTACCCCAGTAATATACCTGCCCTTTTTCAATACTGAACTTTAACGCCACACTCAATGCAAAATCCTCGTTGCCCGAAGAGCGGGTAACGGCTTGGTAAGTTCCGTTCATAATAACTTTCTCATAAGAATTGTCCGAAGTGCGGATGCAGTTCTGCTGCGTATTGCTATTCAGCCGCAGAGTCTCAAGCACGGCACACATATCTTCGGCAAGTATGGAAGGGATATTGTTTTTATCGGAGATATTATCCGAAGCATATTCTACTCCGTAAATATCCATTGCAGACCGGAATACAGAAGTTGTATCCGTTAGGTCTTCATCATTTTGGCTTGCAGTGCATGATGCCAATCCCGACATCATGACCATTGACAATATTAAAGAATAAATCTTCTTCATAAAGGGTCCTCCTAAAATGTTTGTTAGTTTGTTTAATCTAAAACCTGAAAATCGTTTTGTTTGTATTCCTCAGGGGACCGCTATTCATTATATATGCCGCAAACATAGGTATATTATTCAGATAATCAAACTTTTCCCAATGAATTTTGAACAAATCACCACTCTTTTTTGAATGAAACACGCACTATACAAGCGTTTATCACAAAATATACAACTTATCCAAATACCACCGCCCGTATTTCATTCACCCATAAGGTGTAAATCCACCGCCGCCCCAGCCGGAATGATTTACCCTCTTTAAAAGAAAGAAACACCCACCATGCAAAATTCACCTATGTCATGAAATTACAATTGCAAGAATCACCAACGAATAAAGATGAATACGCCAATGAGCGGTTTCGGCTAATCAGGCTACCTTTAGGCTAAACAAAACAAAACCTCCTCGATATGGAAAATAGAAGAAAACTGTTAGTATCCGTTTGCTTGTTTGCCTCCACCTTATTATATGGGCAAGTGGTGGGAATAAAAACGAATGTTTTGATGGACATCACCAAAACCATCAATTTAGGAGCTGAGATAGGTTTAAGCAAGAAAACGACTCTGGATTTGTACCTCAACTACAATCCTTGGGAAAAGAACAATTACAAGATGTTCAAGATGTTTGCATTCCAACCCGAGTACAGGTATTGGTTTTGCGACCGCTTCAACGGGCATTTCGTGGGTATCCATGCCCATGGCGGCATTTATCAGGCGGCGGGCATCAAGATGCCTTTCGGACTCTGGAAAGAACTGGAAGACCACCGCTTCAAAGGCAACTTCTTGGTGCAGGTATTTCCTACGGTTATCAATGGATTCTGGAAAACACTGGAACGTGGAACTGAATATCGGTGTGGGCTACGTCCGGGCCAAATACGAAAAATATCCCTGCGTGGATTGCGGAGACAAAATAGACGAGGGACATAAGAACTATTTAGGTCCCACCAAGGCAGCCGCCAGTCTCATCTATTTATTCTGAATAAACAAACTCTACAGACAATATGAAAAAAGTAATCTACCTTATATTATTAGCGACATTGCCGGGATTTAAATCCCAGGCGCAGTCCACCGTTGTATACAAAGACCAAGTACGCATCGAGAAAGAGTCCGTGACTCGTGGCAACGACAACCGTCTTACCATATCCATGGACATCATTATGCAGGAAAACATGAAGATTTCCTCCAACCGTGCCGCCACGCTCACCCCGATACTGGAACACGACGGACAGAGTAAACTACTTCCTCCGGTGGTGGTTTACGGACGGCGACGCGCGCTGGTGCAGGAACGCAATAACACAGTACCCCAAAACGCCTATGCCCTTATCCGCCGGAAACGCCACACCGAGCAACGGGTCAACTATTTGGTACAGATACCCTACGAGCGTTGGATGAAAAACGCCAATCTTGTAATGGATGCCGACCTTTGCGGTTGCCGGGACTTGGTGGAAGCCGAAAGTCTGGATCCCATCACCACGCTGAACCTCACCCCCGCCAAAGTACAGCCCGCCATTGCTTACATCACCCCAAAAGCGGAACCCGTGAAACGTCGTGCACTGGAAGGACGTGCCTTCCTGGACTACCCTGTGAACCAAACCATCATCTACCCCACCTACCGTAACAACAAAGTGGAATTGGAAAAAATACGCAGTACCATCGACACGGTCCGCTCCGACCGCAACATCGTCGTTACCGGCATCCGTATCGACGGATATGCTTCGCCCGAAGGCAGTTATGCCAACAATACCCGGCTGGCCCGAGGACGTACCCAAACTTTGCTGAACCATGTGCGGAGACACTACGACTTCCCCGACAAACAATTGTCCATGACTTCCACCCCCGAGGACTGGGCGGGCTTCCGCAAGTTCATTGAGAAGTCTTCCTTAGCACAAAAGGATGAAATTCTGCAAATCATCGACCTCAAAGAAGACGACATGGATGCCAAAGAGCAACGTATCGCCCGCTTCGTAGGCGGCGAAAACTATCGTTTCCTATTAAGAGAATGTTATCCCGCCTTGCGTCATTCCGACTATATCATCTCCTATGAAGTACGCGGATTCGACGTGGACGAAACGCGTGAGATTATCAAAACCCGTCCGCAACAGCTGAGCCTGCAAGAGCTCTATAACTTGGCGCAGACCTGCGAACCGGGCAGTGAAGAATTCAACCATACTTTCCGGGTGGCAGTACTCATGTTCCCGGATGACGCTACCGCCAATCTCAATGCCGCAGCTATGGAACTGCAACGTGGCGGTGACCTTACGGCAGCCAAAAAGTATCTGGCTAAAGCCAACCCGAATCTGGCTGAAACAATCAACAATTTAGGGGTGGTGGCCATGCTGGAAGGCGATCCGGATACCGCCAAGCAATACTTCGACAAAGCCAAAGAAGCCGGACTGGCCGAAAAAGCCGACATTAATCTGGCAGAACTGGCAAAACTCAACTACTGATAGCACCCCTTTAACTTGAGGTTGAGGTCAAAATGTAAAAGTCCTATCAGTCTGTCATTCAGAGGA
>ERZ859937.945-NODE-945-length-10344-cov-1.266401_pt1 | contig 10344 bp, 9 predicted proteins | sample MGYA00509985_ERZ859937 | MGnify/ENA primary metagenome ERZ859937 (study PRJEB30046, sample SAMN00715169) | human gut metagenome | study: EMG produced TPA metagenomics assembly of the A metagenome-wide association study of gut microbiota in type 2... | reverse complement strand
ACTGGGAAATTCCGGAAGAAAGAGTATATGACAGCGAGACTAACCATATCGAAACAGCAAATAATCATGCTTTGCTGCCATTCGTACAACTTAACGAAGCTTCTAATCCGGAGAAGGAATTTGTGAAATATTTGGAAGAACATTCACAATGGATTGACTGGTGGTATAAGAATGGGGACAAAGGAAAACAACATTATGCCATTGCATACGGAAAATCTTTATTTTATATTGATTTCGTTATCCGTATGAAGAATGGACATGTATATCTTTTCGATACGAAAAGTGCCGGAAGTGATGTAACTGCTCCGGAGAAACATAATGCCTTGTTGCAATATATCCAGGAATATTCAACTAAAGATACACCTCTTTATGGAGGAGTTATCATTCAAGATGGAAGTAACTGGCTATATTCCAAACTACCTATTGAGAATACTACTGATTTGTTAAACTGGGATGCTTTTTATCCTGAAAACGCATAAAGATTATGGCTAAAGGTATAGATCCGAAATTTGTTCACTACGGCATCCGCAAAGATGATTTAGCTATGATAGAAGCAATCTGTGAAGCGGAAGGTGTAGATTTTGACTGGTTAAGTGAAGATATTCTGAAGGCCTATCATGCCAAGAAGGTTGACGTGATAGAAATGAGTGATAATGAAACGGAAGACATCATCCGTAATGCAATCCAAAAAATACGTCAATAAATACGATTATGCTGATACAGAGAATTAAAATAAGCAATTATAAGACTTACTTGTCACTTGATCTGGATTTGACAGTCGATGACGATCGCCCTATTATTCTGATTGGCGGTGCAAATGGTGGCGGGAAGACTACTTTATTCGAGGCCATAAGCGGAGCTCTTTATGGTCTGAAAATTGAAAACAAAGAGCATTTCATGGAATTGCTCAATCAGGGAGCCTTAAACACAGCCAAACCTGAGATTTCCTTACAGATAACATTTGTAGGGAAAGTACTCGGTCAGCAACAGAAGTACATATTAAAGCGTGTTTATCAGTTAAATCCGCAAGGAAAGCCATTGGAAAGCGTATCGCTGAACATGAACGGTAACATGTATGTTTACGGTACAATGACTACTCCCAAAGACCGGGTAAAAGCAGAACAGGAAATCAATAAAATCATCAAAGCCAATCTGCCTCAGGAACTGAGCCAGTATTTCCTGTTTGATGCAATGCAATCGAGTGAACTGCTGAAGAAAAATGTATTTGCCCAAACCATTCGTGATAATTTTGAGAATGTATTGGGCTTCAAAAAATACCTTCAGTTAAAGCGTGCTGCTGAAAAGCTACAACAGGAATGGGCTCAACAACGTCTTGAAGCAGAAAAAGAAGCCCAGGAATATAATGAACTATGCGCACAAAAAGACAAGCTGACCGCAGACTTAAATACGTGTATAGCGGAACAAGATGCAAAATATAAGTATCTTGCGTCGGTAGAAGTGGAATATAAACGAGCAAAAGACGGTGCCCAGGAAGCTTCTGCCCTCAATAAGAAGATACAGGAGCTTGCCAGTAAAATTGACGATATTGTAAAGCGTGCAGCAACTTATGCTGAGGACTTGAAAGCATTTGTTGACAATATAGAAATTGATTTATTCTTACCTAAATTAGCTGCAAACCTGGCACAAGAAATCAATAATATCCTGCACATAAAGGAACAACTTCAGAAGGAGAATACAGGTGCCTATCCGTTGGAGACATTGAAAGATGTGACAAACAAAATTATAACTTACTTAAAAGATTTGTCACTATGCAGTGAATCTGTGGATGAAGAACAGGTCGTATCTCATATTGTAGCTATCCAAAATAGCACTAATAAAGAAGATCCTTTTGGTTATCTTGACGAAGCAGAAGTAACCGCTTTATCTAATTTGGTAAAACGAACTGGTTCCAATCAGTTCATTGCACTTGACCGCCAGCGCCAGGAACTGGAGATTCAACTTTCGACGTTGGATAACTTACGTTCTCAAAAACAGACCTTGGAACAAACGCAAGCCGGTGGTAACGAATATCTAATTCAAACAAAAATTAGGAAGCCGCTCAAAAACAGATAGAGAAACTGAAAGGTCAGGAAGCGACTCTGAAAGCAGACATTCAACGTCTTGAGAAACGGATTCATCAGTTTGATGTACAAATCCAGCAAGAACCTGATATTAAATTCGACATTTGGTCAAGCTTAAGCCTCTGTTTGAAAAGATTGCAGACAGTTTGCTGAAGAAGAAAAAAGCCCAGATTGAAAGTGAAATGCAGCAGCAACTCAACAAGTTACTGGTTTCATATAAAGGTCATGTAGCCAAAGTTGAGTTGTCCGACAGCATTGAACAATTCAATATAAAACTCTATCATACTGCCGGAAATGAGATTTCATTGAATCAGCTTAATGCTGCATCCAAACAAATCTTTATCCAAGTTTTATTAAAAGTATTGCGAAACCTGGGAGATTATAATCCACCTGTAATGATTGATACAGTAATGGGTGTTCTTGATAATGAAAGTCGTGATGCCTTGATGGAAGAATATTTTCCACAATTGGCAGAACAAACGATTTTGCTTTGTACGACCTCTGAAATCAGAACAGACAGCGACTACATCAAACTGGAACCGTTTATTTCCAAAACCTATACACTTCATCGCAATGTAGAAGCACAGAATACTACGGTTGAAGACGGTTATTTTGGTTTAACTCTTAATCAGTAAAAGAAATGAGCATCATAAATTTTTCAAATACGCGCCAGATGGAAGGATTGTTTGATGCAATCAATCCAATCAAGGAACTGATTGAATCAAAAATCAATCTTTCCAGAACGGCTGATCGGGAGAAACGTATAAACTTGAATCAGAATAAAGTAATGCGTATCTGTTTATCGTGGGACTAAGCTTGCCTACAAAGCGTTCCATAGATGATTACAAGGACATACAATTGTCAGTGTCATCCATAAGAATTACTCCCAGTTTTTTCACAATGCACGATTTAAGCACCTTATATTCGGCATTGTTAAAACTAAGATATGCAGACTTGAACATTGATTGGACTCAAAACGCTACTCTTTCTCGAATTATCGCAGCAGAAATGCTTCGTGGACGTGACTATCTGATGTCTGACAACAATCTGGATTCCTTCTTATACGCAATGAACAACAAAGTAGCCATGGCAAAAGATATTCCAGTTCTAAATCTTCTGATTGGAAACTATGGTGATGAAGAAATGGAAGCAACTTTGGATATAAATAGTCGTTCCATTACTAACTCACAGATTATTATTGCGGGAGCCACAGGTTCCGGAAAGACCAATTTGCTGGCAGTTTTGATTCAGCAATTCAGAATGTTATCCACAAATCACAATATCCCGTGAACTTCCTTCTGTTTGATTACAAAGGAGAGTTCAGCGATATACAGAATAGCCATTGGTTGGCACTCTTCGATGTGGACCGTTCTTGTATTCTGGATCCATTGACACAACCATTGCCTTTTACTCCATTTAAGGATTTCACAGGACGCTCTATCAATGAAATCAATCTGTATTCTACAGAAATGTCTTCTGCTTTATGTTCTATAGACCGAGTAAGTGCGAGTGCCAACATGAACAACCGTCTTAGTGAAGCTATTGTAGAAGCCTATAAATCGACAAATGGCACCCCTATTTCATTTGAATTAATGCTGAAATGCTATCAATCACGAATGAAAGATGCAAATAATGATGATAGTATTTCTTCTGTTCTGAAGCAATTGGTTAATGCGCATATCTTTGAATCAGAAGATAAAGTATCCTTGATTGATGACAGCTACATCATTAAGATGGATGGATATCCAAAAGATGGACCTATTGCCAAAGCTATTGTATATTTCCTGATGTCTAAACTTAATAACATTTATGAGCTACTGGATAAGCAAGCAGTAAATGATGAAGTAGTACAAATACGTCATTTCTCTATTATTGATGAAGCTCACTATATGCTTGACTTTGACAATCGCCCCCTGCGTAATTTAATTGCTGTAGGACGAAATAAAGGTCTGAGTATTATCCTTGCCACTCAGAACATGAGTAGCTTCAAATCAAAAGGTTTTGATTTTTATGCCAATGCTCAGTATCCTTTGATTATGAAACAGCAGACTATTGATGATAAGGTCATTAAAGACTTGTTTGGCGTGAGTGGCCAGGAACTTCAAGAAATCAGAACTGCTATAGCCGGACTTCAGAAAGGTGAATTGATTATTAAAGACCAGATGGCTTTTGCTCTTGGCATGGGAAATAAGTATAAGAAAATTAATGTGACACATTTGATATAATAAGTATGGCTTGCAAAAATAATATAATACTCAATTCAACTTGTATAATAAGTAGTATAACTTGTGTCGCTTTGACATTCTGGGGGCAAATAAAGAATAATGGGACTATAACGACTGATTCATACATAGGGATTATAGCTTCATTAATTGGTATCTGTGCTACAATAGTTGTTGGTTTTCAGATTACAAGTTTTTTTGAACTACGTAATTTGAAACAACAAATTGATCAAGTTGAAAAGCAACGTAAAGATTTAGAATTATATAAAGCGACCATTTCAAATGAAATACATTTATCTAGAACTGGTATTTCAAATGCATTCGGTATTTTATCTGTGGTAGAAAAAAAGTCTTTACTAGGCTTTGCCGCACGTGTTAGTTCCATCGTTTGTGATGATCTGCAAGCTACACCTGGTAATATATTACTAACTAGATACCAACAGTTGTATGATGCGACCTCTTTTTTCTTAAAAACAAATGATTATGTAGATTTAATGTATCCTATAACAGAAAATCTTAAATATATTCATATACCGCAGAACAAAGAAAATTATAATGAGATTATGAAATTGCATTTCGATATCATCACAATGATGGAGAAAGCGAAACAGAATTTAGCTAAATAATGAATAGAACATGGCTGAAAAATATAATGCATCAAATATTGCCTTAGAGCAAATACTGAACTTTATCAAATCAGGTGAAATTGCGATTCCTGAAATTCAACGTCCTTTTGTATGGAAGCCAAAACAAGTAAGAGATCTGATAGATTCTTTATATACTGGTTATCCTACAGGGTATCTTATCATCTCTCAAAGTCCAAACATCAGGCTCAAAGATGGTACACTTGCTGAAGGAAAGAAAATTATGATTGACGGTCAGCAACGTGTTACTGCACTTATGACTGCCATTATGGGGATGGACATTATTAATGCTGACTTTCAGAAAAAGCGTGTTAAAATTGCCTTTAATCCATTGGCGAATCCGGAAAACGATGAAGAACGCTTTAAGGTGCAAGACAACGCTATTTTGAAAGATAAAAGATGGATTGCCGATATCGCAGAGGTATTTAAACCGACATTTGATATGTGGCAATTTGTCAATGATTATTGCGAAGAGAATCAAGAGATAAAAGGCAGCGCTTTAAATAAGATTCTGATGCAACTATTAGATATAAAGAACAGACAAATCGGAGTTATCATGCTTGATAAAGAATTGACTATTGATGAAGTTACAGAAATATTCATTCGTATTAATAGTCAAGGAGCAAAACTAAATCAAGCAGACTTCGCTATGTCTAAAATAGCTGCCAATGTTACTTATGGAGGCAATATGCTTCGAAAAGCTATTGATTACTTCTCTCACTTATCAGTTCAACCAGAATGGTATTCTGATATGATTAAAGATGAAGAATTTATGAATTCTATTTTTGCATCAAAACTGAAATGGTTGAAGGATGATCGTGAGGAAATCTTTGATCCAGATTATAATGATATTTTGCGTATAGCATTCATGTATAAGTTTGGTAGAGCTAAGATGAAAGATCTTGTAAGTTTACTTGGTGGACGTGATTTTGAAACACGCGAATATAAAGAAGAGATAGCGGAGAATTCATTCGGACAACTTACGAGTGGTGTCATTGATTTTATGAATGAATACACTTTCTCTAATTTTGTTCTAGCTATCAAGTCAGCAGGATTCATTGCCAGCAAGTTAATCAATTCTCAAATGACCCTTGACTTTGCCTACACTCTATACTTACTATTGAATGCAGATCCAAATATAGACAAGACGCAAATCAAGCATTATGTGGTTAAATGGTATGTAATGACTACTTTGACAAGTAGATATATAACATCGCCAGAAACTGTAATGGATATGGATATAAAACGTATCAAAGAAAGAGGGTTCCTAAACTACTTTAGTGAAGTGGAAGCTGCGAATCTTTCCGATACTTTCTGGGATATAGCTTTGGTGCAATATCTTGAAACATCTGTGATAAATAGTCCATACTTCAATCTTTATTTGGCATCTCAAATACATGATGCAGATGATGCCTTGTTTACATGTGGATACAAAGTCAATGACCTTATAACTGTAATTGGTGATGTACATCATATTTTCCCTAAAAAATACTTGATTAAGAATGGAGTAAATGAGAAATCAAAATATAATCAGATAGCCAATTACACATATTTAGACACCCAGGTTAATAAGGCTGTGCGAGATGATTCTCCTAATATATATTTCTCTAAAGTCTTCGAACAGTGCGAAACCGGTATTGCTGTTTATGGAAACATAACAGATAAAGCATTACTGCTCAGAATCTCCAGCAGAACTGTATCCCTGAAACTATATTACAAATGGAACATACAAATTATGAAGAATTTCTTGCAGAGAGACGTAAGCTGATGGCGAAGAAGATAAAGAAGTATTATTATAGTTTATAGACATATTATTTAATTCTTTCTTTTATTATGTGTGATTTAAAAAAAAGAACTCATATATTTATAGATACCTCTGTGTTTCAAGCAGAAGGATTTCTCAAGGAATCGAGCCAGTGTCAAAGTTATTTGGTCTTGCTGCAAAAGGCCACCTGACTATCTTATTACCTGAGATTACAAAAGAAGAATGGCGCAAACATTTTTGTGAGGCGACTCTTTTACCAGTTGATGAATTCAAACGAAGAATGATGGTTATGGGTAGTCCAGATGAATTATCTAAAGCTCTAGAAATCATTTCTGCAATTGACAGTGAATCAATATCAACAGCAGTTCTTGACTCAAGTATTGCAAAAGCCAGGATTCAGATTATAGGATACGACTATTGCAATGACGTCGAAGGGATATTCAAGAAGTACTTTAATAGCGAGAAACCTTTTGGGAAAAAGGGAAAACAAAAAGAATTCCCTGATGCATTCGTTCTAAGTGCTCTTGAACAATATGCTAAGAAGAATCGTATTGAGAACATTATTCTCTTGAGCCATGACGGTGATATGTTTGACTACAAAAGCGATGTTTTAATCCAAAAAGAAATTGGTGAATATTTGAATGGAATCCTGAAAGAGATAGCTACATCCGAAGCAGAAAAAAGAGATATCGAAAGACTATATGCCTATTTTCATAAAGGGAAGATTTCATTTGCTGCAGACCTAAAAGAGCAATTGACAGATTACCTTCTTGATTATAGTGTATACGATAATCGAGTCCAATGGCAAGAAATTGAAGACGTAACAATTAAAGAAGAAGTAGCACTCTCATTCAGTGATAAAGATATACAACTGACTGAAATTAATAAGGAATACCTTGAGGCTATTTGTTTTGTTGATGTTGATGCTATAGCGGATGTCGAACACGTCGAGAATCAATGAGCTATTGGGACTCTGAAGAAAATAATTATTTATTCAAAGAGTACACGACTAGTGAAGTGGAAATATCAGCATCCATTAAATTAACAATTCGAATGGATAGGACCGAATTAGTGATGGGACAAGATCCCGCTGTAGAACTCTGTGAAATCGAGTATAGAGATTTACAAGAGGCAATAGATGGGGAGACTGAATACTAAAGTGTGTCTGTAAAGTTATAATATCTTTTTTCATTTACTTAACACACTCGGGACGGGTAGTCCCGCCCCTTGGTGCTGACCGTTCCCCGACCGATGAGTTTTCTGGAGAGAAATAATGCATGACACAGTTTATTTTACACAACCAACACACTTTAGCTTACAGTCTCTATTCTATCTTAATTAATTGTTTTTCAGATCTATATCTAATCATTTTTATTAGTTACAACAGGTTTCTTTTGTGAGATAGGAACAAACTTCATTAAAGAATCAATGTTTGCACTTATCGAATGTATTTCTTTCAAAATTTCATCTTGCCCCTTTTGAACGTCTTCAATGCCCTTATTAGTTTGCTCTATCAATGGAGAATAATCTTTCTCTTTTTCTTTATGGCATTGCTGAACTGCAAGTAATAAAAAACCACTCAAACCTACAGTCAAGACAAAAGTAACAATTTTTTGAAAGTGCATATGTGCTCTGATAGACTGCTGCACGCCATCAATACATAATGGACATGAGTACTTTAGCCAGAATATTCTTAACCTTTGCCAAATTGAAGGAGTGCCAATCAGAGACGTACATTCAGTATATGCCATAAAGTCTCGCCATAATGATTTCTGATTCTTTTCTTTTAGTAGCCAAGTAGCTTTGATGAACCTATGTAAAAGAATACAATCCTCTAATGGTCGTATAGCCTCTGTTTGTGCCGGATATAAAGTTATTGTCACATGGCCATCTGGCAAAAGGTAGAAAAACAGTGTTACTCCAGATTCAGTAAGTAGCTTGGAGCCGTTTTTCTTGTCTATTCTTTTTACTGCCTGCCCACCCCAGAAGACTTCTATCACATCTGGGTTATTACCACCAGCCCTACTTCCTGGACATACTTGAAGAATGCATCTATCTTCAAAAGGCTGTGATAAGGGATCTGACTTCTGTAGTTTACTAAAGATATCCTTAGCACTATTATAAAACTCCCTGAAAGCATCTTCATGCTTCTTAATTTTATCGAGCTTTTGCTCGTGCTTTGAATTGTTTACCATTTGCTTGAAATTATATGTTTTGCCTTTAATTGACTCTTTTTTCTGAAAATGTTTATAGGTATGTTTTGCTGCCATTACTATGCTGTATAAAAAAACAGCCAAAACAATAAGTAGTATTAAATTATTCCAGCATCCAATATTTAAAAAATAATCCCTTGCCCACAACAGCAGTAAGGGCACACCGATTCCAGAAACGGACACTATAATTGTATATCTGATAATTGCAATCACATCACAATCAATGGGTTTGTGTATCTCATATTGTAACACTTCCATATCCTCAATCACTTCGCACTCTACGTTTCCGGCGATATTTCCAAATTCCTTATCATCCATTCCTTCATCTGAGAATCTATTACCAAATGATAGTTCTTTTCGAATAGTTGTGAAATAACCTGGAGATATGCCCATTGGACAATCCAGCAACTGACTGAAATGCACCTCTTGATAGTTCTTGTGAATAAGGTTATACCAAATGCTATTCACAAAAATTTTAATCCTATCCAAATCCTCCTCGCTATAATCTATGTAGGGATTCTGTTTATATTGTTTTAGCTTCAGGTCCCTATGTAAGGCATCAATAGCGTGCATAAAAGATTTGACGTTTCCATCCTCATCTAATGCAGGTTCATTCGCTTTTAGTTTACCTCTTTGTTCGTTTAAACAGTTGCTATTCCAGATAAATCCACATAACTGTCTAAAGAGTGTAAGCTTTCTGCCTAAAGTATCAAATTTTAGTTTATTCTCGTCATATTCCTTATTTCGAGCAGTTAGATAACTACTAAGGAATGCAACGAGAAATCCAGCAAAGATAGATGCTGTTGTTATTATTGCTATACAAAGATTTTCATTCATTTTATTTTATGATATATAGATTAGTATCAATGGGATTCTCTTCATATCAATTTATATTCATGTATTTCGTTTTCAGTATCAACCTGAATATAATTAACCGGAATATGATACTTTTTACGAAGAGCATTCAAATACTTCTGTGCATCGTCAGTAAGCACAATACTGCCTACGATATAGTAATTACGGACCTTGATATCGGTATGGTATAGACCGTATTCAAGCAGTTGTGAGAGTGATTCACGAATACATAGACGAATATCTGATATTGTCTTGATTTCATAAAGATCATATTCATTACCATGCTTCGCCACGATATCGATTTCTGTTCCAATAGGAGTAAGATTTTCTGTACCAACATTTTCTTTCCCGTATTCTTTTACAAGATAATCGTAAAGAGCTTTTTGGATAATTGGATGACGTTTTGAAATATGAGAACGACGAGAAGAACCATTTTTGGCATCTATATCAGTTCTTCTGTTCGGAAACCGGGTTGAAAGACGAAATGATCTTCAAGTTTGAAAATTGTCTTAAGGTTATAAAGTGATGTATAATAGCTTGTTTTAACATTGGGTTCTTTTCTAT
>ERZ859937.944-NODE-944-length-10356-cov-2.081060_pt1 | contig 10356 bp, 8 predicted proteins | sample MGYA00509985_ERZ859937 | MGnify/ENA primary metagenome ERZ859937 (study PRJEB30046, sample SAMN00715169) | human gut metagenome | study: EMG produced TPA metagenomics assembly of the A metagenome-wide association study of gut microbiota in type 2... | reverse complement strand
TTTTTAAATTTATAAATTTAAAGTTTTTCTATTATGAACAAAAAGTTTTTAAGTGCAATCCTGTTCGGTGCCTTAATGGTGACCTCGACAGGAACATTTGTATCTTGTAAGGACTATGATGATGACATCGACAGCTTAAACGAGAAAGTGGATAAGCTGACTAAAGATTTGTCTGAATTACAGGCCGCAGCTGGAAAATATGTCACAGCTGTCAAGTATGATGCGGCAACAGGTAAGTTGACTGTTACCGGCGGTAACGGTGAAACTTCCAACTTCCGATGCCTGCTGAACTTCCCACTTACTCTTTGAAAGTTGTAGATGGTAAGATACAGTTGTTAGATGGTGACAAGGTCGTTTCTGAAGCAACCCTGCCTACAACTGATGTTCCTGCGACATTTGATCCTACTTTGTTGAAGTGGAACAATGGCTATCTGTATTATGGAGATGTAAAAATCTCAGGTGTAGAGAAACCTCAAAGCGTTGGTTCTATTACAGAAGTGAAAGATGAAGAAACTGGTGAGGTGATTGGTTATGTCATTGAACTAGATGGCAAATCTGCTACATTCTCTGTCGTAACTGATTTGAAAGCTTTGGTATTTGAACCGGAACTGTACTATCAGGGTATTGAAGCAATTGCTGTAAAATCATTTGTTTACAAGGCTTTGACTGCTACAGATGTAAATGCAGATGCTGATAATAAAGATGATGCTCCTGTAAAAGAAACTGTAACAACTGAGGTCACTCCTGAATTATCTGCTACATACCACATGAACCCATCTACAGCTGATGTTCGTAATTTGGTTAAAGAAGATTTGAAATTCTTGGCTTACGATAAAGAATATGCTCGTGCTGCCGATGGAGTGGTAGTTCCAGAGATTTCTAAGGTTGAACCTAAAAATGGTGAGTTGACTGTTTGGGCTAAGTTGACTGAAGGAACTATTAAAGATATTGCGAATGACAACAAAGTAACAGTTTTGGCTTTACAGGCCAATTATTTGAATGGTGATAACAAACGCTCGGTTATCACTTCTGATTATGCTGCAGTTAAGGCTGTTAAGATTACAGATTTAGTTTTGAATAATGCAAAAGTTGCCGGTGAAAATCATTTGGCTGTTAAAGCTGCCGATGCTATCCAAAATGCTCCTGAAGTAAAAGTAGCTTGGGATGAAACAGTTGATTTGGCAGAATATGTTCAGACTCATTATGGTGCAGGTGATGCTCATACTAAGTGGGATGAAAATGCAGCGTCTGGTACAGTAGAAAAAGCCGGCTTCAGCTATTCTTATGAATTGGTAGGTTATATTGATGGTAGTAACAAAACTTCTCAAAGTGCACATGCCGCATTGAAAGGCTCTGTTTTGAGACCTCAGTTGCCGAAAGATGGTAAAGCTGCTGAATGGGGAGCTACAGAACAAAATCAAGCTACTGTAGGGCGTATGCCGTTGGTTCGTGTATTCTTGAATGATAATAACTCTAAGAAGAAAGTAGCTGTAGGTTACTTGAAGGTGGAAATTACAGGTGCTCCTGCTGAAGACCGTATTACTGCGACAACAGAATATACATTCAATGAAGAATTTACATTGAGCTGTAGAACAGAGGATTGGGTTCAGGAGGTAACTTGGTTCCAGATTGAAGAACAAATTTTGGCTCAGCTGAATATCTCTAAGGAAGATTTCGAAAGAAGTTATATCTATGACGGACCGATGATTCAATATAGTGAAGCAACTTTGGATGCTATGCCTTTGACTAAACTGTCTACTAAGGTTGAACAAACTGAGGCTGATGTTGAAGGTACAATGACTGAAGTTTTGCAATGGACTATTCCTGCAAACTATGCTTATGAATATTTCAGTGCAAATGCTTCAATGAAGGCTATTGTTCGTTACACCAAAGAGAACAAAGACATTCAGGGCAATGTTATTTCTAACGATTATGTATATGTAACATTGACTTGGACTCCTAATCCTCGTAATGTAACCCCGACTGGTACTTTGGCAAATTCTGATAAGACTAAACAAATCTGGTTTGCTAGCAATTCTAATGAAGGAGGTTCAGGCTATGATGAAATCCATGTAAACACTGAAGTTCCTGCTGCAACAGGTCATGATATCATGCGCTTTAATAAATTCATTTTGGATACCTTTAATGGTCATGATGTTACAATTTCTGAAATAGCTTCTGTTTATACAGACTTTGCAGATGCTGAACTGACTAAGACTTTCAGATTTGTTGATCCGAAGGATGCTAAAATGACTGGTGTATCTGGAACAATTTATACACTGAGTGTAAACGCTGATCGTACTCAGTTGTTAGCTAGTACTCCAACTATTGCAAATACAGTCATTGCGACTATTACTGATGCTGTAGATAATAATGGAGAAGATCTTATCGCATTGGCTAACAATGATATTGCTAAAGATTTGTTGAATGTTGCCGGTCGTGATGCATTGGCTGACAACCTGACTGCTAGACTTTCTGTTGAAACAGTAAATGAATGTGGCAAGTCATTGAATGCGGTAGCAAACAATGAATTCGACGTTAAGTTCTTGCGTCCTATCACTGTAGAAGCTGATAAGATGGATAACTTTAAGGATGGTGTAGACGTTGGTGCAGAAGGCTCTAAGATTGATCTTAAGTTGGCATTCACTGACTGGAGAAATGAAGCATTCAAGATTGCTCCGATTAACTATTATACATATTATGGTGTTAAATCAGTTACTATTGATACAAAGGAGGCTGAGACTACCATAAATGGTAAATATGAACCGATCCCTGCCAATTTACAGGTTAAATACGATGGTGTTACTACAGAAGAAATTGCCAAGGGCAACTTTGGTACATTGACTTATATCAACAATAAAGTTGAAGTAGGTGAGTTTGATATCAAACTTCCTGTAGTAGTTGAATATGCGTGGGGTACAGTAAAATTTGATATTGTATGTCATGTAGCTAAGACTGTAGGATAAACTGAGTGAGTAACTCTATTTATAATAAACTTGAAGAAAAGAGTGCTTTCGGGCACTCTTTTTTTCTCTTTACATTATAGTACGTATGAGAAAAACTAATTTGTTGATTCTTGGGCTTGCTTCAATACTCATTGTTTCGTGTGGTCAGGGTGGTAAGAAAGAGGAAAGAGACGATCCATCTACTGTAAAACAAACTATGGCTTTGAGTAAGAAAGATACTATAAAGGTATTGGAACTTACTAATCAGTTTATGACCGCAGTAAAGGAGCAGCGATATGCTGATGCAGCTATTATGCTGCACGAAACGAAAGCGGATGATCCTTTTGCTCAGCCGGAACTTTTGGATAATACTCAGTTAAAGAGTGTGTTGCATAGGCTGAAAGCTTTCCCGATATACGATTATAGCATTACTGACTATATTTTTAAAGAAGCTCTTGATAATGAAGTCCGTTGTAAGGTGATTTTGTTTCCCAAAAATGATGAGAAAGATACACGTCCCAATACTACTACCTGGTATTTTAAGCCGGTTCGTTTTCTAGGGGAGTGGAAGCTTTGTTTTAGAAGCAGTACACAGGGGGATCGTACTTTTGACGCTTCCAATTAAAAATGCTATTGTGAGGAATTAAAGATAGTTTAGGTAAATATCTTCTAAATATGCAGGTGCTGATTTAAAATTAGTACCTGTTTTTTTATGCATAATAAAGATGCACTGTCTATAGAATACAAAAACTTTTTTCTCTTTTCATCCACTTCAAAAGAACCTTTTCTATCTTTGTGCAGATTTGCGTGTAACGAATTGCTTATTTCCATCTTTTATTTATCGGGAAATATCCGTCATTCATCGGGGAAAGAACGTGCATTTATAGAAATACTCTTTCTGTATTGCCTTCATTTGATGAACTTTGTGACCGTAATCCTCGATTATCAATCATTAAAAGAAAGAACAATGAAAACAAAACAAAAAATTCAGTTCAACAGAGGACATGCGTCTGTAAAGTACTTGATAGCATTTCTCTTTATCGCCTGCGGAGGACTCCTTTTGGCACGTAATATGCAATGGATCACAGTTCCCGTTTATGACCTGCTGGTATCCTGGCAGGCAGTTGTGGCAGTAGTCGGCGTTTATTCATTGGTACGTCGTCATTTAGTGTTCGGACTGATATTACTGGGTATCAGTGCCTACTACTTGAATGATCAGCTCAGCGCTTTGTGTGGTACGGATATGCAGGCATTTATGCTGCCTGCTATTCTGATTCTGATAGGAATTGTCACTGTTTTTAGTCATGGTGGGAAATCTAGAGACCATGGGTACGGTCGAACTCCGGAAGAATTTAAAACGATGAATTATACCTCGGCAGATGGCTTTTTGCATTCGGAGAATGCTTTCAGCGGAGTCCGTCAGGTCATATTGGATGAAATGTTGAAGGGGGGAAGTATTCAGACCCGCTTTGGCGGCAGCATCATTGACATGCGACGTACGGACATTCCCGTAGGAGAGACACCGTTGGATGTAGATTGTAAATTTGGGGGCATTGAACTCTATGTGCCTGCGGACTGGACCATAAAATGTCTTTGCAGCACATTCATGGGCGGTTATGAGGATAAACGTTGGGAGAGAGAGGAAAATCCTCAAAAGGTGCTGGTGATAAGGGGGACTCTTTCGTGGAGTGGCTTGGTCGTTAAAAATTAAGACGGGCGGAATATGGATACACATCCTATACAGGCGTCGCCGCAAAGGTGGATAGTTGCTTTGGGCTTGCTGCTGGTTGCCGGCGTACAAGGCCTTTTCCTGTGGGGGTACACAGACGATGGTATATGGGTTTCCTTGTTGGACGGAATGGCTGCAACTCTGCTGTTTGCCCTATCGGCTTATTGGGCATGGTATGTTCTCGGCTTTGTCCATATTTCCATTACTACGCTTTTTATCACTATATTAGGCATATCTTGTACTTTGGTGGGCAGTTTCTTTATCCGGTGGATCTTGGAGTTTATTAATCATGCAGTCTACACTCCTTTTATACTCACACTTCCTTTCCGCCTCTGTTATGTGGCCTTACTGTGGAGCATCATCCTGTTATGGTATCGTTTGCAATCTGCTGCGGGCGAGCGTGAGGAGATGGAAAATCAATTGGTAACCATGCAGGAAACCTGGATGGAAGACCGCAGGAAAGCGGAGGCCAGCCGGAAGAAAGAGGAAGAAGCCGGTGCGGATGCGGAAGACTGCCTGGATCGGATCACAGTGAAAGATGGGACTAAAATTCATTTGATAGAATTGGCGGACTTGCTTTTATTCAGTCTTGTGGCGACTATGTGACATTGATTACTCCTGAAGGGGAGTATATTAAAGAACAGACGATGAAATATTTTGAAACTCATCTGCCTGGATCAGACTTTGTCCGTATCCATCGTTCGGCCATCGTTCAGGTTAAGCAGATATCCCGTCTGGAATTGTTCGGCAAGGAGTCTTATCAACTGATCTTAAAAAACGGTCGAAAGCTGAAAGTCAGTAATAGTGGCCACCGTTTGCTGAAAGAGCGCTTAAATCTCTAATTTATATTGTTAGGTAATATGGCCGGAAGGAAAAGGGGAGGGTGACATGTGTGGAACTGTCTTGTAACAGGAATGAAATCCGTTTGTCATGAAACCTTTAATAGAGTGTAACTCTCACGAAACTTAACCCATCTACTTTTGCGACAGATTTATAACGCATAAAAAAGTATATGAAAAAGGTTGTTAGAGCTGTGTCTCTTATGCTACTGATGGCAGGTGTTTGTGGAAATGCATTTGCCGAGGAAAATGAAAACATTGTCCGGCAAGGCACTATTCGCGGACGTGTGATAGACAATGGAAAACAAATTCTACCGGGTGCTTCCATCTTTATTGAGAATCTGAAAACCGGAGTGATCAGTGATGTGAACGGTTTCTACACATTACCCAATCTGAAGCCCGGCACTTACACCGTCAAAGTGACCTATGTAGGTTATAGCCCTATTGAAATGAAAGTTACCGTTCCCGAAGGCAAGACTTTAGAGAAAGATATAGTGATGAATGAAGGGGTGGAACTGCAGGAAGTGCAGGTGAAGGGAGCTTTTCAAGGGCAGAAGAAAGCAATCAATACACAAAAAAATAATCTGGGTATCACCAATATCGTATCTGCTGACCAAGTAGGGAAATTTCCCGACTCAAACATAGGTGATGCATTGAAACGTATCAGTGGCATCAATGTGCAATACGATCAAGGCGAGGCCCGTTTTGGACAAGTCCGCGGCACTAGTGCCGATTTAAGCTCCGTCACCATTAATGGTAATCGTGTCCCATCTGCTGAGGGGGATACTCGTAACGTGCAGTTGGACTTGATTCCTGCCGATATGATTCAGACCATCGAAGTAAGCAAAGTCGTTACACCCGATATGGACGGCGATGCTATCGGTGGTTCCATCAATCTGGTAACTAAAAATTCTCCTTATAAACGTACTATCAATGCCACAGCGGGAAGTGGTTACAATTGGATCAGCGAAAAAGCCCAGTTGAATTTAGGCTTCACTTACGGAGACCGTTTCTTCAATGACAGACTGGGCATGTTGCTCTCCGCTTCTTATCAGAATGCTCCTTCCGGTTCTTATGATACTGAATTCATGTGGGAACAAAATGAGGATGGCAAAGTATATGTCAGCGATTATCAGATGCGTCAGTACTTTGTCACCCGTGAACGTCAAAGTTATTCGGCGGCTTTTGACTTCGAACTCAATGAAAACCATAAATTGACTTTCAAGGGTATTTTTAACAACCGCAATGACTGGGAAAACCGTTACCGTACCAATATCAAGGATTTGGATGAGAACGGAAAAGGCACAGTCCGCATCCAAACCAAAGCTGGTACTCCCGATAATCGCAATGCCCGTCTGGAGCGTCAGCGTACCATGGATTTCGCTTTGGGCGGAGAACACTTATGGGGAGCAATCGGCATGGATTGGAATGCCAGTTATGCAAAAGCTACAGAAGAACGCCCTAATGAGCGTTATCTTGACTTCCAACTGAAAAAGCAGGAATTTGATATGGACTTGAGTGATGAACGCCAGCCGTTGGCAACACCCACAGCAGGTTCTACCCTGACACTGAGTGATAAGTTCAGCTTGAAAGAACTGACAGAACAACAGGAAGACATCAAAGAAGAGGATATGAAATTTTCGGCCAATTTCAAAACCAGTTTGAATAATGGAGCCAAACTGAAGTTCGGTGCGAAAGTAGTACGTAAAACGAAAGAAAAAGAAATAGACTTCTACGAATATACTCCGAAAGACGAGGATGCCTTCATGACCAACAGCCTGAAAAATACGGTAGACCAGAGTACGGATAAATTTATGCCGAGCGACAAATATCAGGTAGGAACATTTGCCAGTAAAGAATATGTGGGTGGATTGAACTTAAATGATGCTTCCCAATTCGATAAAGAACAGGTACAAGCCGAATTGGCTGAGAACTTTGAGGCTCGTGAAACTGTAAGTTCCGGGTATGTACGATTTGACCATAAATTTACCTCTGATATAAACTTGATGGCAGGGCTCCGCATGGAGCACACTTCTCTTCGTTATACCGGTCGTAACTATGATGATGAAACAGATAAGACCACCAAGACCGGCCGCGTCGTCAACAGTTATGTGAATTTCCTTCCTTCTATTTTGGTGAAATGGGATGTAAATGATGATTTCAAGATACGCGGTTCTTACACGCAGACCTTGAGCCGACCCAAATATTCAGCTTTGGTTCCCAGCGTGAATATCAACCGTGGCGATAATGAAATAAAGATTGGTAACTCTGACCTGAAACCTACTATTTCTTACAACTTCGATTTGAGTGCCGATTATTATTTCAAGAGTGTAGGTTTGGTGAGCGCAGGCTTTTTCTATAAGAAAATAGACGATTTCATCGTAGATCAGGTACTGACCAACTATGAATACCAAGGAACAGAATATACCCGTTTCACTCAGCCCAAGAATGCAGGAAATGCTAATCTGTGGGGATTGGAATTTTCTTATCAGCGTGATTTCGGCTTCATTGCTCCGGCCTTGAAGTATGTGGGTTTCTATGGAACCTATACTTATACTCACTCACGCGTGGAGGACTTTAACTTCGAAGGACGTGAGAACGAGAGCGGGTTGAGTTTGCCGGGGTCTCCCGAGCATACGGCGAATGCCTCTCTTTACTTTGAAAAAGGAGGCTTGAATGTGCGCCTGAGCTATAACTATGCCTCCAGTTTTATCGATGAAATGGGCCCAAGTACATTTTATGACAGATATTATGATGCCGTGAACTATATGGATGTGAACGCCAGTTATACCTTTGGCAAGAAGGTGAAGATGACCTTTTATGCTGAGGCGAACAATCTGCTGAACCAGCCGCTCCGTTACTACCAGGGTACGAAGGACCGTACTATGCAGGCAGAATATTATGGCGTGAGAATGAATGCAGGTTTAAAAATAAATTTCTAAAAATTAAGTATATGAAAACGTTGATGATGATTAGAAAAATGAAAGAAGTATTGACATGGGTATGGATTGTTGTCATTGGTGCGGCTATCTGCCTGAATGTGTGTGCCCAGACTCCACAAGATTGGAAAGGACTGGAGAAACAACTGAATTTTTATATGGCCAACGATTTGGGACGTAACGGTTATTATGACCAGAAGCCCATAGCCGAGCTGATGGGAGAAATGGCGGATGTTATTGGTCCCGAGTGTGTGTTTGCAGCCGGAGACGTGCACCACTTTGAAGGTGTACGCAGCGTTAACGATCCGCTTTGGATGACCAACTACGAGTTGATTTACAGCCATCCCGAACTGATGATAGACTGGTTCCCGATCTTGGGAAATCATGAATACCGGGGTAATACGCAGGCTGTGTTGGATTATACCAATGTGAGTCGTCGCTGGTCGATGCCTGGTCGTTATTATACCAAAGTCTTTGAGAAGAAAGGAACTGCCATCCGTTTTGTGATGATAGATACCGCTCCTCTGATTGACAAATACCGTAACGAGAGCGAAACTTATCCGGATGCCTGCAAACAGGACATGGACAAGCAACTGGCATGGATAGACTCTGTGCTTACTGCTGCCAAAGAAGATTGGGTTGTCGTAATAGGGCATCATCCCATTTATGCTGAAACGTCGAAAGACGACAGTGAACGCAGCGATATGCAGAAGCGTCTGGATCCTATCCTCCGTAAACATAAGGTGGATATCTATGCATGCGGACACATTCATAACTTCCAGCATCTTCGTGTGCCGGGCAGTGATATCGACTATGTGGTAAATTCGGCAGGTTCGTTGAGCCGTAAGGTAAAACCAGTGGAAGGCACTCAGTTCTGCAGTCCCGAACCGGGCTTTTCTATCTTCACGGCAGACAAGAAAGAACTGGATATGCATATGATTGATAAGAAAGGAAAAGTAATCTATACTGTAAAACGCACCAAATAGGGATAGTTATTTTAGGGAAAAAGAGTACATTTGCGGTGTAAAACTGTAAATGTACTCTTTGTTATGTTGAATACACTCCTTTTGATTGGTGGTCTGGCTCTTATTTTGGCTGGTGCAAATGGCTTGACAGATGGTTCTGCAGCGGTTGCCAAACGTTTCCGTATTTCTGATTTGGTAATCGGGCTTACCATTGTAGCTTTTGGCACTTCGGCTCCCGAATTGGTTATCAGTGTGCTTTCTGCATTGAATGGCAGTGCTGAAATGGCTATTGGTAATGTGGTGGGTAGTAATATATTCAATGCTTTGATGATTATAGGCTGTACTGCGTTGGTACTCCCCATAAAAGTAGGTGAGGGGACGATGAGTAAAGAGATTCCGTTAGTCATTCTTTCTTCATTGGTACTGTTTGTCTGTGCCAATGACATGATGCTGGACAGGGAAGCGGTCAATGTTATCAGCCGTTCCGATGGGTTTGTTCTGTTGGCTTTCTTCCTTATATTTATGCGTTATACATTTGCTATCGCTCGTAATGGGGCAGATGAGGCAGGAGAAGAGCAGAAGATTAAGGAAATGCCTGTATGGAAATCGGTGTTGTATATTGCAGGAGGACTGGCCGGGCTCATATTTGGCGGACAGCTTTTTGTCGACGGGGCAAGCGGGCTTGCCCGTTCATGGGGTGTCAGTGAATCGGTAATCGGACTGACATTGGTAGCCGGAGGTACTTTCTTGCCGGAGCTTGCTACATCTGTTACGGCAGCTTTAAAGAAGAATCCGGGAATTGCTATCGGCAATGTCATCGGTAGTAATCTGTTCAATATATTCTTTGTTCTGGGGTGCAGCGCTACGGTGTCACCGCTTCCGATGGGGAATATAAATAACCTCGATTAAGTGTACTGATTGCTTCCTCCCTGTTGTTGT
>ERZ859937.943-NODE-943-length-10358-cov-1.685528_pt1 | contig 10358 bp, 10 predicted proteins | sample MGYA00509985_ERZ859937 | MGnify/ENA primary metagenome ERZ859937 (study PRJEB30046, sample SAMN00715169) | human gut metagenome | study: EMG produced TPA metagenomics assembly of the A metagenome-wide association study of gut microbiota in type 2... | reverse complement strand
CCTTCAAAAAAAGAAACGAACGATATGTCAGAACTGCCCACTCTTATAAAAGACCTTGCCCTTATCTTGATTGTGGCCAGCGTGGTAACGCTGGTGTTCAAGAAACTGAAGCAACCCTTAGTGTTGGGCTATGTGGTGGCTGGTTTTTTAGTGTCGCCCCATATGCCATATACCATGTCGGTAATTGATAATACCGATATACGCACGTGGGCCGACATAGGCATCATGTTCCTTCTGTTTTCGTTGGGTCTCGACTTCTCGTTTAAAAAGATATTGAAGATGGGGGCAGCGCCCGTTATTGCCACGTGCACCATTATTTTCTGTATGATGATGGTGGGCATGACGGTGGGGCATGCCTTCAGTTGGAACCGTATGGACTGCATCTTCCTGGGAGGTATGTTGGCCATGAGTTCTACCACTATTATTTATAAGGCGCTCGACGATATGGGCCTTCGGCAGCAACAGTTTGCGGGCATAGTGATGAGTGTGCTTATTCTTGAAGACGTGTTGGCCATTGTCATGATGGTGATGCTGTCGGCTATAGCAGGAGGAAACAGTCCTGATGGTGGTCAGATGTTAGGTTCGGTGCTAAAGATAGCCTTCTTTCTTGTGCTGTGGTTTGTGGTGGGCATCTTCTTGGTGCCATTGTTTCTACGCTCTATGCGCAAGTTGATGAATGGCGAAACGTTGCTCATTGTTTCGTTGGGCCTGTGCTGCTTTATGGCAGTGCTGTCTACCAAGGTAGGCTTCAGTAGCGCCTTTGGTGCCTTTGTGATGGGGTCAATCTTGGCCGAGACCGTTGAGGCCGAACGTATCATTCGCCTTGTCGAACCCGTGAAGAACCTTTTTGGTGCCATCTTCTTCGTGTCGGTAGGCATGCTTGTCGATCTCAATATCATCGTTTCATATGCCTGGCCTATCATGGCCTTGGTGCTAACCATCTTGTTGGGGCAAGCAGTGTTTGGCACCTTTGGCTTCTTGATTAGTGGCCAAAGTCTAAAGTCGGCCATGCGTTGTGGCTTCTCAATGGCGCAGATAGGCGAGTTTTCATTCATCATAGCATCGTTAGGCTTATCGTTGGGCGTTATAGGTAAGTTCCTTTATCCAGTAGTGGTGGCCGTTTCAGTTATCACCACCTTTCTCACCCCTTATATGATACGCCTCTCATTGCCATGCTATAACCTTCTCGAGCGCCGTATGCCAAAGTCGTGGGTGCGTGCTTTGAACAATATTGCACTGAGCCATCCAGGGCATAGCAAGCACGGCAACTGGCGCATATTGCTTCGTCAGATGGTCGTCAACACCTTTATATATAGCATCCTGTCGTCGGCCGTTATTGCCCTTATGTTTATGTTCTTCTTGCCCTTTGTGCGCCACCTCATGCCTGGTATGCACTGGTGGGCCAATGGTATATGTGGCACCCTCACCATCTTGTTCATTGCTCCTTTCCTCAGAGCTATGGTGATGAAGAAGAACCACAGCGAAGAGTTTAAGGCGCTTTGGAGCGATAGTCGCTCTAATCATCTTCCCCTCTTGTTCACCATCTTGGTGCGTATGGTAGTGGCCGCACTGTTCATCTTCTATATATGCAACTATCTTACGCGCTTTACCAATGCCCTCCTTATCAGCATAGCAGTGGCTTTGCTGATGGTTATGATTATGTCGCGCCGCCTTAAACGTAACAGCATACGTCTTGAACGCTTGTTTATTTTGAACCTTCGTTCGCGCGATATCGAGGCACAGGTGCTGGGCCGACGCAAACCATTGTATGAGGGCCATTTGCTTGACCGCAATATACACATAGGCGAGTTTGACGTGCCCGACGACTCGTTATGGAGCGGACACACGCTCAGCCAACTTCAGTTTCGCAACAAGTTTGGTGTGATGGTGAGCAGCATCCTTCGTGGCCGTCATCGCATCAACATTCCGAATGGTGAAGACGAGATCTTTCCTGGCGACCGCATACAGGCCATTGGCAACGACGAGCAGTTGGCAGTCTTTGGCCAGGCCATAGGTCAGACAGTGATGGCCGATGATCCCGATATTGAGAAGCGAGAGATGAAGCTGCGCCAGATGGTGATTGATGGAAAGAGTCCCTTCGTAGGTAAAACCTTGCGCGAGAGCGGTATACGCGACCAATACAATTGTATGGTTGTGGGCTTAGAAGAAGGAGAGGAAAACCTCTCGGTTATCGACCCCTCGCGCCAGTTTGCCAAAGGCGACATCTTATGGATTGTGGGCGAGGAGAGCGACCTCGATAAATTGATTGAATTGTGAACCCGAGCATGAAAGCATTGCAACATAACGAAACCCCATGTGGCTTAGGCCCCACACACTGTGAAGAAACACGCACCCCATGCACCTCAAGATGGCTTGAGGCAATGGCGCTGTTGATGACGTTGTTTACGATGTCTCTCTTTTCGTGTGCGCCTGATGGCGATTTAGACATTGGTCAAGGCATAATGCCCCAGGTTATGGGGTATGTGTCGAAGTTGCCCCCTGTGAAAAAGCCTGTAGTATCGAAGCCCCTTCCTATTGACAGCATACACGGCACGCTGACCGATGTCGAGGGACATCCTGTGCCTGCGTGGTGGTGAGCGATGGTGTCAGTTGCGTGGTTACCGATATGAACGGTTGTTACCGTATGCGCCGCGACAGCCATGCCCGCTTTGTGTTTTATACAGTGCCCTCTTGGTGTCAGGTGCCCACCCATAGCGCCACCGACCGTACGGCCTATTTCTATCAGCCCCTTGTAAAGCGTCGCCGTCAATACAACTTTACGCTTACGCGTTTGCCTAATGGTAAAGAAGATGTCTATACCATGATAGTGATAGGCGACCCTCAGGTTACCAATGCCATAAACCCCTTCTATACCAGCCCCGATGATAACCCTGTAGCGCAAACCGACATAGAACGTTTCACGCACGAGACGATGGTCGACATACGTCAAACCATCACCCAATTGCCTGTCCACATGCCTGTATATGGATTGAGTATGGGCGACGATGTGCAATATTACGGTGGCTATAACGATAGCCTTCAGGCGCAGATACGTGCAGCTTTAGGCTCGTCAGATATGCGTTTGTTTTCGGTCATTGGCAATCATGACCAAGATGGCAACGCCCTCTTTCGCCGTAAGTGGGAGGAGAGCTGGGGCCCCACCGACTATTCGTTCGACCGTGGCAACGAGCATTATGTGTGTTTGAACAATGTGCAGTTTACGCACAAGCAATCTTACTATTCGCCAGGCGAACTCACTGACCGCCAAATGCGATGGCTGCGCCAAGACCTTGCCCTCACACCCAAGGATAAAAGGGTGGTGTTGTGTTATCATGTGCCTTTCACCTTTGGTTGTTCGCCCTCTAAAAAGGCACGCCCAGTGCCCTTTGCTGCTGAAGAGGGGCATTTACGTCGGGCCGATTGAGCGAACTGCTGCGTCTGCTGAACACTTTTAGTGGTTATGAACTGTTTTGCGGCCATACCCATTTTGCCATTAATCACGAAACCGACCTCGACGGCCAACATCTTATTGAGCACTGTCATGCAGCGGCATGTGGCAATATATGGCAGTCGAATATCAACTTGTGTGGCACGCCTAATGGCTATTATGTTTATACGTTTGGCGAACATGGCATAGCCAACTGCCACTACAAGGGCACCTTTTGGAAAGCGCACCAGCAAATGACGCTTTTCAGAGTAGATACCGACTTTAATGGCGAGAGCTATGCCAACGACTGGAACCTGCCGCGCCATGAAGGTATGATTATGGCCAATGTGTTTAATGCCGACTCGCGTTGGTCGGTTACAGTTGTCGAGAATGGTTTTGAATATCCCATGCACCACATTAGCAGTAGGGGACAAGATGCTTTTGCTGCGGGCTATCATCACAAATATATAAAAGCCATGCCCTTCCGCTTTGTCAGCAAGGCCAATGCCTATTTGCTGATGAACCACCTCTACTATTATAAGCCTATCGACCCACATGCCAACCTTGTGGTGCGCGCTCGCGACCCTTACGGCAATGTGTATGAGGCCGATACCACGGCTATTGTTCGCGAACCGTTTAAAAACTTTGCACACTATTATAAGTGAAAAATGAAAAATGAAAAGTGAAGAGGGAAGAGGAAAGTGTGAGAAGAGTGATGAGAGAAAAGTGAAGAACGAAGCAAGCCGAGTGAACAATCTGATAGGGCCGCTCTAATCACTTTTATTGTGTTCTAAAATGTGATGTATGGCGAGCAAAATGTAAGTGTTGCTTAGAGTAATGTTACTTTTTGTAAAATAATTATGTCTATTGCTTGCAGAACAATATTTTATTTGTATCTTTGTAACCAGCAATAGGCAGCTACGTGTGGTACATATACCTACTATGTGGTTGCCTATATAAATGAACAAGACATAAACAAACAAGCATGAGCAAACTGATAAAGCCAACTGGTTATAAAGCATTACTCGATACGAAGCAAACCGAGCAAGCCATAAAACAGATAAAAGATTTTTTCCAAGAGAACCTCTCTACCGAGCTGCGTCTGAGCCGTGTTACGGCTCCGCTATTTGTGTTGCAAGGCTTGGGCATTAACGACGACTTGAATGGAGTGGAGCGCCCTGTTACATTCCCCATTAAAGATTTAGGCGATGCTAAGGCCGAGGTGGTACACTCGTTGGCAAAATGGAAACGTCTCACCTTGGCCGAGTATCATATTGAGCCTGGCTATGGCATTTATACTGATATGAACGCCATTCGTGCTGATGAAGAGCTCGATAACCTTCACTCGTTGTATGTTGACCAGTGGGACTGGGAGGCCGTTATTACCCAAGAAGAGCGCACTTTGTCTTATTTAAAAAATGTTGTAGAACGTATCTATGCTGCCATCTTGCGCACCGAGTATCTCACCTGCGAAACCTATAAAGAGATAAAGCCCTTCTTGCCCCGCAAAATACATTTTATACATAGCGAAGAGCTGTTGCAGATGTATCCCAACCTCTCGCCCAAGGAGCGCGAAGATGCCATTTGTAAAAAGTATGGTGCAGTGTTTATCGTAGGCATAGGCGGAAAACTGAGCGATGGCAAGAAGCACGATGGCCGTGCCCCCGACTATGACGACTGGTCGACCGTGGCCGACGACGGTCGTGCGGGTTTAAATGGCGATATTCTTATATGGTATCCTGTGCTTGAGCGTTCGTTTGAACTTTCGTCAATGGGTATTCGTGTTGACCAAGAGGCCCTGTTGCGACAGTTGAAGCTTGAAGGCAAGGAAGACCGCAAGCAATTGTTCTTCCATCGCCAGTTGCTCGACGGACGTTTGCCGCTCAGCATTGGTGGCGGTATAGGTCAGAGTAGGCTTTGTATGGTGATGTTGCACAAGGCTCATATTGGCGAGATACAGGCCAGCATTTGGCCCGACGATATGCGTGCCGAGTGTGCCCAGCTGGGTATGCCCCTTATTTAAGTGTTGCAAACATTTAATGTTAAAAGCAACCCTTCTCAATGTAAACAGAGAAGGGTTGCTTTTTTGTTTATGTGTGTGGCGTGAGGGTTACGCCATTTCAAGTTTCAGCAAGTTGGTAAGCATGGCCACGGCCTCGTTATCTTTCTGCATCTTATCCAGAATTTCGCGAGGCGAGAGGATGCGGGTGCGCTCTTCTTGTCGTGCCAATCGGGTGCTGATGTTGATATGGCCGTTGTGCAGCGTAGCGGCCAGCGAAGCCCTGATACGCCCTTTGATGCCTTCAATCTCGTCGAGCAACAGTTTGTTGTCTACCAGCACCTCAATGTTAGGCAGAGTGGTAATTTTCACTTGCACGTTCTTCATGCGTTGCGCCAAGGCCGTCATTTCCTTATTCAGCAAGATGCGGTTACACATGGTGAGCCATTGTAGCTGCAGGTCGTCGTCGTTGAAGTTGGCGTTTTCGTCCTTATTCTTTATCTCCACCTCGGCGGCATTGTTCACCTTTTCGTCTTTTTCTTGTTGCTTAAGGCTGGCAAAAGTCATACCCAAGCCCTTTAGTTTAAGAGGCTTAGCCGTGCTGGCAGCCGATGCCGATGCCGTTGTACCCACTGTTGCTGTGGGTTGAACCGAAGCCGTTGGGGCCGTTGTTGCCGAAGGTGTGGGCACATCGTTAGCTGGCGTGGGCACCTTCTTCTCACGCAACAGCGGTTTTGCTCCCGGGGCTACCTGTGCTGCCGATGTTGTGGGAGCTGCAATGATGTATTTGAACAGGCATTTTAAACGTTTAGGGCCACGCCCCGCGCTGGTGTCGTCGTCGGGTTGTGTCAGCTGTGCCATCTCTATCAGCGTCAGCTCTACCAGCAGCCGTTTGTTGTTGCTCTGTCGGTAGTCGAGGTCGCAGCGATTTAATATTTTCAATGCCCTATACAAAAAGTTGGTGGGGCATTTCGTGGCCTGTTGTTTATATTTTTCTATTTGCTGCTGACTGGTTTCCAGCAATGTCAGTGTTGATGGGTCTTTCGCCATCATCACATTGCGCAGGTGCGATGCCAATCCTGTAATCACGTTGCCCGCATCAAAGCCACGATTGATGATGCCGTTCAGTGTCATCATCAGTTCAGTAACCTTGTTTTGCAGCGCCATGTCTACCATCTTAAAGTAGTTGTCGGCATCAAGCTCGTTTAGGTCTTCTATCACCTTGGCATAGGTAATGTTTCCCTGACAGAAGCTGGCGGCCTGGTCGAAGATAGAGAGGGCGTCGCGCATACCACCGTCGGCCTTTTCGGCTATCAGTGTCAACGCCTCTTCTTCATAGCTTATGCCTTCTTTCTCGGCCACCATCTTTAGGTGGTTCACCGTGCTGGGCACGTTCATGCGCTCAAAGTCGTATATCTGGCAGCGTGATAAGATGGTGGGCAGAATTTTATGTTTCTCGGTAGTGGCCAAGATGAACACTACATATGAGGGTGGTTCTTCCAGTGTTTTCAAGAAGGCGTTGAAAGCCTGTTGTGACAACATGTGCACCTCGTCAATGATAAACACCTTATATTTGCCTACCTGTGGCGGTATGCGTGTTTGTTCCATCAAGCTCTTGATGCTCTCTACCGAGTTGTTACTGGCGGCGTCGAGCTCAAAGATATTGAACGAGCGCTGTTCGTTAAAAGCCTTACAACTTTCACATTCGTTGCAAGCTTCGCCATCGGCTGTGGGGTGCATACAGTTTATGGCTTTGGCAAAGATGCGTGCGCAGGTGGTCTTTCCCACGCCACGTGGTCCGCAGAACAGGTAGGCGTGTGCCAGCTTTCCACTGCTCACTGCGTTCTTCAGCGTTGTGGTCAGTGCCTGCTGTCCCACCACCGTGTCGAAGCTCATGGGGCGGTATTTTCGGGCTGATACAATATATTCTTCCATATTTTCAGGTTTATACTGCAAAGATAGTGCAAATCGAAGACAATACAAAATAAGCTTGCTTATTTTTATTGTTGAGATGCCGCCTCGCCCTCACACGGCTCTTTGTTGTTTTTGTATATATATGCAAAATCAGACTAAAAATGAATATTTATGCATTTCTGTGTTTTTACATTTGTTTACACAATATTTGTTAAGAAACTTACGGTTTATAAGCGTTTTGGTTTGTTTACTTACAGTTTTCAAAGTTGATACTTCTCATTTGAGAAAGCATGGGTTTCAGCTCCTAAAAGCATGGGTTTTACCCCCTGAAACCCTTGGTTTCACAGCCTGAAACCCATGCTTTCAGACCGTAATTTGATGCCTTTTGCAACGCACCCCCAATACTGTATATTTATGCAGTTTTGGGGGCTATGTGTGAAATGCCAGTAAAGGTGACATTATGCCTTGTTTATTCACTAAAATATTTTAATTATATGTAAGTATTGTGCATGTGTACGATTTTTTTTCATATCTTTGCATTTATGCTTGCACATGTGTGCGGCATACACCTTATTATATATATTATGACAATGACAACCCGGCGCATAAGCATCATCTTCAATTTCCTGGGCCATTACAAATATCTTATTGTGGTGGTGTTGGGGTGCATCATGGTGGGCTTTGTCGACGATAATAGCATGTTGCGTCGCCTACAACTGCAGATGCAAATAGCCGATTTGCAGGAGGAGATAGAAAAGTATCGCAGCATGAACGATGCCGACACCAAGCAGTTGCGCGACCTTCAGCGCGACTCGCGTGCCGTAGAGAAAATTGCTCGCGAGCGCTATTTCATGAAGGCCGATGATGAAGATATATTTGTGCTGAGTGATGATTTATTACCTGAAACTGAAACAGAAAAATGAAACAGTTAAATAAAGTACAGAGCACCCTGTTTCTTATTGGCGGTATGCTGATGGTGATAGGGGCTGGCAGTTATGTGTTTATGTGGCACCAGCGTGTGGTGTGCTGGGTGTTTATGTTAGGCGCCTGCTTGTTTGCTGCTATGCAGATGAGCCAAACCTACGAGGGGCGTAGCCTTACCATCAAGCGTTTGAAGCGCATCATGTCGGTGGCCGATATGTTTTTTGTGCTGTCGGGCTTGTTGATGGTAGATAATGCCAACGCGCTGTTGTTACCTTATTTCCATTCATACACCCGTTATCTTGAGTTGGTGTATAACAAGTGGGTATTGCTGTTGTTGGTGGCCGCTGTGCTTGAGATATACACCATGCACCGTTTGGGCAGCGAGTTGCGCAAGGAAGAGAATAGCACCCCCGCCGCGCAATAATCAAAAAAAATACTAAAACCACGCTTTGATATTATAAATAGGATAAAAAAAGTTTCATTGTTCAAGATTACATATTACCTTTGACGATGACGAAACATTATTTGATGGCTATGAATAAAATTTTCTACGCAATACTTTCAGTGCTCGTGTTGACATCTTGTGCCAATTCGTATAATATTACAGGCTCGTCAAACGTGTCGACACTTGATGGACGTATGCTCTATCTGAAGATACTTAAAAATAACGACTTTAAGGCCCTCGACTCGTGCGAGGTGGTGCACGGTCAGTTCCAGTTCTCAGGTGGTTTCGACTCGGTAAGCATGGCAAACATCTTTATGGACGAAGAGAGCGTGCTGCCCTTGGTGCTTGAAAGTGGCGACATCAATATCAAGATTAATAATACGCAGCAAACTGTTAGTGGCACACCGCTGAACGACGAACTGTTTAAGTTCTTCAACAAATATAACCAACTGAAGAACCAAGAGGCCGAACTGGTGCACACCCACGACCGCGCTATCATGAATGGTAGCAATATGGATGTGGTGAACGCCCGCCTCAGTGCACAGGCCGAGAAGCTGAGCAAGCAAGAAGACGACTTATAACAGGCTTCATCACCGACAACTTTGATAACGTGTTGGGCCCAGGCGTGTTCTTCATGGTTACCATTAGCAACCAGTATCCCGAGCTCACCCCTTGGATAGAGGACATTATGAGCAAGGCTACCGACAAGTTTAAAAACGACCCTTACGTAAAAGATTATTATAAAAAGGCTCAGGAAAACCAGGCCATCATGAATGGTATGCACGATGCTACTGATGCTACAGCAGCACCAGCACCGTCGGCCGATGTGGCTCCTAAAGGCCCAGCGCCCGCGCCAGCCCCCACTCCTAACGAGTTGGCTCAGCCCGCGCAACCCGCTCAGCCATAACCCTGAACCAAACATTTTTCGCTATTATGCGCACAATCATAAAAAATGGAAACATCGTTAACGAGGGGCGTATAGTAAAGGCCGACATCATTATCGAAAACGAGATGGTGCAGCAAATCGTCCCCTCCGACGAAGCATCCCGTGACACCCACTTTGATGTAGAAGTGGATGCCACGGGTTGTTTCGTATTGCCGGGCATCATTGATGACCATGTACATTTTCGCGACCCAGGGCTTACAGCCAAAGCCGATATCGTTAGCGAGAGTAGGGCGGCAGCCTATGGTGGCGTGACGTCATATTTTGATATGCCCAACACAAAACCGCAAACCACCACCCTTGACGCATTGCATGAGAACAGCAGTTGGGACGCGAAAAAAGTAGCGTAAACTACGCCTTCTTCATGGGTGCCACCAACGATAATATTGATGCCTTACAGCACGTCGATCCCCATACCGTGCCAGGCATTAAGCTGTTTATGGGTGCCAGCACAGGCAATATGCTCGTCGACCAAGAGGCCGCCTTACGTCGCATCTTCAGCGAGATAAAGTTGCCCGTGATGACACATTGCGAAGACAGCAATATCATCAACCACAATATGGCAGAGGCCAAACAGCGTTGGGGCGACGACCCCGATGTTTCGCATCATGCCTGGATACGCAATGCCGAGGCTTGCTATGCCTCTACCTCGCTGGCCGTGAACCTTGCTCGCCAGTATGGCACACGTTTGCATGTAGCACACGTC
>ERZ859937.941-NODE-941-length-10366-cov-1.511202_pt1 | contig 10366 bp, 13 predicted proteins | sample MGYA00509985_ERZ859937 | MGnify/ENA primary metagenome ERZ859937 (study PRJEB30046, sample SAMN00715169) | human gut metagenome | study: EMG produced TPA metagenomics assembly of the A metagenome-wide association study of gut microbiota in type 2... | reverse complement strand
TCAGGATTCGCTCGGGTCATAGGTGGAGATGACTTCCTTCAGGGAAGTACCGAAATCGCCTACCAGAGAGCAGCAGATACAACCGGAGTTCATCTCCTTGATCTCGATACCGGATTCTTTTAAAAATCCGCCGTCGATACCGATCTCACCGAATTCATTTTCGATCAGAACGGTCTTGCTGCCGTCCAATGCTTCCTTTAATAACTTTTTGATCAGGGTGGTCTTGCCGGCACCCAGGAAACCGGATACTACATCTATTTTCGTCATTGTATTTTCCTCCAATCTGGGTTTAAAACCCATCTTTTTTATTTTCTATCATATTTCACGGATTGTCAAGTCCTGCCCGCTCGCTCTCAATGATACTGTAAGGAATCAAGCCACTTTTCCTTCTTCATCCGCGCCGCACAGGATCCCTAAGAATACTCCGTCCTCCGTGAAGGCACCTCCGCCCGAATTCCGGGATCCGACAGTCCCTGCAGGAGAAGCATATACTGTTCGAAGTCTTCCACATAGATCCATGGATTTACTACAAACGCATAAATCGGTTTGGTATTGTCCCCGCCGTACATCCATACATCCTCATAGACCTCCAGCTGATCAAAACGTTCTCTGTCGGTAGCAACGGTTGGATACTCTCCATCCGGATCCAGTTCCTTCTTATCTCCCGCAGAAAAGCAAGATCACTGTTTACCGCTATTGCACGCAGTGCAGCCCGGGCCTGTATATCATCCGGAAAAGTCACCAGGATCTCTCCGGTATTCTGGTCCAGCACATGCCCGCCGTCAGGATCAGAACAGATTCCTCGTCTGCGTCGTAGATGACCCCGCTTCCATAGAGATCTCCAGCCTGAACTTTTACGATGGATCGCATAATCCGCAGGTCGGTCTCCGTCAGCTCCTGCGGAATCTCGTCCGGCATTTCTATCCCGGAGAGATCCGGCAGGATTTCTTCTGTACCGGAAGGAACTTCCGTATCCGTCACAGTATTTGGTTGTGGTGCTGCGCCGCATCCGGTAAATACCAGAACGCAACACAAAATAATGATTATTTTTCTCATATATCCTTCCTGTAAATAAAAGACGGACCGCATCCCGCAGTCCGCATTTTTCTCGAAAAGTGTAAGCAAAATATAAGCCGAGTTCTGTATATGACGATCATCTATCTAGTACGACTGTCACCAGCCGCATCAAGCGACCTACCTGAAAACAGACCGGGCCGGTCTATTGTTCTCTGTTTGGTCTTGCTTCGGATGGGGTTTACATGTGCCCCTCTCGTTACCTTGAGGGCGGTAGTCTCTTACACTGCCTTTCCACCCTTACCCGGTAAACCGGGCGGTTTATTTCTGTTGCACTGGCCTTGGAGTCACCTCCACCGGACGTTATCCGGCATCCTGCCCTGTGAAGCCCGGACTTTCCTCACCTGCGGTCTTTCGACACCTGCAGCCGCGATCACCTGTCCTGCATATTTATTTAATATACCAAGCATTTTTTCAAAAATCAAGCCCTTTTACCAACTTTAATAAACGAAATATAAAATGTTTCTTAAAAGACGATAGGTCTATTGACGGTTTTTATCTTCAATATTATCTTAATAAATGTAAAGAACGATTTAAAACCTCAAATTCATAGCGTGGACACTGTATGAGGTAAGAATTTGGCTATAATGAAAATATAGGGCGAGGCGGTAATATGAGAGAAAAATTTATCAGATTTATGAATGGAAGAAACGGGATGGACGAGCTTGCAAGGGCTGAGTCATGGGTAGTAATGATATTACTTGTGGTTTCAATATTTACAAGGTCGGCGATACTTGATATACTGGCTATAGGACTGATGATACATATGTATTTTCGTGTATTTTCGAGAAATGTAAACAAGCGCTATGCAGAGAATCAGAAGTTTTTAAATGCCAGGTATGAGTGGACCGTAAAGGCAGAGCGCAGGAAAAAGCGCTTTGCACAGAGGAAGCAGTACAAGTTCTTCAAGTGTCCTATGTGCAAGCAGGAGGTCAGGGTGCCAAGAGGACATGGCAAGATCTGTATTACCTGTCCGAAGTGCCGGGAGCAGTTTGTGAGACGCAGCTAGTACATCGAATAATAAGTAACCAGCCATATGACTTGCCTGATTTCCCATCTGCGGCGTTGTAGTCAATCGACGTAGCCACCGCTACGCCTCATTCCTCCGCCTTGCAGATGAAAATTCATTCTGCATCATATAGCCAGAAACTTATTTTTCGATGTACTGGTACGTCAATATATATACCTGTACATAAGAGCATGGAGAAGAGAAATGTTTGGATATATAACTGTCAATAAGGACACCTTGTCCGAGGAAAATAAAAAAATATATCAAAGCTATTATTGCGGGCTGTGCCAGACAATGAAGTCGCAGTATGGCAGGCGTGCACAGATGGCACTAAACTATGACATGACTTTTCTCATAGTGCTTCTGACAGGCTTGTATGAGCCGGATAGTGTAACGCGGGATGGATTTGTATGCAGCGTGCACCCTACGAAGAAGCGTACACTTCGCACCAATGAGATTACAGAGTATGCTGCAGCCATGAACATCCTGCTTGCATACTACAATCTGATAGATGACTGGAAGGATGACAAGAGCCTGACGAAGAAGACATACGCAGAGATGCTGAAAAAGGACTTTGAGAAGGCAAAAAAAGGCTATCCGATACAGGCTAAGGCGATAGAAGACTACATTGCAAGGCTTGCAGAGTGCGAGAAGAGCAATGATACCAATATTGATGCAGTTGCGGGGCTGACAGGAGAGATGCTCGGCATACTTTTTGCGTGGAAGCAGGATGAGTGGCAGAAGGATCTGAAGGAATTTGGCTGCTATATGGGCAAATTTATTTATATAATGGATGCGTATGAGGATATTGGGGATGATGTGAAAAAGAAGTCATATAATCCACTTATACAGCTCATGCATTGCTGCAATAATGATCAGGAAAAATTTGACAAATCCTGTCGGCTTATGATGACATCTATGCTTTCAGAGGCAGCAAAAATATTTGAGAGGTTGCCAATTCTCTTACATGCGGATATAATCAGAAATGTTCTATACTCCGGTGTGTGGAGCAAGTATGAGTATATTCAGATGAAGAAAAGGAAGAAACATAAATGATAGATCCATATCAGGTGCTCGGTGTCAGCCGCAGTGCAAGTGACGATGAAATAAAAAAGGCCTACAGGAGCTTAAGCAGAAAATATCATCCTGATGCCAATATCAACAATCCTAACAAGGATCAGGCTGAGGAGAAGTTTAAGCAGGTGCAGCAGGCATATGACCAGATAATGAAGGAAAAGCAGTCCGGTGCTGCCGGAGCCGGTGGATATGGCAGTGCAGGAAGCAGCAGCTCATACGGCGGCAGCTCCTATGGTGGAGCATATGGTGGTGGACCGGGAGCAGGTGATCCATTTGGAGCAGGTGGACCGTTTGGTGGTTTCTATGGCCGCTATACCTACAATAATGCAGGCAGCAGTGCACAGGATGACAATCCAAAGGTGCGTGCAGCAGGCAATTTCATCAGCAACGGCTACTACAATGAGGCACTGAAGGTGCTTGAGGAGGTACCTTTTGCTGAGAGACGCGGAAGGTGGTACTACTACAGTGCTATCGCAAACCAAAAGCTCGGCAACACAGCGACAGCCATAGAACACATACAGCGAGCAGTGTCGCTTGAGCCAAACAACATGCAGTACCGCCAGTTTATGCAGATAATTGAAAATGGTGGCTCGTGGTATTCGGATATGGGAGACATATACGGACGCCCTAGTGGCAGGGGCAGCGAGTGCTGCAGCCTGCTAGCCACATTCCTTTGCTGGCAGATGTTCTGCTGCTAGATGTCAAGCTTTTCTGATGTTACAGATGGAAATTCATGCAAGTTATTGGGCTGGTTATTTGAAGAACGATGGACGGCTATATTAATCTGTGAATTATTCTGAATAGTTACCTGAAAAATAAAAGTGGATGTGAAAAAACTCGATTGATTTTTTCACATCCACTTTTATTTATGGACATAAGTAACTATTCAGATCCATACAGATATGAGCAAAATCAGCTGCGCAGCAACGGCTGTATTATTCCATAGAATCCGGAATACCATCATGATCCAAATCTGCCATGTCTGCTCCGTGCGCACCGATATCCACAGTGTTTAAGGTGCGTCTTTTAAGTCTTGCGGCCTCAGACTGCTTGAGCAGATAGCTCTTTATCTCGCGTGAGTGCTTTACGTGAACGAGCTTAAGCTCAGGGTTTGTGACGTCGCCTGTGTAGCAGACTATGGTGCCGAGCTTAAAAATGCGCTCCATCAGTGATGTGGTGAGCTTTACATCAGCTACCTTATACATGTAGCAGTCATCCTCTGTGGTGCTCAAGAGTCCGGACTCTACAGTGATAAAGGACGGTGTGACGGTATATTTTGTGAAAGTCCACGGCAGACCGAGAAACAGCAGTCTCTTTCTCTCCTTAAAGATTACAGCATCGTCATCATCGATTACGCCGGCTGTGGTGTTTTTGATTTGTGATTCATTTACAGACATATTATTCTCCTTTTTGATATTGAAATTGTCGTAATTGTATGAAAACTTCAATACAATTGCTAAGCATTCAGAACAGTTATATTCTGTCATATATTTTACAACAAAAAAGTGTAAAAGCCAACTTGAATATTGCGCTAAGTTATTATATGATAGAAAAAATGTAATAAAAATTGTTACGCGAAAAAGAATGGAGGCAAATTATGCGTCACTTAATGAGTCCGTTGGATTTTTCTGTAGAAGAGTTGGACAAGCTTCTGGATCTTGCAAATGATATAGAGGCTCATCCTGAGAAATATGCACACAAGTGCGATGGAAAGAAGCTTGCAACCTGTTTTTATGAGCCAAGCACGAGAACCAGGCTTAGCTTTGAGGCTGCCATGCTTAATTTGGGAGGCTCGGTGTTAGGTTTTCACAGTGCTGATTCGTCATCTGCGTCAAAGGGCGAGAGCGTTTCAGATACTATCAGGGTTATTTCCTGCTATGCGGATATCTGTGCCATGCGTCATCCTAAGGAGGGTGCACCGCTTGTGGCTTCAGAAAAATCGCGTATCCCTGTAATCAATGCAGGCGATGGAGGTCATCAGCATCCTACCCAGACACTTGCGGATCTCCTTACAATCCGTTCCATCAAGGGCAGATTGAATAATATCACAATCGGCTTTTGCGGAGATTTAAAGTTTGGACGTACAGTGCATTCACTGATCAATGCACTTATCAGATATGACAATGTGAAGATTGTGCTTATCTCGCCTGAGGAGCTTAAGGTGCCTGACTATGTGCGCGATGATGTGCTTCGTGCCAACAATATCGAGTTCAAGGAGGTAGAAAAGCTCGAGGATGCCATGGGAGAGCTTGATGTGCTCTACATGACACGTGTCCAGAAGGAGCGTTTCTTCAATGAGGAGGACTATGTGCGTCTGAAGGATTTCTACATTCTGACAAAGGAGAAGATGGAGCTTGCAAAGGATGATATGATTGTACTTCATCCGCTCCCACGTGTGAATGAGATTTCTGTTGATGTGGATGATGACCCGAGAGCATGCTATTTCAGGCAGGCACAGATGCGGTTTACGTGCGTATGGCGCTTATTCTGACATTGCTTGGACTGGCTGAGGACTAAAGGAGGATAATATGCTGAATATTAGTGGAATACATGAGGGCTTTGTGCTCGATCATATCAAGGCAGGTATGAGTCTTCAGATTTACAGGGATTTAAAGCTTGACAAGCTCGACTGCACAGTTGCAATCATAAAGAATGCAAAGAGCAGCAAGATGGGCAAGAAGGATATCATCAAGGTAGAGTGTCCGATAGAGTCGTTAGACCTCGATATCCTTGGATTTATCGACCACAATATCACTGTAAATGTGATAAAGGGTGACAAGATTGTGGACAAGATGGAGCTTAAGCTGCCTCATCAGGTGAAAAATGTCATCAAGTGTAAAAACCCAAGATGCATCACTTCAATTGAGCAGGAGCTTGACCAGATTTTCGTGCTTTCCGATGAGAAAAACGAAATCTACCGCTGTAAGTACTGCGAGGAGAAATACGAAGGAGTTAAATAGTATCAGTTATGTATGCCAACGTGATTGTGGATATATCCCACGAAAAACTGGATAAGACATTTCAGTACAGCATCCCGGATGAGCTTTTATGCGACATCCGTCCGGGTGTGTGCGTGGATATTCCATTTGGCAGCCGCACTATCACAGGCTATGTGATTGAGGTCACGGATAAGCCTGAGTACGACCCGGCAAGGACAAAGCCTCTTATCGGGATAAAGGCAGACTCTGTGGCTGTGGAGGCAAAGCTCATCGCACTTGCGGCATGGATACGGCGCAATTACGGCTCTACCATGAATCAGGCGCTTAAGACTGTTATACCTGTAAAGAAGCAGGCTAAGGAGCAGGTGAGCCGCAGTATTGCACTGAAAATAGACAAGGTAAAGGCAAGGGCGCAGCTTGCGCTTTGCGAGGCAAAAAAACAAAAGGCAAAGGCCAGGCTTTTTCGTGCGCTGATTGATGCTGATGATGGGGCGCGCCTTGAGTATTCCTTTGTGACAGGCAAGCTGTGGGTGTCGGCTGCCACTATAAGAGCGCTTGAGCAGAGCGGCTTTATCGAGGTCATCACACAGAGCGGTTACAGAAATCCTGTGGAGCATATGAGTGTGGACACCTATGATAAGGTACTGAATGCCGCGCAGCAGAGTGTGGTTGATGCGATAGAAGGCGACATTGCCGCCGGTCTTAGAAATACTTATCTGATTAAGGGTGTCACCGGAAGCGGCAAGACAGAGGTGTACATGGAGCTTATCGCACACTGTATACAGTCCGGGCGTCAGGCGATTGTGCTGATTCCCGAGATTGCCCTCACTTACCAGACCGTGATGCGTTTTTTTGCAAGATTTGGGAACAGGGTTTCGATAATCAATTCAAGACTTTCAAATGGTGAGCGTTATGACCAGTTTGAGAGAGCTAAGAATGGTGATATTGACATCATGATTGGCCCGCGGTCGGCGTTGTTCACACCTTTTTCAAATTTAGGACTTATCATAATAGATGAAGAGCACGAGAATTCATACAAGAGCGAGTCGGTGCCACGCTATCATGCCAGGGAGGTGGCGATAGAGTACGCGCGCATGTCCGATGCCATTGTGGTACTTGGCTCTGCAACACCGTCGGTGGATAGCTATTACAAGGCAAAGACAGGCGTTTACAGGCTTTTGGAGCTGGATAAGCGTGTGGACGACAGACCTCTTCCAAAGTGTGAGGTTGTCGATTTGAGGCAGGAGCTTCGTGAGGGAAACCGCTCGATTCTTTCCACCAGGCTTCAGGAGCTTATGGAGGAGCGGCTTCTAAATGGCCAGCAGACCATGCTTTTTTTAAATAGAAGGGGCAAATCGGCATTTATGTCGTGCAGAGCGTGCGGTTTTGTGGTAAAATGTCCTCATTGCGATGTATCACTCAGTGAACATAGCGGCGGAGTGATGGTCTGTCACTACTGCGGCTACAGACAGCCGGTGCCTAAGGTGTGTCCGAGCTGTGGCTCGAAGTACATTAGCGGCTTTAAGGCCGGCACACAGAAGATAGAAGCGATGGTGGCAAAGCGTTTTCCACAGGCGCGTATACTGCGCATGGATTATGACACCACGAGGGCGAAGGATGCGTATGAGAAGATTCTGCAGGCATTTTCCAATCATGAAGCCGATATACTTATCGGTACGCAGATGATTGTAAAGGGGCATGATTTTTCAAATGTCACGCTGGTTGGTGTGCTGGCGGCGGATATGTCACTGCATGTGAATGATTTTCATGCGGCGGAGCGCACCTTTGCTCTGCTGACCCAGGCGGCAGGGCGCGCCGGCAGAGGAAAGCTGCCCGGCAATGTGGTTATCCAGACCTACGACCCTGACCACTATGCCATCCAGACTGCCAAAGAGCAGGATTATGAGGCTTTTTACGATAAGGAGATAGAGTACAGGAGGCTTATGAACTATCCACCTGTATGGAATATGCTTTTAGTCCATGTCACATCACCTGATGAGAGTGAGTGCAGCAGCATGGCACAGCAAGTGTACGATATAGCGTTGCAGATGATATCGCATACAGATGAAAATCAGAGCCCTGATGATAGGCATCTGATTCAGCTCATCGGTCCTGCGGATGCGACCATCGCCAAGGTAAATGACATATACCGCAAGGTGATTTACATGAAGACATCTGACTATGCGGCGCTCATTTCAATAAAGGATGTCATAGAGCAGGCTGTGAAAGCTGATACGGCAATGAAACATGCTAATATCTCATTTGATTTCAATCCGATGAGTGGATTTTGATAGATATAGAAGGAGGCAATTATGGCACTTAGAACTATTAGAGTGGAGGGAGACCCTGTACTTGGCAAGGTCTGCAGAGAGGTTACGGAGGTGACTCCAAAGATAGTAACACTTATTGATGATATGCTTGAGACTATGTATGAGGCTAATGGTGTAGGACTTGCCGCACCACAGGTTGGCATATTAAAGAGAATCGTTGTTATCGATGTGGGCGAGGGTCCAATCGTGATGATTAATCCTGAAATTATCGAGTCTGACGGAGAGCAGACCGGCGATGAGGGCTGTCTTTCAGTACCGGGAAAGGCCGGACAGGTGACCCGCCCGAATTATGTAAAGGCTCGCTTCATGGGCGAGGATATGAATGAGTATGAGATAGAGGGAGAAGAGCTTTTGGCCAGATGTATCTGCCACGAGCTTGACCATCTCGACGGACATCTCTATGTGGAGAAGGTTGAGGGCGCACTTCACGATGTGACATATGAGGATACACAGGAGTAATCATTAGGATGACATTTGTTATCTGAGCTTGGAAAATATCTGGGAGGCAGTAAGATGAGAGTAATTTTCATGGGAACACCGGACTTTTCGGTGGGAACACTTGAGGCAATTATAGAGGCAGGGCACGAGGTGGCACTGGTTGTCACACAGCCCGACAAGCCAAAGGGCCGCGGCAAGACAATGCAGTATACACCGGTCAAGGAGTGTGCGCTTTCGCACGGTATTGAGGTATTCCAGCCGGTTAAAATAAGAGAGACTGCTAATATAGAGTATCTCAGAAAGTTTAATGCAGATATAATAATTGTGGTTGCTTTTGGACAGATTCTGTCAAAGAGTATTCTTGATATGCCTCGATACGGCTGTATCAATGTGCATGCTTCACTTTTGCCAAAGTACAGAGGTGCGGCTCCTATCCAGTGGGCTGTGATTAACGGTGACGAGTTTACAGGTGTCACTACCATGAGGATGGATGAGGGTGTCGATACCGGCGATATGATTGCAAAGAGTACAGTCAGACTTGCACCTGATGAGACCGGCGGCAGCCTGTTTGATAAGCTCTCAGCAGAGGGAGCAAGGCTGTGTGTGGAGACCATGAAGATGATAGAGGATGGCACTGCAGAGTATACTCCTCAAAACAGCGAGGAGGCTACACATACATCAATGATCAGTAAGGAGCTTGGCTTTATCGACTGGACAAAGCCGGCTGTTGAGATTGAGAGGCTTATAAGGGGGCTTAATCCATGGCCGAGCGCATACACCCACCTGAATGGTAAGACATTTAAGGTGTGGAGTGCAAAGGTGATTGACGGCAGCGATGATTATGAGCCGGGCTGTATTTATCATATCGGAAAAAATGATATGTATGTACAGACAGGAAAAGGAGCATTATCTTTAGTAGAGGTACAGCTCCAGGGCAAGAAGCGCATGGATACAGGTTCATTTTTGAGAGGCTGTCATGTGGAAGAGGGCTCATTTTTCACGTTATAGTTATTCATTATAAGTAACTAAAAACATAATTAAATGTGAGTCAATGTTCTCAAAGATACTCAAAATCCAGAGTATTCGTTTGTGCTAACGTCAAAGCAGTCGGAAACGTTGAGAAGTAGCCAGTGCAAGTTGAAACAGTCTTGCTAATTATAGGATAGAACCTTGATGGTAGCGTTTAGACAATGGTAGAAGCCTACGAAAACCAAGTAGCGAAACATAAAATATTAAGAAAGGAAAAGCTATTTAGATGAAAACCTATATCTAATCAATTTAAAGAATTTATAGGTATGTACCGATGGCTTAGTCGGGAATTTACGACTGTGGAGTGTACAAGAACTTGTGAGTAGCGTATTGTTTACAATCGCCAAAGCATACACAATGAAGCAGTAAGAAGTATCCGCAAGGACTTCAATTTCTCGATGTGTTTGAGTATATTTCAACACATTTTGAGTGGCAGGTATAAGAGTATGTATCAGGCTGCAGAAGAAAGA
>ERZ859937.936-NODE-936-length-10421-cov-2.639977_pt1 | contig 10421 bp, 12 predicted proteins | sample MGYA00509985_ERZ859937 | MGnify/ENA primary metagenome ERZ859937 (study PRJEB30046, sample SAMN00715169) | human gut metagenome | study: EMG produced TPA metagenomics assembly of the A metagenome-wide association study of gut microbiota in type 2... | reverse complement strand
ATGCGGGCGGACGGGCGGCGCTTCGTTTTGTCAGCCGATGATCTCGTACTGGAAATATTCGCACTTGAGCTTGCTGCCCACGTCGATTTCCGGCGGCAGGAGTGCCAGTGCCACCGGGTTCAGCTCGTCGCTCTCGATGTCGGTGCGGCGCAGGTTGACGTAATCGCCGTCAAAGCTCACGACTTCGTAATACCAAGGCCCCATACTGTTTCCTCCCGTGATTCATTCCTGTGTGTTCTCTTTTTCCTGCTTCCGCCAGTGGTAGTACGGCCCGAGGATGCAGACGGCGGCGAGTATCATCACCGCGAGGATGATGCTGGTGACGGTCTGATTGTCGGAGAAAAAGTAGAACAGCAGCTGCCCGCCGCCTACGATAAGCTCCAGCACACCCAGAAGCCTCTGCCAGAGGCGGCGGGCCTCGGCGCTGGTAGATTTCAGTCGCTTGCCCAGTATGCCGGGCAGCTCGAGGCGGAGGATGTCCGCCGCGCCCCATACCAGAAAAAGGATGCCGAGAATGATATGGTCCATAAGCTACGCTCCTTTCTGCGTCACGTGCTGAACAGGAAAACTTTTACAGTGCAAGTATATCATATTGGTGAGACCCCGGCAAGGATGGGATTTGCCTGCCCGGCTCAGAAAATTTGGATGGAACCGCCCGGCGGGCTTGTGGAATTTTGAAAAATATGCTATACTATTCTCTACTGATGCGCCATCGCCAAGCGGTAAGGCAGGGGACTTTGACTCCCCCATCGTAGGTTCGACTCCTGCTGGCGCAACTTGAGAAAAAACCGCATGAATGCTGGAAAATCCAGTGTTCATGCGGTTTTTTCTGTGAAGAAGAAGGGTTTGCTGATTTTGGGCGTTTTGAAGTTCCAAAAGCAGTATAAAAGTAGTATAGAACAGCAAAAAAGCCGCCCGGCTTTTGTGCCGGGCGGCAATGGAGAAGAAAAATCGCAAAAGCGATGAAAATATCGGTTTTACAGCAGCTTACAGGATGTCGATGTACTCACCGGCCAGAGCCTTGTTCATGCTGCGGACGGCGCAGAACTTGCCGCACATGGAGCAGGTGTCGCTGTGGTCGTCCTCGGGCAGGCGGGCGTCACGGATGGCCTTTGCCGTCTCGGGGTCGAGGGCGCAGGCGAACTGTGCATCCCAGTCGAGGACGCGGCGGGCGTCGCCCATCTTGTCGTCGATGTCCCGGGCGTGGGGGATGCCCTTGGCGATGTCGGCGGCGTGGGCGGCGATCTTAGACGCCACGATGCCCTGCTTGACGTCGTCCACATTGGGCAGAGCCAGATGCTCGGCGGGGGTGACATAGCACAGGAAGGCTGCGCCGCTCATGGCCGCGACAGCGCCGCCGATGGCAGCAGTGATGTGGTCATAGCCGGGGGCGATGTCGGTGACGAGGGGGCCGAGGACGTAGAAAGGTGCGCCCATGCAGATGCTCTTCTGAATCTCCATGTTGGCGGCGACCTGGTTCAGAGGCACATGGCCAGGGCCTTCCACCATGACCTGGACGTTGTGCGCCCAGGCCCGCTTGGTCAGCTCGCCCAGACGCACCAGCTCTTCGATCTGGCAGACGTCGGTGGCGTCGGCGAGGCAGCCGGGGCGGCAGGCATCGCCCAGAGAGATGGTGACGTCGTGCTCTTCGCAGATGTCCAGGATCTCGTCAAAGTGCTCATAGAAGGGGTTCTCGTTGCCGGTCATGCACATCCATGCAAACACCAGCGAGCCGCCGCGGCTGACGATATTCATCTTCCGCTTATGCTTGCGGATCTGCTCGATGGTCTTACGGGTGATGCCGCAGTGGAGGGTGACGAAGTCCACGCCGTCCTCTGCGTGCAGACGCACCACATCGATGAAGTCCTGTGCCGTCAGGGTGGCAAGGTCGCGCTGGTAGTGGATGACCGAGTCGTACACCGGCACAGTGCCGATCATGACGGGGCATTCGTGGGTCAGCTTCTGACGGAAGGGCTGGGTATTGCCGTGGCTCGAGAGGTCCATGATGGCCTCTGCGCCCATGTTGACGGCGCTCATGACCTTCTGCATTTCGATGCTGTAGTCCTTGCAGTCGCGGGAGACGCCGAGGTTGACGTTGATCTTGGTGCGGAGCATGGATCCGATGCCCTCGGGGTTCAGGCACTCGTGGTGCTTGTTGGCCGGGATGGCGACCTTGCCCTCAGCGACCAGCTGACGGATCTCTTCGACGGTGCGGTACTCCTTCTTGGCCACCGTTTCCATCTGGGGCGTGACGATGCCCTTGCGGGCGGCATCCATCTGTGTGGTGTAAGTCTGCATTTGAAAATCCTCCGAAAATACGCTCTCTTTATTTATGAACAGCGTCCGGGACGCCGTGCATCCAGTTTTCGACCCCGACGCCGCCCAGAGTGTGGTCCAGCGGGCCGGAGCCGCGGCCCAAATCGAGCTGCGCGTTCAGCGCGTCGGTCAGGTAAGCCTTGGCCCGGGCGATAGCTTCTTCCAGCGCAAACCCTTTGGCAAGGTTGGCCGCAATGGCACTGGACAGAGTGCAGCCCGTGCCGTGGGTGTTGGGGTTTGCGATACGTTTACCCGGAAACCAGATCTCCGTGCCATCCGGGAAGGTGAGCAGATCGTCGGCGTCGGTGTCACTGTGGCCGCCCTTGAGCAGGACGGCACAGCCGCAGTCGGCGGCGATGGCCCGGGCGGCGGCGCTCATGTCGGCACGGCCCGAGATGTGCAGGCCGGACAGCACTTCGGCCTCGTGCCGGTTGGGCGTGATGACCTCGGCCAGAGGGAACAGCTCCCGGCGCAGAGTGCGCACGGCATCCGACGCAATCAAATCAGAGCCGGAGGTGGCTACCATCACGGGGTCCACGACGATGTGTTCCGCCTTGTAAAAGCGGAGACGCTCGGCGATCGTCTCAATGAGCGGGGCAGAGGACACCATGCCGATCTTGACGGCGCAGGGGCGGATGTCGGTGAAGACGGCGTCTATCTGCTGGGCCAGAAATTCGGGGCTGACCTCGAAGATGCCGGATACGCCGGTGGTGTTCTGGGCCGTCAGGGCAGTGATGGCGCTCATGGCGAAGACGCCGTTCATGGTCATGGCTTTGAGGTCGGCCTGAATGCCGGCGCCGCCGCTGGAATCGCTGCCCGCGATGGTAAGTGCAGTTTTCATAAATTGTAATCTCCTTAAATAAACCTCTCAGTCTCGCTATCGCTCGACAGCTCCCCTATCGAGGGGAGCCTCTGGCGAAGAGATTGAGCTTTACGCAATGCCAAGGCCTCTCCTCGATAGGAGAGGTGGCAGCGCGCCAGCGCTGACGGAGAGGTTATACAATTACTTCTGTCAGTGCCTTCAGCTCTTTGCACTCAGCCTCAATGTCCTCGGCGCTGAAGATAGCGCTCACGAGGGCCACGCCGTCCGCGCCGGAGCCTTTGAGTTTGAGGATATTGTCTTTATGGATGCCGCCGATGGCCACGACCGGCACATCCACGGAGTCGCAGATCTCTTTCAGTCTGCCCTCCGGCAGGACATCCACATCGGTTTTGGTGTGGGTGGAAAATGCCGCGCCGACGCCCAGATAATCCGCGCCGTGGGCCACGGCCAGCTGTGCTTCCTCGACGGAATGGGCCGACACACCGATGATCATGTCAGGGCCGACCTTGGCGCGGACGTCTGCGGCAGCCATATCTTCCTGCCCGACATGGATGCCGTCAGCATGGCATTTTATAGCGATCTCGACGTTATCGTTGATGATGAAGGGTACGCCATAGCTGCGGCAGAGGGCGGAAAGCTCCATGGCTTCCTGCAAAAATGCCGCGTCGTCCAGCTCCTTTTCCCGCAGCTGGACGCAGGTGACGCCGCCTTTCAGCGCGTCTTCCACCTGCTGGCGGAGGGTCTCGCGGCCCGTCCACGCCCGGTCGGTGACGGCGTAGAGAAGCATGGTGTGTTTATCGCATTTCATAGCGTGCTCCTTCCTCGAGCTGTTCGGGGGTCATGTTGAAGATCGCGTCGATGATGTAATTGCGGTAGGTGGCGTTGCCGTCCAGCCTGGACAGGCGGCTGTGAGCTGCTTCGCCCGCAAGGCCCATGGCGCAGACAGCTGCAGCAGCGGCTTCCAGAGGCTTGTCCGGGTTGGCCGCACAGAATGCCGCTGTCAGGGCCGAAAGCTGACAGCCAGTGCCGGTGACGGCGCTCATCATGGGGTGGCCGTTGCGGATGCAGAAAGCCCGCTCTCCGTCGGCCACGATGTCGATGGCACCGGTGACGGCGACGACTGCCCCTGTGCGGGCCGCAAACGCTTTGGCGAATGTCACGGTCTTGTCCAGCGTCTCGTCAGTCACTTTGTCGGCGGTGTCGGCGTCCACGCCTTTTGTGGTGCCGCTGCCTGCCGCCAGCGTCCGAATCTCGGAGATGTTGCCCCGGATGACTGTGAACTTCACTTCCCGCAGGAGGCGCAGTGCCGTTTCGGTGCGCAGATGGGAAGCGCCTGCGCCCACGGGGTCCAGAACGACAGGACGGCCCAGCCGGTTGGCGGTGTGTCCCGCCAGCAGCATGGAGGGTATGGTGCGGCTGTTCAACGTGCCGATGTTGAGGTTCAGCCCGGCACACAGCGAGGTGATGTCCTCGACCTCGGCGGCATCATCCGCCATGATGGGGGACGCCCCGCAGGCGAGGACGATGTTGGCACAGTCGTTGACGGTGACGTAGTTGGTGATGTTATGGACAAGCGGGCTTTTGGCCCGGACGTTGGCAAAGATGTTCTGAAACATGGCCTCTCCTTCGAATCAGCTCAGGCTGGCCTGCATGGCGCGGAGTGCGCCTGCGCGGGAAAGTGCGCCCAGCAGTGCGCCTGCAATGATGGCACCGCCGGCGGTGGAGACGAGGAAGGGGACGATGTAGGCGTAGAACGCGATGTCACCGGCGCTCTTGCCCATCAGCAGGATGGCGACGGGGTAGGCGCACAGACCGCCGAGGATGGAGGTGCCGAACACCTCGCCCACGAGGGTGGGCAGCAGCTTATTGGTCTTGTGGAAGACGATGCCGCAGAGCAGTGCGCCGAACATGCTGCCGGGGAAAGCCATCAGACTGCCCAGACCCAGCAGATTGCGCAGCAGGGAGGCGACGAAAGCCACGCCCACGCCGTAGTAAGGCCCCAGCAGGACAGCGCAGAGGATGTTGACCATGTGCTGCACAGGGGCGCATTTGCTGCCGAAGACCGGGAAGGAGAAGACGCTGCCCACGACAGCGACAGCGCAGAACATACCGGCGAGGGCCAGCTTTTTGGCAGAATAGTGTTTCATAGTGAGTGCTCCTTTTCAATAAAAAATAAGTGCAGGAGCAGACCGCCGCTCCCGCACACGAACAGACCCGGCACCCGCGCAGAGATGCCGGAAACGGAAGAAGCGGTCGAGGCTCACTGGCCTCCTCTCACGCCGGAACACGGCTTCCCATCGCATACAAAACCCCAGACTCAGGGCGCTCCCCCTCAGTCGGCAACAAAAAAACAGGAGACGCCTCGAGCGGTGTCTCCTGTAAAAATCCATAAACAGTGTTATGACTTCCTACGGCGGCATTATCCGCATCAGGTGCAGAAACTGTCCGAAAACAATTTCTAAGGGTCGAAGTTCGAGAACTCCCTCTCAGCCTGCTTCTACAAGCTCCCCTGTATTTGTTTGTCGGGAGTATTCTACACCCATCGGGGATAAAATGCAAGGGTTTTCTTTTTTCGCGGCGCGTTTTGTGGTATACTGAAAAAAGCCCGCATTTGCAAAAAACGGGCAGATAAAGGAGATATGGCTTATGGGTCTTGTCAAAGCGGCATTGGGCGCAGCATCCGGCGTGATGGGCGACCAGTGGAAAGAATACTTTTACTGCAGTGCTCTCCCGGCGGAAGTGCTGGCTGTCAAGGGACAGAAGAAAGTCTCCGGGCGCTCTTCCAACCGCCACGGCGCCGAGAACATCATCACCGACGGTTCCATCGTGGCGGTGGCCGAGGGCCAGTGTGCCCTCATCGTGGAGCAGGGCAAGGTGGTGGACCTCTGCGCCGAGGCCGGCGAGTACACTTATAACACCGGCACCCAGCCCTCTCTGTTGAGCGAGGGTCTGGCCAAGAACATCGACGAAGTGTTTGCTGAGATCGGCAAGCGGTTCAGCTTCGGCGGTCAGGCTGCCACCGACCAGCGCATCTATTACATCAACACCAAGGAGCTGATGGGCAACAAGTACGGCACCCCCAGCCCCGTGCCGTTCCGCGTCGTGGACCAGCGTGCCGGCATCGACATCGACGTCAGCATCCGCTGCTTCGGCGAGTACAGCTACCGCATCGTCAACCCCATCCTGTTTTACACAAACGTCTGCGGAAATGTGGAAAACGAGTACACCCGTGACGCGCTGGAAGGCCAGATGCGCACCGAGATGATGACCGCATTGCAGCCCGCCTTCGCCCGCATCAGCGAGATGGGCATCCGCTACTCGGCTCTGCCCGGCCATACCACCGAGCTGGCCGAGGCTCTGAATCAGGAGCTGTCCGGCAAGTGGAGCAAGCTGCGCGGCATCGAGATCGTCTCCCTCGGCGTGTCCGGCGTCAAAGCCAGCGAAGAAGACGAGCAGATGATCAAGGGCTGCAGCGCAGCGCCGCCTTTATGGACCCGACCCGCGCCGCCGCCCACATGGTGGGCGCACAGGCTTCGGCTATGCAGGCAGCGGCTTCCAATACCTCCGCCGGTCCGGCCATGGCCTTTATGGGCATGAATCAGGCCGCTGCTGCCGGCGGCGTCAACGCCCAGGCCCTCTACCAGATGGGTACACAGCAGCAGCCTGCCGCTGCTCCTGCCCCCGCAGCCGCCCCGGCGGCTGGCAGCTGGAGCTGCTCCTGCGGCCAGACCGGCAACACCGGCAAGTTCTGCACCGCCTGCGGCAAGCCCCGCCCCGAAGCAGGCTGGGTGTGCAGCTGCGGCGCACACAATACCGGCAAATTCTGCTCGGAATGCGGTAAGCCCCGCCCGGCGGCTAAGTGCCCGAACTGCGGCTGGACCCCTGACGACCCGGCCAACCCGCCCAAGTTCTGCCCCGAATGCGGCAAGCCTTTCGGAGCCTGAAAGGGGAGCTGAGATATGGCAGAAAACACTACGAATTACCAATGCCCGGCCTGTACCGGCCCGCTGCGGTTCGACAGCGCCAGCGGAAAGCTCTGCTGTGATTACTGCGGCTCCACCTACGATGTAGCACAGGTCGAGGCTCTTTACGGCGAGAAGCAGGCTCAGGCCGATAAGGCCGCCGAAGCCGCCGAAAAGGCAGCGTCAAGCGGCCCTGTCTGGGGGGAGATGGAGACGGGAAATCTCAGCAGCCGCACCTGCACTTCCTGCGGTGCAGAGCTGGTCTGCGGCCCCGAAACAGCTGCCACCACCTGCCCCTACTGCGGCAACCCCACCGTGCTGGGCGGACAGCTTTCCGGCAAGCTCAAGCCGGAGTACATCATCCCCTTCCGGATGGACAAAAAGACCGCCATCGAGAACCTGAAGAAGTATTATAAGGGCAAAGCCTTCCTTCCCAAAGCCTTCAAAGAGTCCAACCACATCGAGGAGATCCAGGGCGTGTATGTGCCGTTCTGGCTCTACGATGGCCGGATGGAGGCCCGGGGCGCTTACAAGGCCGAAATCAGAGAGAGCCACCGTGAGGGCGACTACATTGTCACCACCACCAGGCACTTCGACGTGGCCCGCGTGGGCGACGCCGACTTTGTCCGGGTGCCGGTGGACGGCTCCAGCAAGATGCCGGACGCCCATATGGACGCCATTGAGCCCTTCGACTACAGCGACCTCAAGCCCTTCTCCACGGCCTACCTGCCCGGTTTTCTGGCGGACCGGTACGACGAGGACGACAAGAAGTGTGCTGCCCGCGTCCTGACCCGGATGAAGAACAGCACCGCTGCGGCCCTCCACGATACGCTGGGCGGCTACACCGGCGTCCAGACTCTCTCAGAGCAGGTCGACCCGCGGACGCTGGAACCCCATTACGCTCTGCTGCCGGTCTGGATGCTCCACACCCGCTGGAAGGAGCAGGACTTCCTCTTTGCGATGAACGGCCAGACCGGCAAGCTCATCGGTGACCTGCCCGTGGATAAGGGCAGGGTAGCTGCATGGTTTGCCGGCATCAGCATCCCGCTGATGATACTGACGGCGCTCATCATGCTGCTGTGAGAGGGGGAGACGGGAATATGAAATACTGCAAAAAACTGTTTGCTCTTCTGGCTGCGGCCCTGCTCTGCATGGCCCTGACTCTGCCGGCCGGGGCAGCGGCCCCGCTGGTGCGGGATGAGTGCGGCGTCTTTGACTCCGACACGCTGGCCGACCTTGAGGAGCAGGCCGAAAGCGCCTCCGACGGCCACGACGTGGATGTCTACTTCCTCGTGGTGGACGACATCGGCGATGCCGACCAGCGCGACTACGCGAAAAATTATTACATCTCCAACGGCCTCGGCTATGGCGACGAACAGAGCGGCATCCTCTTCCTGCTGGCGGTCGGCTCCCGCAAGTACGTCACCATCACCTACGGCGAGGGCGTCACGGCTTTCACCGACTACCGCATCGAGCAGCAGGAGGACGAGATCGTCCCGCAGCTCTCCGATGAGGAATGGGCGGATGCCGCCCATACCTATATCGATATGTGCGACTATGCACTGGACTACTATGCCGACTATGGCGAGCCCATCGATGTGGATAACGACATCGGCCTGGAAGACCTGCTCATTGCCATGATCTTCCCTCTCGGCATTTCGGCGTTCATCTGCCTCATCCTCTACCACCGGATGAAGACGGCCCGGCAGAAGACGGAGGCCGACGAGTATATGCCCGGCTTCACTCTGCGGGTCAAGCGTGACCGCTACACCCACACCACCCGGGAGCGCACCTATGACCCGCCCCAGAAGGAGTCCCACTCCTCCGGCGGTTCGTCCGTCGATTCCGACGGCTTCGGAGGCTCGTCGGGCGGCTCGTTCTGAAGCATAAAAACAAAAACACCTCGCTGTATGACACAGCGAGGTGTTTTTATTTTCAGGGTCTCAGCCGAGACTCACGCCCATCCGGCGGGCGACGGTGAGCAGCTCACAGCCCTCGGGGATGTTGCGGGCCTTACCGGCGATGTCCTCGAGGCGGTTGGCGATGACGCGGTTGTTGACCATGGCGACGGTGACGCCGTAGCGCTCCGCTTCCACCAGCTTCGCGGCGTAGCTGCCGAACTCGGTGGCCAGTACGCGGTCATAGGCGCTGGGGCTGCCGCCGCGCTGCATATGGCCCGGGATGCAGACGCGGGTCTCCATGCCGGTCTTTTTCTGGACGGCGGCGGCGATGCGGTTGGTGGCGGTGACGCCGTAACCGGCTTCGGCGCGCTTTGCCATCCACTCTTTCCGCTTCATCTTGGCCTCTTCGGTGTTGATGGCACCCTCGGCCACGGCGATGATGGAGAAGTTGGAGCCTTTGCGGGCGCGGCGCTCCACAGCGTCGCAGACGCGGTCGATGTCGTAGGGCTGCTCGGGCAGCAGGATGATGTCAGCTCCGCCGGCGATGCCGGAGTAGAGGGTCAGCCAACCGGCCTTGTTGCCCATGATCTCAATGCACATGACGCGGCTGTGGCTGCCGGCGGTGGTGTGGATGCGGTCGATGACCTCGGTGGCAATGTCCACAGCGGTGTGGAAGCCGAAGGTGACGTCGGTGCCGTAGATGTCGTTGTCGATGGTCTTGGGCAGGCCGATGATGTTCAGACCCTCCTGGGAGAGGAGGTTGGCCGTCTTGTGGGTGCCGTTGCCGCCGAGGCAGAGCAGACAGTCGAGCTTGGCGTCCTTGTAGGTCTTTTTCATGGCCGCGACCTTGTCGATCTTGTCTTCTTCCACCACGCGCATCAGCTTGAAGGGGGTGCGCTTGGTGCCGAGGATGGTGCCGCCCAGCGTCAGGATGCCGCGGAAATCGTCCTCGCACATCTCCTTGTATTCGCCGGTGATGAGGCCGTGGTAGCCATTCAGGATGCCCACGATCTCGACGTTCTCGCCGAACCGTGCATACAGGGCTTTGGCCACGCCGCGGATGGTGGCGTTCAGGCCGGGACAGTCGCCGCCGGAGGTCAGGATACCAACACGTTTTTTCATATCGAACAACCCTCGTTTCTTCCGTTCTCCCTCAGAAGGGGCAGGTGAATGATACTATAAGAGTATTCCCAAAGGGGGCGGGTGTCAAGAGCCGGAGACGAAAAAAGACGTGAAAACGCGGTGGTAGGGAAGACAGAAAAAACATGGACGAAAAAATCAAAAAAGTGGTTGACAAATGGAGGCGGAGGCTGTATAATATTCTTCGTCAGCGGCGCTTCTGTGCTGAGGACGAAACCGAATAGTGGGGATTTGCATAGTGGTAGTGCGGTAGACTCTGACTCTACTTGTGGGAGTTCG
>ERZ859937.935-NODE-935-length-10427-cov-1.300906_pt1 | contig 10427 bp, 16 predicted proteins | sample MGYA00509985_ERZ859937 | MGnify/ENA primary metagenome ERZ859937 (study PRJEB30046, sample SAMN00715169) | human gut metagenome | study: EMG produced TPA metagenomics assembly of the A metagenome-wide association study of gut microbiota in type 2... | reverse complement strand
TTCAATTTCTTTCTCTCGTTCATAAACTCATACCGCCAATCTCATTTGTAAAATCTTCAACCTCATCTTCATCAGGTGTATCAAACAGATTGTTCTGTTCAAGGTTCTCGTAGAACTTTTCTGCACTGTCATTCACGGCTTCGTTTAAAACATTCAAGTCAAAACCGCAGTCCTTGTAACCCTGCGATACTGTATCGTAGTAGCTTGCACCGGGCAAACCGAACTGCTGCTTAAGATTCATAATGTAAACCATTGCAGTAAGTTCCGAACCGTTATTCAATTTCACAGGCAAGTCTTGTTTAAAATAGTGGGAGGGATAACCCTCGTAGCGGTCAAGCAGTTTTTCATCTCTCGGCTGAAGCTCCCACAATGTAACGGGAACGGACTTGCCAATGCAAGGTGCGATTGTTGCATAGGAACAGTGAGGCATACCCTTGAACTGCAATCCGTAATTTTCAACTACACCCTTGCCGATAAGCTTTGCTGTGGGCAACGATATTTCATCTGTTTAAGATTGAGGTTACTGCCGTAGGCAATGTATAATTTTTTACTCATAATAGATTTCTCTCCTTACATACTCATAACAAAACCCGAAGTTTCTTCCTGTTCATCATTTGGAACAGGATTGACTTCGGGTTCGTTGACATTTATATTTTCGTTTGTATTATTAAGTTCTGCGGCTCGTTTTTGAGCAAGCCTTTCTTTTTGTTTTTCAGCCTGTACAGGATCCTTCACGCAATGTTTCCGTCAAGATTTTTCAGCAGATGATGACGAGCTGTTTTGAATTCGTCACCTATCAAACCTAATCTCAAAAGCCAAGTTCTGAAAGTATACTTTTCATTGTCCGATACAGTTTTAGCGTGTCTTGCAGACTTCTGTATCAATGCCTGATGACTGATTGCAAGGCACAGCTGAATCGCACTTTTGACCTCGCCTGCGTGTAAGGTGGAATTGAAAAGGCGGAATTCAATCGTACCCTTGTAGAACACGCTGTGAAGATTCAGTGCGTGATAGCGAGTGTCATCATAATGTCTGTAGCTGTAATCTTCGCCGTCATACCACATTGACTTGAATTGCTCCATTGACATAGGAGGACGGTTATTGATTTCATCAAGGAAACGAGTGTCCATCTTCTGACAGTAATGTTCCCTTGACACATTCACTTTCAAAGCCTTGTAGAGCAAGTCCTCTTTCGCCGCCATAATGTTTACGATGTTGCGAAGTGTTTTCGGGGTATGCGGAGCCGCATTAATATGACAATGTAAACCACAGCTTGAGTTGACTCTCGCTCCTGCACCACGAAGCTTTCTGACAAGTTCTTGTATCGTTTCTATATCATCATAGTTGCAAATCGGAGTGACAAATTCAACCGAGTACAGAGAGCTTGCATTCTGCCCCGAACGGTTTTCACAACGAACGCTTGCATCACGCATAATCTTCCACATTCTCCCGTCATTGTCACGAACAGAATACGCATCATAACAACCGCGACATGAGTTGCATCTGTATGAAAATAACCGGCAATCACTTTCGCCGCAGTACTGCGAGTGATGCCGGTCATTTCAATTTCTATTCCGAAATTCTGATTTTTCAAGTTACCACCTCGGTATTTTCTTCCTGTGGCTTTGGCTTTTTAGGCTTGGGTGTTTTTACCTGTGAATCTTTCATATCAATGAACTCCCTGACATTTGCAGGGACATATTTTGCGTACAGAGCGTCCACAGATTTTTCAAGCTCTTCCTTGAAATCCAAATCACGCTGTGACATATACAGCCTGATTGCATTCAGCTTTTCGTCATCATACATTATGCTCACGCTTGTTTTCTTCATTAAAATCACCTCGTCATTTCTTCTTTTGATTTACATATTTTATATTCGGTATCTTCAGCCACTTTGTCCACCCTCGACCGTTAAGCTCTGTTTTGACAACTCCGTAGGCTGTACCTTGTGCTTCAACTACTTCTCCGTTTCCGATATACACTCCGATATGTCCGTCCATCCAGACAGCAAGCCCGGGTGTTTCCGGCATACTTGAAATCGGACCACTTTCTGTAACATTGTTCCAAATAGAATTTGCACCGCAATCCGTAAACCCGTTTGAACCTGCTACAATTTCTCCGCTGTCAGAGTTGTACCAAGCATATGATTTTATCAAACCTATGCAATCACAAACTCTCTTGCCGAGCCATTTTTCACCGACCTTTCTCATCTCACCTCCTGCCTCGTTATTTCCGGGAAACAACGACGCCTGTTGGTCGAGATATTGTTTTGTGCAGACCTGACCGTAACCGCCGTACACATAACCCCAGTCATTTTTGTATGCGTTCTCGCACCACTTGACAAGGTCGAGATTGTTCTTCGTGGTCTTGTCAGTAAAGCCTGCGGTACTGATTTCCGCACCCTTGATTGACTGCATCATCTTTTGGAACTCGTCATACTTTATCTCCGTTCCGAATTTCTGATTGACGGTTTTTATCAAATCCTCATCAGACTGATTCTTCTTGAAACAGGATACAAAGTTTTTTACAAAGTCCTCATCCTCTGATTTATCGGACAGAGAAAACAGATAGATAACCTCTGCTTGTGTGTTATAGTCGGACAACTTTTTATTTTTCAGTTGATTTTCAACCTCTGTCATTGTGTCGTTAATAAGCTGTAGATTTTCCATCTGCTCGGCTGAAATGTTTTCTTGTATAGACTGATTGAGTTTGTCGGTATCAATATCCATACTTCCGTTGAAAACGGAAACAACAGCAACAATCGGCATAACCACAATTATGATTATGCCGATTACTATACCGCCTATTGTTTTTATTACTTTTTTATCTGTTAGCAGAGCAACTGCTATTTTCTTCAGTGCCGCACCTATGGTTGCACTCATTAAAAACCACCTTCTTTCAAAAAAGCAGAAAGCCAACTATCCATAACTAATGTTATGAGTAGTTGACTTAGGCTAAATATATTAAACTTAATTGATTCCAATAAACGAGAAATTTAATAATCAGCTATACCCTCACTTTCATACAGAAAACGTAAATGCCCATAATCAAATCGTAGTGCGATGCTTTGCATTGAAGATTTTATTTCACTTATATTACTTATAATACGAATATATTCATTTTTTGTTGGCTTTTCTTTTGTATCTTTAATCTTTTCAATTAATGAGATTGTTTCATCAAATGAATTTGGGATTAGCCTATCTGGAATATTATCTGAACATAATAATGCATTTTTTAAAGCTTCTTCAATATTCTCTATTGTATACCATACTTCCTCAAAAGTCATATTTTCATATATAAACATATTTGGATCGTCTAATGCTAAATAATATTGCACCCAACTATGTTCAAATTTTGGAAACTTTGTAATATATAAAATATGATTCATTCGTTCATTTAAATTAAGAATATTTTCCTTTGGGAAATAGATAGTATTAGTATCTTGTTCTCTCCAGTTTGGTTTATCTAATTGTAAACGAACACGAATATACTCTTGTAACCAAACATAATACACTGCTGAGGATTTGTTATAGAAACATAAACTAACAAAAAGGGAGTGGTGAACATTTCAGCGTATTGTAATTCTTTAGTATCAAGAGAAAATCGCGGATTGTTGATATCAATTTCATTTTCAGTGCCCTTAATTTGAAGCAAAAGAAGTTCACTAGTTGCATAACCATCTTGAAATCTTTCAACAATTTTATCTATTCCAAAATCTCGCCCTGTTAAGTCTCGTATTTCCCAATTACGATCAAATTTACTTATAACTATTTTGCATGCCTCATTATCAATTTCATGTTGCGTAACTCTATGAGGCAATTTCAACTCTGACATTTTGTATATTTCTCCTTCTATAATTTTTCAAGAAAGTAATTTATTTTTATGATGATTATAGCACTCAAAGAAATATACTGTCAATAAAACACTATCTTCCCCCTGCACTGCCGAAAATCTCTGCTTTGTATTCGGGAGCCTGAACAAGTAAAAGATAGCGTTCATTACCGCACCTATAAAGACAGGTGCCACGCTCACCGAATTTTATTAAAGCGTACTCGTTTGGTTCTACCATTAGCGCATCTTCAAAGTCCTTCGGATTGATATTGCCGGGGAAAAATAAGAAGTGATGAGTAGGAATTGAGAACAGGGGTTTTGTGTACTCCTTAACGCTGGGAATCAGAAAATCGTCGATGTTCTGACTGGCTAAAATCACGGCTGAGTCCTTTTTGCGGACGCGCTTCATTGCGTTGCGGATATACTCAATGGCAATGAGGTTAGACAAAAACAAATAGAGCTCGTCTATTGATGCAACGGTGTTTCCCTCGCCGAGGAGCTTATTAGACATATAGGAAAGGATATTGAACAACATTGCATCTTTGAGTCTTTTGTTAGTGTCAAGCAAACCCTTTACACCGAAGCACAGGAAACTGTCATCTGTAATGTTCGTGTGACCGTTGAAGTATTTACTTTCAGAACCGACACACATACTGTGAATACCCAGACAAACCTCCTGCAAAATTTCTTCGGTATAGAGATATTTTCTCTTGTGGTCGTAGGTCATATATTCTTCTTCGCACAAGTCATAAAAGTCACTCATAACAGGAAAGTCAGACGGTTTCTTTGTGTTGTAATCTGTTGTGTCTGTAATACCGAATCGTGCATATAACTTCATAAGCAGAATTTCAATTGTATCAAGCTGTGCGTCTGTAAAATCCTTGTAGGTTCTGAAAAAGTCCTTTAGAAATGCAATGTGCTGTGATAATCGAGTTACTTTGTTAAATGCAGGCGGAGCGTCTTTGTCAATCTCATCCTGACCATCATTCCATGCTTTTGGTTCTAAAGGATTTATCTTGTATTTTCCCGACATAAAATCAATGTAGCAACCGCCGAGGGCATTTGTCAAATCTTCATACTCCGCTTCAGGATCAAGGCATACGATTTTCTTTCCGCTTTCTCGGATGTTTGTCAAAATCAATTTGAGCAGATAACTTTTGCCCTGACCGCTGTTTCCGAGAATAAGGATGTTGCTCGTTGTCTTGTCCTCTGTTCGCCTGTCAAAGTCAACAAGGATATTCGTGCCGTACTTATCTCTGCCGATGTACAAGCCGTTGGGATCTGTCTTACCTGAAAAGTTAAACGGAAACAGATTTGCAACTGAAGAAGCAGGCAGACACGCTCATACAAACTTCCGAACTGGTTACTGCCGATAGGGTTTACAGACAGGAAGCCTTCTTTCTGCCTTAGCGTTATCTATCCACTTCAATCTTGGAGCGTGTCAGCTCCATTGCAATATCGGTTTGCAACTCCTTTAATTTCTGTTTGCTTTTGGCTTTAAGCTCTATGAACACAGAACAATGCAATAACGCTTCTTTGTTTTTTCGTAAGTTCGCCATCAGCGTGACAACATCCTGCAAGTTACCCTGTGCTTCAATTGTTTCGTTCACATCATTACCACTGGATTTGAGCTTGTTTTTGCGTGTGGCATTCTGTATGATTTTTCTCTGTTCCATACTTTCAACAAGCCTGTGGTAAATGCGAAGCGTTACTCCGTTTCTGTCTGCAAGCTGTGAGAGAATTGCTTGTTCTTCAGTTGACGGCGGATATTCACGAACCGCCCATACACTGCGGTATGAGTCGCCGACAAGTAGTGATCTGTCAAGAATTTTATTGTTGACGGCAGAATCATATCAAAGAAATCTTTGGTGTATATTTCTTCTGCCTGCTCGGGTGTAAGCACCTTTGGTTTTCTATTGAATAGTCCCATAATTTTTACCCCCTTTAATTTCGGACTGCCAACACAAGTATGCGGTCATCCTGATTGTATCCGCAACAGGTTGAAAGCGTTAAAATCAGCTGACCGTAAACAGGTGTGATTTCTGTGTCATATATGGATTTCTCTTTTGCATATTCAATTCTTGAGTTATAGCTTTTTTCCGTTCCAACTGTTGTGAATTTGTACCAAACATCATCGGATTTTACTTTCATAACAGAAAAGACGGAGTAAGCAAATACCCCGTCTTTCGTTTCGAGCACAACTGTCGGATGTTCCGTAAAATAAGAATAATCGGTATAGTTGCAGAGGTCTGCAAACATTGTGCCGTTGTTCATATGGTGTCCGTAGATTATGAGATTGGCGCTGTCTGCTGAACACCTTGCATCAAGAAACGGAGTACCACTATAACTGTACTCTCCGTAAAAGTTTTTGTTCAGATACTTCTGCGGATTGCTTGGTGTGTGCATAACAGGGTAATTAATATTTGTGCCTGCTATGCTTATCCAGCCGAAACATTCGGAATTCATTGAAATGAGTTCTGATATTGAATGAGGTTCGTAATAGGTTGTGCAATACACAGTTTGTTCAGCCTGAACTTCATTATCAAAATCGCTGACTTTTAATACATTTGGCTTTTTAATTGTTTCTTCAATGGTTGCATCTGTTGTATCATCAGTAACGATTTCTGCAAGCTGTCTGAATGCTTCCTTTTCCTTGTTTTCGGTGTACATCCGTGAAAATATTGAAATCAAACAGGCAATTACAATTACAGAAAATATGCCTATCACAATTCCTATTTTGATTTTTTCTTTATGTTTCTTCATAGGTATGCTCCTTTTCATAATACTGCTCGCCGTCATAATCGGGCATCAAATCGCCGTTCATACTTGCGTCAAAATATATTGCAAGAAAACGCTTGATGTCTGCTTTCTTCATTCTTGTAACCTCAAAGCCCTGATCGGATATAATCTTCTCAACTCTGTTTGCTTTCTGCAAAACATTTTCGGATTTTGAAGATTTACACCTTGCGATAAACAGGAACTGCCTTGCGGTTGAAGTTTCGGTCTGAATGCTGTCGAGAAAGTCAAGGTCTTTAGCAAGAATTTTTCTGACCTTTTCGTTCTGTTCAGCTTCAATTCTGCCTTTGATGTAGCTTTTGTTTGTATCGAAACACTCGCAGGAATCGGTACAGGTGATCTCAATATCCGGCACAGCAGAAAGCACCATCATCAGGTGGCGCACCTTGATTTCGATATTCGTGTGGGAAAGCACAGAAATATTTGTAGGCTGAACCATATAGAAAATAAATTCTTCCTTGCCGACCTTTAAACCATTTTTCGTAAAGGTTTTTATGCCCAGCAAGTCCTGAACGGACTTGCCTTTTCGTTTTTGCTTTTTCACTTTTTCTCCCTCCAGTAAAAAATTTGTTGTGTTGAAATAAAATACTTCACAGCATAGCGGATAAAATCAAGAATTGTTGTATCTTCAAGCCTTATTGACAAAAACCCGAAGCAAAGTGTCACTGCAAGCGGTACTATTATCCTCGTCTGTGCAAGTATCAAGATTGATAATAAAAGTGCTATGCTCGTAATTGCAAAATCACGTAAGCTCCACAGCCATAGATTGGCGGTAGCTTTGAGGTTCTGCGGATATAGATAAGTTGTCATAATCTTTAAATTCCTTTCGTCTTAAATCGGAGCAAAGTTCTAACAAGCTTGTTTGATTAGAACTTTGCGATAGATTGCAACTTGTGCCAAGGAGCATTGCTCCTCTGCTTTTTAGCGGAAATTTTACGCTAAAAAGCAGTAATGTTCTACGCAACATAAGTGGAGTAGAACATTGGCACTAAGTTATTTAGCCGTCCTTGCAACACTTCTCGTCAGATTTACGGCAGTAGTGGTTGCGTGAACAATGCTCGTCATATTAACCTTAACTGATGAATCAAGTCCGAACTGCTGTGCAATTCTAGGAACTTCGTTTGATGCAAGCATTATTCCAAGTCCTAAAAGCATATTGCCGGGGAAGGTTAGCAACCCGAGGAACAGCAGAGTTGTCTGCATAAATGCCGTAAGGCACAGTGCCGCTATCTGTTTCATCCACTGATTAAAGCCGTCCTGATATCCTCTCGGAACGCTGAACATATACAACGCACCTACCGCCATTTGTATGAGCAGAATTCCTCCACGCTTGATGTTCGCAAAAAAGATTTTTATTCGCAGTAGGCAAAGGCTATCATGCATAACAGATTCAATAATCCGAAGTTGTCTGGTTTGCAACTGCAAAACTGCCCTCTAAAACACTTGTGCTTTGCCTGCTAAATCAATGCTTTGCTGTCCTGCCATTATGGAGGACAAATCCTTTGAGAATATGTTTTGCAGGCTGATGCAAAATTTATACAGTTCCACAGGCACAACGCCGAACAGCGAACAGGCAAAGAAACCTTTTAATACATTTATTGCTGTTGTTTTGATATTTGCTCTGCCGTTCTGATATTCAACAGCCACATCAAATACGGCAACGACCGTTCCTGCGACGAACAATGCCCAGCCAAACAGCGTAAACAGGTTTATTGTCGCCTGCACCCATTCAAGGTCGAACACATCTGTCCCATATTTCCCATCATTGTGAAGAAGTCGGCAACAGCGTTGTAAATCGTTTCATAAAGCCACTGAATCATTGTGTTCCATATAGCATTTGAGATTTGCTCACCGAGGTAATCAAACACACCGCCTATGGCACTGCCGATTCCTCCGATGAAATCTCCTAACCAATCAAAAATATAAATCACCTCGAAAAAGGCTGTTATGACTCAACACAACAGCCTTGTTTTTATTGTTATCAGAGTACCGTCCAGATGTACAACGGCGCTGTCAGAGAGAACACAAGACAGCCGAAAAGTATTGCAGGCGCAGTGAACTCAAACTGCCCATGTTTTCGATAGTCCATATACGCCGTTGCGAGTTTAACAAAGAAAAGTATAGCAAGAATCATATCCACCGCAGGAAAAACAACATTATTTACAACATTTTTAATCTGTGTTTGTGCCGAGTTCCATGTGCTTTCAATGGCTGATGATACATCGCCTGCGGCAAAGACTGTTACTGCCGAAATTCCGAGCATTAACAGTATTACTGATACGCCTGATAACCATTTAATTAACTTAGTTCTTCTTGATTTTATCATTTTTTACCTCCGATTTTCTTAAATCATTCTCCGATATATATCTGACTTCGATGTTCAGTTTTTCTGCAAAGCGAATTTCTGTTTTCATACTCTCAGTTATTTCATCTCCGAAAACCCAAACCGCATCACAAACCCAAAGCATAGAAAGTCCTGCGTTCATACCGATGTTCCTTTCTTTATCATTTCTGTCATCTAAAATCAGCACATAAAAATGCGGTATGAACGGAGCCATACCGCACTCTAACGCATAACGGGCATATCGTTTTGCGTTTTCAATGTTTACAGATACATTACCGCCCAAAGGCGAACAGATATATGCCCTGTGCATTATTCATCGTCCTCATCTTTCCTTTTAAATTTGATGATGAGAAATGCAATTAAACCGCCGACAGCAACAGAACCTAAACCAATCCAAAAACCGAGATTTGAATTATCGCCTGTCTGCGGCTTTTCGGGTTCGGGCTGCGGATGAATTGTTACTGTCTGATCCTTGTCTTCAATGTCAGCGTGAACGGCGATTTCCTTTCCATCACGGTAGAGAGTTTCAAACACAACAATTTCTGTATCTTTGGTAATTACAGAACCGTCAAAAGTGAAGGATACAGTTACTTCGCCGTCTGCTGTTTCGGGTGTGAATGTTACTTCGGAACAAACTTCTTTGCCGTCAACAAGGAATGCTTTTCCTGTTGACTTGTCCATAAGCACACCGCTTACTGTGTATTCTTTTCCGACTGTCAGATCCTTATAAGAAACCACATCATCAATAGTAATATCGCCGTTAGCTGTGAATTCCTTTTTGCCTTCAATACTTGCCTTTGTTCCGATTTTCGGAAGTTTAACAGTTACGGTCTGACTTTCGTCCTCAATATCTGCGTGAACCGCAAGCTCTTTATCCTCACTGTAAAGGCTTTCAAAGACAACAATGTCAGTATCTTTCTTGATATATCTTGCGTCAAATTCAAAGGAAACAATAACCTCGCCTGTTGGTTCATCAGGTGTAAATGTGGTTTCTGAAGGGATTTCTTTTTCATCAATTAACAGCGGGTCGCCTGTTGCCTTATCCATAAGAACGCCCTTAACCGTGTACTCTTTTCCGGGGACAAGGTGCTTGTACTCTACCACATCTTCAAGGGTAAACACTTCTGTTGCGCCCACTTCCTTTTTGCCGTCAATAGTTGCAGTGGTTTTCAACTCGGGAATTTTATCGTTCTCGACTATGATTTCGATAATTTCCTTGTTCTCAGAAATTGTTACGGTATAGTTTTCTTCATTAGGGAGATAACCCTCGGCAGGCTTTAATTCACTGACAATGTATTCGCCGTATGGAACATTTTCAAAAGTGAAGATTCCTTCCTCATTTGATTCGGATGTCAGAATTGCAGTTTCTTCTGTAAATTTGGTTTCAGTAATACTGAACAATCCGAATAATGCGCCTGTGATATTTTCGCCTGTTTCACGGTCAATTTTCAAGCCTT
>ERZ859937.934-NODE-934-length-10429-cov-1.965394_pt1 | contig 10429 bp, 12 predicted proteins | sample MGYA00509985_ERZ859937 | MGnify/ENA primary metagenome ERZ859937 (study PRJEB30046, sample SAMN00715169) | human gut metagenome | study: EMG produced TPA metagenomics assembly of the A metagenome-wide association study of gut microbiota in type 2... | reverse complement strand
ATCAGCTCCTTGAAGATAGCCTTAGGGAGTCGTGCCTTCATTACTGCCTCGTTGAACACGTCCGAGCCGAACAGCTCCGTTACATCATAAGTTTTCTCTGCCATTTTCCTTTTCCTCCTACTTTCGTTAGATGTTCTTTGAAAAATAAGAAAAGGACGCTTTGATCCCTCAAAACGTCCTCGTTTCTGATTACAGTTATTATAATACACTATATTGGCTGATTTGTCAATATGTCATTTTGCACAAATTTTGAAAGTTTGCTTGTGCGATAATTCAAAATTGCGTAAAAAACATTGAAAAACCGTTGATTTCTGCAAGTCTTAAAGCTCAATCTTGCCGTAAAGCGTAGCGTTTCTTTCTGTTTCAACCGCTTCCTAGAGAATTCGCCTGCATCTGACGCAGTATTTTCAACAGCAGTCTGCGAACGCTTGTACTCTTTTCAAAAGAAGTCGAGAAACCGGTACTCTGCTTGTATGAGCGGTTTGTACCGTTGCCGTTTCTTCTTCGCCCTTGCGGTCGTTTCTTCTGTTGTTATCTCTGTGGGGCTGAGAAGCCGAGATAACGACCTTTCTGTAAGGTTCTTCACCTATAGAGTTGCTGTATACGCCTTCGATCTCAGCGACCTTGCTGTGAATGATACGGCGCTCATAAGGATTCATAGGCTCCAGAGTAAATGGTCTTCTTGTTCTCTTAACCTTGAATGAGATATTCTTTGCAAGATTCTCCAATGTATCTTTTCTTCTTGCACGATAATTCTCTGTATCAAGCTTGACACGGATATAAGATTCACTCTTCTTATTTACAAACAGACTGATCAGATACTGCAGAGAATCCAATGTCTGTCCACGCTTACCAATCAGGATACCCATATCCGGACCTTCTACGTCTATATCCATGGTTGCTTCTGCTTCATCATAATCAATTGTAACCTTTGCTTCGATATCCATAGCCTTGAATAAGTTATCAAGGTATTCTTGAATATCATCTAAAAAGCTTTCCTTTTTCTTTGCCTTAATGACTGCCTGCTTTGCACCGATTCCAAGAAATCCTGAGGAACCCTTCTCGATTACCTCATAATCAAGCTCTGTGCTTGCACAACCGAACTCTGTGGATGCGAGTGTAATTGCCTCATCAACAGTCTTGGCCTTAAACTCTCTATATTCCATCTTAACTCCTAAATATTACTTATCCTTGTCATTGTTATAATTCTGCATGATATTTGCTTTGGAAGCAAGCGATCCCGCACGATATTTTGTCCCGTTATCTGTTCCGGACTTCATCGTGTTGGAAGTGTAGCTCTTCAAGCTTGCATTTGTTACGCTGCTTGTTGCTTTACCTTCTTCAGAAGAAGATGCCTGACCAAATGCTGCTTCCTGCATTTTCTCCATAAAGGATTTCTTGTTTTTCTTCTTCTTTTTGGCATTCTTCTTTGCAGCCTTTGCCATACTCTTTTCCAGCAACTTATCCATATCACAATGCTTAAAGTAAGCATTTGTACAAATTGTTGTGATAAAAGATATGAATGAACCCATTGCCCAGTAAAGACCTACACCACAAGGTACATTCACACAGACGAAGAAGGAGAAGATTGGCATGACATACATCATGGTCTTCATTGTTCCCATCGTAGCCTGCTGTGTCGGATCATCCGAACCCTGCATTGGTGTTACCTTCATGCTCAAAAACTGGAAGATGAGTGATAATACAGGAATTATAATTGCTGCTGTCAATGCAAAATGTGGAACGGCTGTCAGATCCAAACCGAAGAAGTTATAAATCTGCTTGATGTTATCCACATTACCATTCGCTGTCATCGCATCAACGACCGCACCTGAATTACCAAGCTTTGCAGCAAATGTATCCCACATGTTCTTGGGAAATTTGCAAGCACATCAATGATCGTATTCGTATTTTCATAATTGATGGACTTCATCGCAATTGTAAGCTGCTGTCCACCATCTGCCGTTACCGCTTCCAAAGCCTTCTGTGCAGCGGAATCACCCTGGATTGCAGTTGCAATTGGCTTATACATATCATATACCTTTGGTACATAAGCAGGTATATTCTGAATTACACGGTACAAAGCAAGGAAAATCGGAAGCTGAATCAACGATGTCAGACATCCACTTGTCATACTGACACCATATTTACTCTGAATCTCTTTCGTGATTCGCTGTACTTCCATCATTGACTGCTGATCTGTCTTACCTCTGTACTTCTTAGTTGCCTTGTTGATTTCCGGCTGAATCATTGACATAATCTTGCTTGAACGATTCTGCTTATACATCAACGGGAATATGATCAAACGTACGATCAGCGTAAAAAGAATAATCGCAATACCGATTGATTCTACGCCGATTGCATTCAACCCGCGATAGAGCAAACTAAGAATAGCTCCTAAAAGCCTCGAAATTGGCTTAATAATAAAGCCACCTGACTGTGTTAAAAACATACTGTCCTCCAATTAGTCGTGTAAGACCCTGTCTTACATATTAAGGAACTGGATCATATCCACCTTTTGAAAATGGATTGCATCGAAGGATTCTCCATACTGTCAGGGCTGTTCCTTTGAAAAAACCATATTTCTGATATGCTTCAATCGCATAATTGGAACAGGTTGGATAATATTTGCAGTGACCATAACGTTTCCAGGGTGAAATGTATTTCTGATACAGACGTATCATCTTAATACATGCCTTTTTCATTCCATCACCTCCGGAACAGTATCCTGCATCAAAATCTCATGTTTTTTCGCCAGATGCAAAAAAGCAGAATCTATCTCATGAAAAGATTTACCTTTTGCATTCATTCTCGCGACAACCACAAGATCATATCCCGGTTTTATCCGATATTGATTCAAACGATACGTTTCCCTGATCAGTCTGGTCAAACGATGCCTGACCACACTATTACCAACTTTCTTACTAACAGAGATTCCAATTCTACTGTAATCCAAGTTGTTGGCCCTCAGATACATCACTAAATACTTATTGGCAAACGATTCTTTTTGGTTATACACCTTGCCGAACTCTCTGTTATTTTTAAGTGTAACTATATGTCTCATACAATTCTCCACTTAATGAAAAAGGTCACAGTACCTGTGACCTACGCTGATAACTGCTTTCTGCCCTTAGCACGTCTTGCGGCCAATACCTTTCTTCCGTTCGCTGTGCTCATTCTCTTTCTGAAGCCGTGAACTTTAGAACGCTGTCTCTTCTTTGGCTGAAATGTCATTTTCATAATGAAAGTCCTCCTTTTCTATATAGTTATGCCCGAAAACTGCATACTCGCCTATTATATTGAAAAAATAAGCTTCCGTCAATAGAAGTTATCCACAAATATATAGGGATATACCCACCTAATTTACATAATGTTATCCACAAATTGTTATTAACTTGTGGAAAACTTGTATATTTCATGTTCATTTATCCTCAAAATGCCTATTTTACGTCATTTTGGATATACACAATTTTCCAAGTAAACCTAATTTTACTTTACATAACATCTTATATCACTCATTATTATTTTTCTTCCTATAATTATGTAGTAAAAATCTCCGAAATCCACGCCCAAAACTTGCTAAAATTCTGAATTTATTGTAAAATAGAATCCAAGTGTGCGGATAAAGGAAGCACGGTATTTAGGAGTTATGATATGAAAGAATTAATCGAATCAAAATGGGAAGAGATCCTGTCTCTTCTGGAAACTGAATATGACATTTCCAGTATCATGATCAATACATGGATTCGTTCCCTCAAAATATATGAGGTTAAAAACAATACGGTTTATTTTTATGTAGATGAAAAGCTCGGTGAGAATGCGCTCAAGTTTTTAAAGCGCAAAGAGTTTGACATTTTTTTACTTTCCTCTATTCGCGAGACATTAAATGACAGTACGATTGATATTGTGATTGACGAAAAGAAAAATCTGATTGAAAGCGACGAAGAAGCCAGAAAAGAGTCTGTACAAAAATCCGACTCTTACAAGGAAGCAGTCAGCCGCAGCAATCTGAATCCAAAATATACATTTGATACGTTCATTGTCGGAGAAGGAAACCGACACGCTCACGCGACATGTCTGGCAGTTGCCGATCTTCCGGGACAGGATAATTTCAATCCATTGTTCTTATATGGAAACTCCGGACTTGGAAAGACGCATCTCATGCAGTCCATCGCACATTACATCCTGCAGAAGGATGATAAGACGAAAGTTTTGTATGTACCATCTGAGACATTTACACATGAGATTATCGACGCGATCAAGAATCATACAACAAATGAATTCCGTGAAAAATACAGAAATGTGGACGTCCTGTTGATTGATGACATTCAATTTATCATCAAAAAGGAGAGTACACAGACGGAATTTTTCAATACGTTTAATGAACTTTATAATAATAAGAAACAGATTATTCTTTCTTCCGACCAGCCTCCAAAGGAGCTGCAGTCTTTGAATGAAAGAATCCGTTCCCGTTTTGAATGTGGTATCCCGATTGATATTCACGAGCCTGACTATGAAACACGTATGGCAATCCTCAAGACGAAAGCGGAGATGGATCATTTAAATGATATTCCGGAAGAAGTGTTCCAGTATATCGCTGAGAATGTAACCAACAACATCCGGGAGCTCGAAGGTGCGCTTCATAAGATAGGCATTTTCTCCAAGCTTATGAAAGAAGAAGTTACACTGGAGACAGCCAAGGAATCTCTAAAGGATCTGATCAATAAAGAGAAGAATGAAACAATTACCGGTGAGACAATTCTCAAGACGGTATCCGAGCATATGAATATCTCTCCAGATGATATCCGCTCCAAGAAGCGTAGTCAGGATATCGCGACAGCCAGACAGGTCGTTATGTACTTATGTCGAAAGCTTACCGTCATGTCTCTGCAATCTGCGGGCAATATCGTCGGCGGTCGTGACCATACGACAGTCATCAACGGCATTAACCGTGTTGAGGCGAAACGGAAAGAAGATCCGGCATTCAACAATACGATTGAGACGATCATCAAAAAGCTGGATACAAACGCATAGATTTACACATAAATTTGTGATTTGATTGAAGATAACCTGTTGACACTTTTTTGAACCATTCTTATGTTAACTTTAATGTGTGAAGTTATCCAGATGCTTCCACAGAGAGTGAAATGCATTTCAACATGGTTATAAAGGTGGATTTAACCAGCAGCCATCAATGTTTTTGAGGGTTATATACATATCCACAGCTACTACTATTACTACTACTAATTTATATTCTATATTTATGACTCAGGCACAGCCTCGAAAGGAGTTTCAACTAACATGAAGATAAAATGTTCAAAAGTAAACCTGTTAAATTCTCTTAACATCGTTTCAAAAGCAGTTTCTACAAAAACAACATTACCAATCTTGGAATGTATCTTAATTGATGTATATGCGGACAGCATTAAGCTGACAGCAAATGACCTTGAGATTGGTATTGAAACAATCTTAGATGGTGAAGTAATCGAGATGGGACGCATTGCGATTGAAGCAAAGCTGTTCAATGATATCGTTCGTAAGCTTCCAAACAGTGAAATCTTTATCGAGACAACACCGGATTATAATACGATCATCCGTTGTGAAAAATCAAAGTTTGTCATTCCATCCAAATCTGGTGAGGACTTTACAGAACTTCCTCAGATTGAGAAGGAAAAGAGTATTGAACTTTCCCAGTTTTCTTTGAAGGAGATTATCCGACAGACAATCTTCTCTATCTCAGATAATGAGAATAACAAGCTGATGACTGGTGAGTTATTTGAGGTAAAGGATGGTGTGCTTCAGGTCGTATCTCTGGATGGACATCGTATTTCACTTCGTAATCTGGCATTGAAGGGAAATGCTTCGAATGTAAGCGTTGTTGTACCGGGAAAGACACTCAATGATCTGTCAAAAATCATCACAGGTGGTGTCGATGATATGGTAACGGTTTACTTTACAGACAGACATATTTTATTTGAGTTTGAGAATACAATAGTAGTATCCCGTCTGCTTGAGGGAGAATATTTCAAGATCGTACAGATGCTTTCTATGGATCATAAGATCAAGGTTCGCGTAAATAACAGAGAGTTGTTTGATTGTATCGATCGTGCTTCTATCCTTATGCGTGAGTCAGATAAGAAGCCAATCGTTGTCAGTATCAAAAATGATAACCGTATGTATCTCAAAGTCGATACGATGATGGGTTCCATGAATGAAGAAATCGAAATCACAAAGGATGGAGAGGAAATCATCATTGGATTTAATCCAAGATTCCTGACAGATGTGTTGAAGGTTATTGACGATGAAGACATCTTTATCTACATGCGTGATGCAAAATCACCATGTATCATCCGGGATGATGCAGGAACTTATATATATGTTGTATTACCAGTCAATATCAATGCGGGGGCTTATTAATCATGGGTGAGATGCATATTTTAAAGCTTCGCGAGGGCGAGGAATATATCAAATTAGGACAGGCACTTAAAGCGACTGGTCTTGCAGATTCTGGAATTGATGCAAAGGAAATCATTCAGCAGGGACTGGTTTTAGTCAATGGTGAGATTGATGAACGTCGTGGAAGAAAGCTCTATGATGGTGATGAAGTCGTGTTTGATGATAATAAGATCAGTATTCAGAAATAATTTCTGTGCAAATGAGGTGTAGGCATGTATATTGAAAATCTGGCACTGCAAAATTACAGAAATTATGCGCGTGCCGAGATTACATTTTCCGATGGTATCAACATTTTATATGGGGATAACGCACAGGGAAAGACCAACATATTGGAAGCTATCTACCTGATTGGAACGACAAAGAGTCACAGAGGAAGCAAGGATCGGGAAATCATACGGTTTGATGCAGATGAAAGTCATATCCGCGCAGAAATAAAAAAAGATGGTATGCATCGACGGATTGATATGCATCTGAAAAAGAGCAAATCAAAAGGAATTGCGATTGATATGGTACCAATCCGCAGAAGTTCTGAGTTGCTTGGCACGATGAATATGGTTTTCTTTTCCCCGGAGGATCTTTCTATCATCAAAAACAGTCCGGCAGAGCGAAGAAATTTCATGGATATGGAATTATGCCAGTTGGATAAGATTTATGTGAGTCTGCTGGCAAATTATAAAAAAGTGTTAGATCAGAGAAATAATCTGTTAAGGCAGATTAGCTTTGATAAAAGTAAAATGGATATGCTGCCAGTCTGGGATGACCAACTGGTAAAATATGGTATAGAAATCATTAAAAAAAGGAATCATTTTATTGATTTGATAAATGAGATAATTCCTGATATACATAGCAATTTAACGTCGGGAAAAGAACATTTGTGTCTGGGATATGAGAAAAATGCAGAAGAGGAAAGCTTTGCATCGATGCTTGCAGAAAAACAGGAGATGGACTTACGTTATCAGACAACACAGACTGGTCCTCACCGCGATGATATCGCGTTTTTGATCGACGGTATGGATGTGAGAAAGTTCGGTTCGCAGGGACAGCAGCGTACAGTGGCGCTGTCATTGAAGCTTGCAGAAATCGAGCTGGTAAAGAGACTGATACAGGATAATCCCATATTACTGTTAGACGATGTAATGTCTGAGCTGGATCGAAGCCGGCAAGATGCGTTATTAGAGTCTATTCGAGGAATCCAAACGATTCTTACATGTACAGGATATGATGATTTTATAAAGGAACGGCTGACAATCGATAAAGTCTATAAGGTTGTTGCCGGAACGATACAGGAGGAGTTAGATGGGTAATCAAAATGAAAGCAATTATGATGCGAATCAAATCCAGATTCTGGAAGGTTTGCAGGCGGTTCGTAAAAGACCAGGTATGTATATCGGTAGTACCTCGACAAGAGGACTTCATCATCTTGTATACGAAATCGTAGACAATTCAGTCGATGAGGCATTGGCAGGATTCTGTACAGAAATTGATGTATCAATCAATGAAGATGGTTCTGTCACCGTTATCGATAATGGACGTGGTATCCCGACAGGTATCCACAAGAAGGCTGGTATTCCGGCCGTTGAGGTTGTATTTACAATCCTGCATGCCGGCGGTAAGTTCGGCGGTGGCGGATACAAGGTATCCGGCGGTCTGCATGGTGTAGGTGCATCCGTTGTAAATGCGCTTTCGAACTGGCTGGAGGTTGAGATTTCCAGAGATGGCAAGATATACAAGCAGCGTTATGAACGAGGAAATGTAATATATAAATTAAAAGAGGTTGGTAAGACCGACAAGACCGGAACAAAGGTTACATTTATGCCGGACGATACAATCTTCGATGATGTTATCTTTGATTATAAGGTGCTTCGTACGAGACTTCGTGAGATGGCTTTCCTCACAAAGGGATTGAAGATTAATCTTGAAGATAAGCGTGAGGGCAAGGAACAGAGAGAATCCTTCCACTATGAGGGTGGTATCAAGGAGTTTATCGCTTACTTGAATAAGACAAAAACTGCACTTTACGACAAGATTATCTATATCGAGGGTAACAAAGATGATATCTATGTCGAAGTGGCAATGCAGCACAACGATTCTTACAACGAGCTTACTTTGAGCTTTGTAAATAACATCAATACACCGGAAGGTGGTATGCATCTGACAGGATTTAAGAGTGCTATCACGAAAGTATTCAATGATTATGCAAGAAGCAATAAGATTCTGCGTGACAAAGAAGAAAACCTGTCCGGTGATGACTTGCGAGAAGGTCTGACCGCTATCGTAAGTATCAAGATTCCGGAGCCACAGTTTGAAGGACAGACAAAGCAGAAGCTTGGTAATGCAGAAGCGAGAACCGCGGTAGAAGGACTTGTGACAGAGAAACTTACGTATTTCTTAGAGCAGAATCCTCAGGTGGCAAAGGCTATCGTAGGAAAAGCAGTTGTCGCACAGCGTGCCCGTATGGCAGCCAGAAAAGCAAGAGATGTTGCCCGTAAGAGTACACTTGAGACGAACATGGCGCTTCCCGGTAAGCTTGCCGATTGTTCAGATCCAAATCCAAAGAACTGTGAAATCTATATCGTAGAGGGAGATTCTGCCGGTGGTTCTGCAAAGACTGCCAGATCCCGTGCAACACAGGCAATCCTTCCGCTGCGTGGTAAGATTCTGAACGTAGAGAAAGCAAGAATTGACCGGATTCTGGAAAATGCAGAGATTAAAGCCATGATTACTGCATTTGGTACCGGTATTCGTGAGAATTTCAATATTGAGAAGCTTCGTTATGACAAAATCATTATCATGACCGATGCCGATGTCGATGGTGCACATATTGCAACGCTGATGCTTACATTCTTCTTCCGGTTTATGCCGGATCTGATTAAGGAAGGACATGTATACTTAGCACAGCCACCATTGTATAAGCTCGAGAAAAACAAGAAGACATGGTATGCATACAGTGATGAAGAACTGGCGGATATCTTAAATGAAGTTGGTCGTGACCAGAATAACAAGATCCAGCGATACAAAGGACTTGGTGAGATGGATGCTGAGCAGTTGTGGGATACAACTATGGATCCGGAAAAGCGGGTTTTATTGCGTGTAGCAATTGATGAGAACAGTGAGTCTGAGCTAGACTTAACCTTCGATACATTGATGGGTGAGAGAGTAGAGCCAAGACGTGAATTTATTGAGACAAATGCAAAATTCGTTAAGAATCTTGACATTTAAGTAGGAGGAGAACAATGGACGATAGTACAATTTTTGATAAAATCCATGAAGTGGATTTGAAGAAAACCATGGAAGAATCGTATATCGATTATGCCATGAGCGTTATCGCTGCAAGAGCTCTTCCGGATGTGCGAGATGGTCTGAAGCCTGTACAGAGAAGAATTTTACATTCCATGGTGGAACTGAACAACGGTCCGGATAAGCCACATCGTAAATGTGCCCGTATCGTCGGTGATACAATGGGTAAATATCATCCGCACGGCGACAGCTCCATTTACGGCGCATTGGTTAATATGGCTCAGAAATGGGCTACCCGTTACCGCTTGTAGATGGACATGGAAACTTCGGTTCCGTAGACGGAGATGGAGCAGCGGCCATGCGAATACAGAGGCACGTCTGAGTAAAATTTCCATGGAAATGATGCTGACATCAATAAAGACACAGTAGATTTCACACCAAACTTTGATGAGACGGAGAAAGAACCTTCAGTTCTTCCATCAAGATTCCCGAATCTTCTTGTAAATGGTACATCAGGAATTGCCGTAGGAATGGCAACCAATATTCCGCCACACAATCTGAGAGAAGTGATCGCAGCAGTAGTAAAGATCATTGACGATCAGATCGAAGATAAAGAAGAGACAACGATCGAAGAAATTTTGCAGATCATTAAAGGACCTGACTTCCCGACGGCGGCAACAATTATCGGTTTGAACGATATTAAACAGGCTTATGAAACAGGTCGTGGTTCTATCGT
>ERZ859937.933-NODE-933-length-10432-cov-1.323408_pt1 | contig 10432 bp, 13 predicted proteins | sample MGYA00509985_ERZ859937 | MGnify/ENA primary metagenome ERZ859937 (study PRJEB30046, sample SAMN00715169) | human gut metagenome | study: EMG produced TPA metagenomics assembly of the A metagenome-wide association study of gut microbiota in type 2... | reverse complement strand
CAGCTTTTGCGGAACTGCGCCGTGCCTGTATCCGTCAGGAAGCCATGCTGGGGCCTTTCGTGCTGCTGAGCATTACATTGGTGCGGGCCGGACTGACCCTGATGGTGCTGTGCGGAACCTACCTGCTGTTGGGAGGCGAACTCTCGCTGCTCGTCTTCGTGCTGTTCCTCGTGGTCGGCTCGCGCGTGTTCGACCCGCTGACTTCGGCGCTGACCAACTTTGCGGAGTTCCGCTACTTCTCCATTGCCGGAGGGCGTATTCTCACGCTGATGAACGAGCCGGAGATGGAAGGCGAACGGCAGGCGCCGGCCACCGGCGACATCCGGTTCGAGCATGTGTCGTTCGCCTATCAGGACAAGAAGGTGCTTCAGGACGTTTCCATCGCGTTTCCGAGAAACACGCTGACGGCTCTCGTCGGTCCTTCGGGGAGCGGGAAAAGTACGGTGATGAACTTTGCGCCCGATTCTACGACCCGCAGCAGGGGCGTGTCCTTTTCGATGGCGTTCCGATGAAAGATATAGAACCTGAAAGTCTGATGAGCCGCATCTCGATGGTGTTCCAGGACGTCTATCTGTTTCAGGACACGATACGCGACAATATCCGTTTCGGAAAGCCCGGTGCGACGGACGAGGAGATCATCGCGGCAGCCGAGAAAGCCTGCTGCCACGATTTCATCATGCGCCTGCCGCAGGGATACGACACGATGGTGGGTGAGGGCGGTTGCACGCTGTCCGGCGGCGAGAAACAGCGCATATCCATCGCCTGCGCCATCTTGAAGGATGCGCCGATTATCCTGCTGGACGAGGCGACCGCATCGCTCGACCCGGAAAACGAGGTGGAGGTGCAGAAAGCCATCGACACGCTTATCAAGGGACGCACCGTCATCGTCATCGCCCACAAGCTTAAGACGATCATGAATGCGGACCGGATCGTCGTTCTGGAAGACGGACGGGTAAAAGAACAAGGCACGCACGACGAACTGATGCGGCACGAGGGGCTTTATGCCCGTCTGTGGACGATTCAAGAGAAGTCCGCAGGCTGGACCGTATAGAATAACGGGAAGCCCGGATAATAGGACTTTCACGAAAAGCCGGAAAGAAGGCAAGCCCCTCTTTTCGGCTTTTCCTTATTTTATCGGCATTGTCGTAAATCAGTCGACGGCATAGTTACTGTTTCTGACTGCTGAACGATGCTGCGTTATTCATTGTTCGCTGGACCTTTCGGTTATGGCAGAGACAAGACGGCTACCCGGCCTCGTGTCCGGAAACACCTTATATAATTATACCGAAAAATTTCCTTTTCAAGTCCATATTCTATACCCGTTATATCCCGTTCACCTCTCCTTTTTATTTATTCTCGTTCTTATCGCTCCCTGCCGCACTCCCTTGTCGGTGTGATTTTCCCATGCGAAGGTACAGCGTCATTCGGTCGTCAAGTACCGCTCCGCTAACCGGCTCGCGGATTTGCCCGGCAGCCTTCCCAAATCGAAGATGTCCTTTCAGTTCCCTCCTTGCTGCGCCTGTCGGGTTGGGTATTCCGTGAAATCCCCGGCTGTTTGCTTGCCTTCCCGTCCTTTCCCCGCTGTCTGATCTGCATGTAAAATCTCTCCCGGCAAGGAAAGCTGAAAAGCTTCCGAGAGGAGGGAAATAAATAACTCGGAGTTTAATTTAACTTTTATGTATTATGCACGCAAATGGTAATCAAATTATGGAAGGGAAAGTTCTGGACGAACAGGTTAAGATAAGAATTTTTGAGGCATTCCGGCAGTCATGTTTTTTGTTTGATGAAACAAGCGGTCAATGCGCCTATATGGGGTCGGTTCGTAAATGCGATGGGAAGTGTCGCCTAATGCTACGCTTTAAGCAGAATCTGGATAAATTGTTTTGTTGAAAAGGAATTGCAGCCATTGGCTGAACCTTATCGACAAGTTCAATATAGCGGATAGAAAGATATATTAATTTTTAATCTTGACAAGATATGAGTATAATATGTACACGATGTGGCGGTACGCAGGTAGTATGCGAAGCCACAGTAAACCCCAACACCAAAGTGATAACGGAAATTTCCGACGATTCTTTGCAATTCGGCCGGTGCGAAACCTGTAAGGCACGAAGCGTCCTGACGGATGTAGAGAAGACAAAGGCCGCCATCAAGAGCGGATTTGCCGGATTTGTCGAGGCGAACGGCAGGAAGCCCCATTATGCAAGTTGTCGGATAGTATGGAAGTACACCAACGATTCCGAAGACGTAAAAATCCGGCTGCTGGAAAGCGGTGAAAGTATTGGAAACGACATGTTCTTCTCCTGCAACAGCCTCCATGCCCTCGAATCTCTGGCGGAGTTCGGAAAAGAACCGTTCATCGTAACGGAATGTTACGGGTTCAAGACCTTAACAGAAGAGGAAATCTCCGATGAAAAAGCGTATGAATACGAGTTCGGAGACGAGAAAATCGTTGTTACAGGTAAAGAAGTACGTGCATTTTACTCGGAAGTATACAGGCAGACGGCACAGGACATCGAACAGTTTGCAGCCTATAATACGGCAAAACGCATGTATTACCGGAAAAATGATTGCCAGCTTACCCCGGAGCTTGTCCGACGGTTGCTCGATGAAGAACATTTGATGAAAGCAGGTGAATCCGACAGTTTCACGATTCAGTTGTTCTTCCTGTGGCATGTGCGGATTCGGAAAGAACCTGAAAATTTTGCACCGTTCAAATACGCTTTGGAAGCCTGTTGCTTGGATAACGTACAGACTTTCAGCCGCCGATACATCACGCTCGAAAAAGCATTGCTTCATTGCCTGAACGGTTTCAATGAAAACGCTAATATTCAAAACCGCTACCAATCCCTGCAAGACTATCTTCTGGGACAGGCGCACGGCAAACGCTGATAAATAGCCTCATGCGGCACAAGCCTCCGAACCTGCAAAGCCGGTTTCGGGGGCTTTATTCCGCAAGGTCGTCTCTCCAGTTATATGCCATACCCGGCATGTCACAAGAAATTCCTTTTTAAGCGGACGTCCACCTGTTATAACCCTTATACCCCATTTCCATTCCTTTCTACCTCCCGATAGCGTTTCCCGTTTTTGCTCCTGACGTTACCCGACAAATCAAGGCAAGACACACGACACCCTATGCAGCTGCAAAGGAACGTCGGAGGAGTTAAACTCTTTTATATCACATTCCTGTGAATCTTAATAAAAAAAGTCGTTCATGGCACCTTGTGGAATTGATTTTTATATATTTGCTTCTGAAAAAAACATACTGGAAACAGTGCCGGATAGTATGTGAAGAACAGAAACTTTTGGGAAAATAATATGTAAATACAAAATTATAAAAACAAAAAAATGATTAGAGTTGCCACGATAAAGGATGCTTCAAGACTTGCGGAAATACAGATTTTCTCTAAAAGAAAAGCCTTTCGCCCTATTTTTCAAAACGATGATGTTTCCTTTAATGAAATGTCGGTATTGCGTCTTGCATTATATTATCAGGATGTTATAGGAGCTTTGGACGATATATATGTTTTTGATGACGGGATTGTAAAGGGGATGATGAAACTGGATTGTAAAAACAGTATATGGGAATTGAAAGAGTTGTATGTAGATCCGTTCTTTCAAGGAGAAGGTGTTGGGACAAAACTTATGCGCCATTTCCTTACAACAGCAAAAAGTCACGATGTAAAAGAGGTTTACCTGTGGGTGTTGGAAGAAAATTTTGCAGCAAGAAAATTTTATGAGAGCCACGGGTATGTCTATACAGGAAATAAAAAAGAGTTTTCCGATTCAGGAAAATATCTGTTGAATTATGCATTACGATTAAAAGCCACCTTATAATCCGGCTCGCGTTCCGAAAATTCCGCTTTGCCGGGCACGTGAAGTCCCTTGGACGGTCAAAAGGTTCAGGGGGCTTTTTTTGTCAATCGCCCTCACAGGCAGATTTTCTTTTTTAGCCGTTATTCCCACTTCTATATACAATCGGGCTTCTTCCTCTTTTATTCCGGTTATCCCATTCTTTCCCTGATCTCGCCCCCGTTGCCTCCTCGCCGGTTGGATTTTCTCATGCAAAGGTACAGCGGTCGTCCGGCGTCAAGCACCACTATGCTAACGGCTCGCGGATTTGCCCGGCAGCCTTCCGCAAATCGAAGATGGCCTTTCAGCCCCCGCCTCGTACCTCGACGGGTTGGGTATTCCGTGAAATTCTCCGGCCGTTTGCTTGCCTTTCCGTCCTTTCCCCGCTGTCTGGCTTGCATGTAAAATCTCTCCCGCCAAGGAAGCCGAAAGGCTCCGAAAGCAGGGAGAAGAAAAAAGCAAGTTCAACAAATTAAAAATTTAAAGTTATGCACAGCAAGATTTTTCAAATTACCGAAACACGGGTGAGCAAGGACAACTACCTGAACGAGGACACCCTCACGCAGGGCGACGATAGTTTCTTTGACTATTGTGCGGAGATTGACGATGAGGAACGCCAGTTCCATATCGACAACTTGGTAAACAACATTCTGCCCAAAGGCATGTTCGAGCTTGTTTCCGACGATACCATACGCTACAAAGGCGGTGCGGAACGATGGAGAGAAGATTTCATCGCAGACATTCGAAGCAGGGCGGAAGCCCTTACCCCCGAAAGCGTGCAGGACTGGATTGGCCCGGTCTATCAACTCGAAAAGTTCCTGAAAAACCCGCTCGATACCGCTTACTGGTTCTACATGGACGAGGAGGGGCTGCAATCCAACGCCGAGCAATCCTACAGTTCCTGCGGCAGGCATGTGAATTTAAACCCGGTACGCTGCTTTACATCGGCGGTGTCATCGACTATCATTTTTAACCTCAAAACGCTGAACGATGAAAGGTACGGAACATTTCAAACGGACTATCAAGGAATACTTGGACGGCAAGGCACGGACGGACGAACTTTTCGCCGTCTCCTATGCCAAAGAAAACAAAAACTTGGACGATTGTATCACATTCATTCTCAATCAAGTCAAGGCAAGCGGCTGTTGCGGAATGACCGACGACGAGGTGTGGTCGCTCGCCATTCATTACTATGATGAGGACAACATCGACGTGGGCAAACCTATCAGTTGTGGCGTCGTGGTCAATCACAAGGTGGAGCTGACCGAAGAAGAAAAGGCGCAAGCCCGAAAAGACGCGCTGAAAGCCTATCAGGAGGAAGAAATGCGCAAGATACAGCAACGCCACAGCAGGCCGAAGCCGACCGCCAAAGCTGTACAGAATACCCAAACGGAACTCTCACTCTTCGATTTCTGACCATGAAAGCACGGACAAAATTTCAGCATCAGGTAGTAGCCGCCAACGGGCGGTTGCTGCCTATCACGGAGAAACAGGCAGAATGGGCGTTCCGGCATACCGTCGGACATTACGCTTTTCGTACACCGAGCGGACAAACGACCTGCCTCGATTGCGGTCATAGGTGGAACGAGACAAAGGCGAAGCGTTGCCATTGCCCGAACTGCCACGCCAAACTGACGCTCAAAGACACGCTTTGCCGCAAGACAGATGAGAAAAGCTATTTTTCTGTCATCACCACGCAGGACGGATTTCAGGTGCAGCGGATTTTCAGAATGAATGTCTGTTACCGCAAAGGCAAGAACGCATGGACAGACGTGTGCGAAGTGGCGAGATACTGGTTGGACGAGAACGGGAAAACCGCTTTGACAGCCTTGCAACGGACAATGGGGTGTTATTTGGACAGCTTTCTGTACGGGTCGGGATTGGAACTGCGGAACGACAATTACGTGTACCAACGCATAGCCGACTGTTATGTCTGTCCGGGCTACACGGTTATCCCGAAGTTACGGCGCAACGGGCTGAAAGGGTCGTTTGCCGACATCGCCCCGCAAAAGCTGATGAAAGCCCTGCTATCGGACAGCCGAGTGGAGACAATACTTAAAAGTGGACGCAAACGAGACCTCAAGCACTTCATCGACCACCCGCAGGATTTGGATTTCTGTTGGCCGTCCTACAAAATCGTGTTACGCCAGAAGTATCGGATAACGGACATTGGAATATGGGTGGATTATCTCCGTATGCTCGACAGATGCGGCAAGGACTTGCACAACGCCCACTATGTTTGCCCCGCCGATTTGAAAGCCGAGCATGACAAGTATCAGAACAAGGTGCGTATTCTCCAAGAGCAGGAAAAACGCAAGGAGCAGATGAAACGGGCGAGGGAAAACGAGGCACGTTTTAGGGAGTTGAAAGGCAAGTTCTTCGGTCTGGAGTTCACGGACGGAACGATAGTCGTCCGTGTACTGGATAGCGTGGAAGCCTACTACGACGAGGGTAATGCGTTGCACCACTGCGTGGGACAGTGCGAATATTACCTCAAACCGGATACGCTGGTATTCTCCGCACGGATAGAGGACAAGAGGGTCGAGACCGTAGAATTGAGCCTCGAAACATTCAAGGTGCTGCAGTCGAGAGGACTGTGTAATAAAATACGAAATATCACAAGCGGATTATGAACCTCGTGCATAAGAACATCGCCCTTATCCGAAAGCGCATGGCCGCCTGATACCGGCTGCGGAAGGTATATCGGGCAACCCCCTGCCAATCGGGACAGGTGGTTGTTCATATTCCCGATAAAGGCCATGTCGAACATTCTGTTATACAGACAATTCTTTTTCCATTCCCTTACATTTTGTCCGATGGACAATCGTTCGACGTTTTTTTTGCCCTTTATACCCCAGACACATACTGCCGTCGTTTCCTGTTGTAACGGCCGGAGATCTTTGCCTCCATTCCCTTTGTATGCTTGGGCGTATCATTTCATGGAATCTCCACTATCGCCACGGCCTGTTTTTACGCAGCAAAGGTACGGCGAACGAACAGCGTGTCAAGTACCGCTTCGCTACTCCGGATAAAATTTGACGCAAACTTTCCGCAATCGCAGATTGCGGCATTTCATAAAATTTTAACCTCCGTTCCTTGCCTGCTGTTCTTGCTTTCGCCGTTGGGAATTGCACGTAAAAATCAACCCTTTGGGCGAAGTCGGAAGGCTTCAAGAAAAGGGAAATAAAAAAACAGAACAATGACAGCAATAGAACAGATTATCGCCATAGCTGAACAATTAGGCTGGCAAGTTAAAACCGATACCGACAAACCGAACCTCGTGGTGTTCGATTTTCAGCAATACACACCTCACGGGCAGGATTTCAGTTTCTCGGTTGAGATGAAAGGCAATGACACCGACAGCTTGTTACAGGAAGTTGAAACATATTACGAAGACTTCGACCCCGACTATGAAGCCTACCTGTGGATTGGTACGGACGGGCATGGCAAGAACGGCGCACCTTACCGAATCAAAGACATCGTGAGCGATAGGAGCAGGCGGAAGCCATGATAGAAAAACTTTATGAAACATTAAAAACAACCATGCAATGAGAACGAAAACCCTCTACACACGAGACGCCGAAAAGGCAGGAATAAGCCGTTTCCCAAACTTTCACCGCACGGGGAACATAACCGGCATGAAGCAGCTTTACTACGGAAAAAACGCCCTATTGGTACGTTGCGGGAGTCAGATTTACAACGTATCGAGCGAACCCGAAATTTACTACAACATGGCTCATTAAATGGTATTCATTATGAAAAGAGCAAGTTACAAGAAAGATTTTCAGAGTTGGAAAGGCATAATGGCTCTAAAACTGCTCTGCTGCAATATAGTTGCAGGCCGTTTTGATTGGAAGAAATACTGTACGCCACAGTCTTATTGCGGTCAGGAAATTTGCGTTGTACCGCTGCATTGCTCCTACGGACAGATAGGCTATACCGTGCACTTCCCTTATTCCGATATACCGGAAGTGGAATACGATTGGGAAATGAACAAATTAACTATCGACAAAGAGAATTGGGAAAGCTATTTAACGTGAGTATAATTCAAAATATAGCCAGTTGCCCGTCTTTGAAAAACATACATCAATGGCGGGCTTCTTTCAAAAACAGTATGCTGTTATGGTAGAAAGGGAGTTGGAAATAAAGTTATATTAAAGGAAGTGGGCATGGAATATTCAATATCTTTATCTTCAACCATATATTTTTCCTGAAATTGAGCAATTTCTTTGCAAAAATCATCTGTCATACAATAAATCTCCGTAATTTTGGTCTCTGAAAACATCATGGTAATTGCTTAAATGTTAATTGAATACTATAAATTCAATACTTTTATTGCTATGTGCCTAATTTATTTACAGATTAGAATTGAAAGAATATGACACAGACTTTTTATACCCAATGGCAATCTTCTGTCCTTGCAGACGCAGAAACTTATGTTTCAAAGGAATACAGTAATTTCCAAACGGCATTGCTACGTGAAATATCCAAATATGCAGAAGCCGTGGATGCGGCGGTCGTATCCGAGAATAAGGGGCATTATTATACAAGTTGCTTTATTGAACGTAATGGTAAGTTTGTATACATAAACCATTCTGCGGATGTGCGGATGGATGATGGGATAAAGATAGAACTCGGTTCGTTCATGATACGAATCCCCGGGCCCCCAAAGCTTTTAACCGACTACCGGCGGAAACAATCAATATTGCGATATGCTGCAGTTACAGTCAATGATTGACAAACTGCTGTCGTAATGATAACATATAGTCTGTAGCGGAATGAAAACCGGTAGGGACTATAAGGATGTGGAGCGCCTTCAGTATGAAATCGCTCCACATTCTTCATATTACGCTGCCGTTACCGACGCAGACCGCCGCCATATTCCGCCTCTTGTAGCTCCTCCCTGTATTCTTCAAGCTCGTTCAGCTTCTCGTTCACGGCTTGCAGGTTGGCCTCCAGCGTCATGTTGTGGTCATAAGGGTAATGATGTTGTACGGCCATCCCTGCATTGGTGGCCGTACCCACGTCCAGCGTATCCTTGTCCCTGTTGTACCTTGCATACAGAATATCTCCGTTTGGCATTTCGAATACCGGCATTCTCTGATGTGTCAGTTCAGCAAACTGTTCCGCCGCCATATCTTTGGCCACCTCTTTCACATCATCGCTGGCACGGTCTGTGCCGTAACGTGTGATATGGTCCCGCACCTCCTGTTCCGTGTATTTCAGCATGATGTCGTATGTGCCTCCGACACTTCCGTTGTACACCACGGCAAAGTCCTTATCTTCAATCAGCAGGTCATCGCCCCGGTTCTGGAGGGGAGAAGCGTATGTATGCTGCTCGTCCATGCCGTTGCCGTCGTAATACTCCTTGGCGAGCGCAAGCAGACCCTTGTAGTCGCCTTTGTCCTTCAATTCGTCCAGTTGCTTCGTGTCGTCAGCGGTTTGGAGATAGGCCACCGAAGCATAAAAAATACGTTCCTTGGCAGAGCGTTTGTCCTCTTGCTCTTCGGTAACATTTTGTTCCAACTCCTGCGCAATCTTATCCACCTTTTGAGTAACGATTGACGAAGCTCTTTTCACGTCCAGAAGCGTTGTCTTGATAAACTGTGGGGATTCTTTCAACTCATCGAGCCACCCTTTGAGGTATGCGCAACTGTCTTCCTTTATATGCTTGTCATGCCGTAGCGTTGTGCGACCAACGCGCTGCCCAGTTCGGCCACCAGTTCCTCGCGGGCATACTCTTTCGAACCGAAAGAGGTAGGTTGGAGTCGGTCAAGCACACCTTCGGCACCCGTGGAATGGACCATCTCATGGAACAGCGTCCGTAGAAAGATTCCCCGTCTCTGAACTGCTCCTTTTCGGGTACGACAATCTCGTTCTTTGTGATTGAGTAGTATGCTTCGTTTTGGTGCGTCGGTTTGATGGGACAAATCCAAAGGTTGTCCTTTATCATCGCATCGACAGGCCCAAAACTGAAATGTTCGCCGTTTTCGACCCTTTTCCCGTTCTCTCTTTCCAACTGCTCCCATAACTCCGGTCGAGCCTCCTGCAGGTTGGTCTGGGCGACATTGAACACCCGGAACACCTGCATTTTCGGATAGACATTGTATTGCGCCTTCTCTTCGTCGGAGAGTTTCTTGTAGTCGTCGTACTTGATTTTCTCCTTTGTTTCCTTATGTATGCAGGTGAATGTGGTCAGCATGACGGGAAACGATTTCTCGCCGCGCAGTACAGATACACGGGGTAATTCCTGCCGTCCTTGCCGGGCTTGTTGAGCCGCTGCACGCAGTCAAAGGTGCAGAAGCGCGGAATCTTGTACCCCTCATTCTCACAATGCAACAGTAACATAAGGGCGTTCATACCGTTGTACTCCCGCCCGGAAAGGTTACGCGGCCATTGCAGTGCCCCCTCGGTAAACCACGGCTTATGCCAGTCCTTGTGGATGCTTTCGATTTTCTCGATCATCATCTCGGCAAAGAGGTCCAGCGCCTTGTCCTCGCTGCTCGGCCCCTCCGTATTTCGCTTTCTATAACCGGCCATGACTGCTACTGATTGAAGTTATCCGATTCGGGAATATATT
>ERZ859937.932-NODE-932-length-10457-cov-1.806576_pt1 | contig 10457 bp, 5 predicted proteins | sample MGYA00509985_ERZ859937 | MGnify/ENA primary metagenome ERZ859937 (study PRJEB30046, sample SAMN00715169) | human gut metagenome | study: EMG produced TPA metagenomics assembly of the A metagenome-wide association study of gut microbiota in type 2... | reverse complement strand
AGTAGATAAATTAGCAAATACAGTCAGAGTAACACTTGGACCAAAAGGAAGAAACGTAGTACTTGACAAATCATACGGTGCACCACTCATCACAAACGATGGTGTTACAATCGCAAAAGAGGTTGAGCTTGAGGATGCTTTCGAGAACATGGGAGCACAGCTTGTCAAGGAAGTTGCCACAAAGACAAATGATGTAGCAGGAGACGGAACAACAACAGCTACAGTTCTTACACAGGCAATGGTTCAGGAAGGAATGAAGAACCTTGAGGCAGGAGCAAACCCAATCGTGCTTCGTCGTGGTATGAAGAAGGCAACAGACAAAGCTGTTGAGGCACTTAAGGATATGAGCCAGAAAGTAAAAGGCAAAGAGCAGATCGCTAAGGTTGCAGCTATCTCAGCAGGAGATGAGGAAGTTGGTAATCTCGTAGCAGACGCTATGGAAAAGGTTACAAACGATGGTGTTATCACAATTGAAGAGTCAAAGACAATGCAGACAGAGCTTGACCTTGTAGAAGGTATGCAGTTCGACAGAGGATACCTCTCAGCATATATGTGCACAGATATGGATAAGATGGAAGCAGTACTTGATGATCCGTATATCCTTATTACTGACAAGAAGATTTCCAACATCCAGGATATTCTTCCATTACTTGAGAAGATTGTTCAGGCCGGTGCAAGACTTCTTATCATCGCTGAGGATGTTGAGGGCGAGGCTCTTACAACACTTATCGTTAATAAGCTTCGTGGTACATTCAATGTAGTAGCTGTAAAGGCTCCCGGATATGGTGACAGAAGAAAAGCAATGCTTGAGGATATCGCAATCCTTACAGGTGGTCAGGTAATCAGCTCAGATCTTGGACTTGAGCTCAAGGATACAACAATCGATATGCTTGGCCGTGCTAAGTCAGTTAAGGTTCAGAAGGAGAACACAGTCATCGTTGACGGTGCCGGAGACAAGGATGCTATCGCAGGCAGAGTAAGCCAGATCCGTGGTCAGATTGATGAGACAACATCTGAGTTTGATAAAGAAAAATTACAGGAGCGTCTTGCCAAGATGGCAGGCGGTGTAGCAGTTATCCGTGTAGGTGCTGCAACAGAGACAGAGATGAAAGAGGCTAAGCTTCGTATGGAGGATGCCCTTAACGCTACAAGAGCAGCAGTTGAAGAGGGAATCATCGCAGGTGGTGGATCAGCATATATCCATGCATCAAAGAAGGTTGCAGAGCTTGTTGATACACTTGAGGGAGATGAGAAGACAGGTGCAAAGGTTATCCTTAAAGCACTCGAGGCTCCACTTTACTATATCGCTGCAAACGCAGGACTTGAAGGTGCAGTAATCATCAACAAGGTAAAGGAATCAGCTCCGGGAACAGGTTTCAACGCAGCTACAGAAGAGTATGTAGATATGGTTGATAACGGAATCCTTGATCCTGTAAAGGTTACAAGAAGTGCATTACAGAATGCAACATCAGTAGCTTCAACACTCCTTACAACAGAGTCAGCAGTAGCTACAATCAAAGAGGACACTCCAGCAATGCCAGCCGGAGCCGGCGCCGGAATGGGCATGATGTAATCGTAGACAATGAGGAAAAAAGAAACCCGTGGTCACACTCGTGTGAACCGCGGGTTTTCTTTTTGACGAATGTCCGGATATGAGCAAGTAGCACGCGAGTGCGGATTGCGAATATACGGAGGCTGGTGTAAGCCAGCCGTGTCTACGATGTAGGTAAAAAAACGCCATAAGCTCGCTTGCCTCTGATTTTTTATTTGACGAATGTCCGGATATGAGCAAGAAGCACCTACTGTGCGGACCACGAATATACGGAGGCTGGTGTAAGCCAGCCGTGTCTACGATGTAAGTAAAATAACGCCACTGTCCACGCCACTGTCCATCAAAAACTTCTTTTCAAACAATTACACCTATGGTATAATGAGCGGTGTTGGAAAAAATACGACAATGAAAATTTATATCGGAGTGAGAATTAATGAGTAAGGTTATAGTAGTTACCGATTCAAACAGCGGTATCACACCTGACGAGGCAAAGAAGCTTGGAGTTGAGGTGATTCCAATGCCTTTTTACATCGATGAGCAGATGTATTATGAGAATATTGATCTGACGCAGGAGCAGTTCTATGAGAAGCTTACGGCAGGCGGCGATATCAAGACATCTATGCCTTTGGTTGGTGATGTAACAGATAAATGGGATGAGTTTTTAAAGGAAAATGATGAGATTGTATACATTCCAATGTCATCAGGTCTTTCAAGCTCATGTGAGACAGCATATATGCTCTCGCAGGATTATGACGGCAAAGTGCAGGTAGTCAATAATCAGAGAATATCAGTTACAATGCGCCAGTCGGTTATAGATGCGAAGAACCTGGCAGAAGCAGGAAAAAATGCAGCTGAGATAAAGCAGATATTAGAGGATGCAAAGTTTGAGTCTTCCATATATATCATGGTAGATACTCTTAACTACCTCAAAAAGGGTGGTAGAATCACGCCTGCAGCGGCAGCTCTTGGCACACTTTTAAAGCTTAAACCGGTGCTTCAGATTCAGGGTGAGAAGCTTGATGCATTTGCAAAGGCACGTACCGTAAAGCAGGCAAAGAGTATCATGATAGATGCCATGAAGTCGGATTTTGAGAAGCGCTTCAATAATCCGGATGGCAGCCAGATAAATCTTGAAATGGCATACACGCATGATATTGCAGCAGCGGAGGCATTTAAGGAAGAGGTTCAGGCAGCATTTCCAAATAACGAGATAGTCATGAATCCGCTTTCACTTTCGGTCTCATGCCATATAGGACCCGGAGCGCTTGCAATAGCCTGCTCTAAGAAGATAGAGTATTGTAATAAATAATTATTAATAGTTACAAAGCATAATAAATATTCCACTAAAATCAAGCAGTAACATGGCACAATGTGTCGTGTCAGAAAATACAAGGGAGGCATGTAAAATGTCAAAGGTAGATGTAGTAATAGGATGTTTCTATGGTGATGAAGGAAAAGGTAAGGTAATTGATTACCTTGCAGCAGACGCTGATGTAGCAGTAAGATGCACAGGCGGAGACAATGCCGGTCACACAATCAAAGCAAACGGTGTTAAATATGCAATGCACCTTATTCCGTCAGGTCTCTTATCAGGACATACAATCGGAGTGATCGGAAACGGAGTAGTTTTAAATCCGCAGGTTCTTTTAGAGGAAATCAACAACTTAAAGGAGCACGGATATGATGTAGATAAATACTTAAAAATCAGTGACAAAACGCATGTCATTTTCCCATATCATAGTAAGCTTGATGTGGCGCTTGAGAAGGTGAGAAAGGCAAAGAAAATCGGTACTACAGGAAAGGGTATCGGACCTTCATACTGCGATAAGTATGAGAGAAGCGGAATCAGAATGGAGGATTTATACGCACCTGATTTCAAGGAGCGCCTTAAGGAGCAGACAGAGCTTAAGCTTGCACTTCTTAAGGTATATGATCCTGAGACTGATTATACAAAGGAGCTTGATTTCGACAAGATGTTTGCAGAGTACAGTGACTATGCAGCACAGCTTGAGCCATATGTATGTGATACAATCACCCTCTTACACAAGGCACTTGAGGATGACAAAAAGGTGGTTGTTGAGGGAGCACAGGCTACACTCCTTGACATCGACTTTGGTTCATATCCATATGTTACATCATCAAATCCTACAATCGGTGGCATCCTTACAGGAACAGGTCTTTCTGCGTCAGATATCGGAAATGTATATGGTGTCATCAAGGCATACTCAAGCCGTGTAGGTGAGGGACCATATGTGACAGAGCTTCTTGACGCAACAGGAGACAAAATCCGTGAGCTCGGACATGAGTACGGCACCACAACAGGCCGTCCGAGAAGATGCGGATGGTTAGACCTTGTCACCTTAAAATATGCCAAGCGTCTTAACGGACTTACAGCACTTTCTGTAAACCATCTCGACACAATCGGCAAGTTTGATACAATAAAAGTCTGCATCGGCTACGATGTAAACGGTGAGGTAACAGAGGACTTTACCACAAATCTCAAGGTTTTAAACAACGCAAAGCCTGTATATGAGGAGCTAAAAGGTGGCTGGGGAGATGAAATTGCAAGCTGTAAGACTTTCGAGGAGCTTCCTGAGAATGCACAGAAGTACATCAGCTTCATAGAGAAATACATTGGAGTACCTGTTAAGTTCATCGGAACAGGTGCTGAAAGAGAAGCTATGATTGTGCGCGCAGACAATTAGTACAGCTAAAATATCATAGTATTAAAATTATAAATAATGTACAAAAGAGTGTTCAGAATTCACAAATTGAACACTCTTTTTTTATACTCTGATGTCATAATAATTTAGGAAGGAGCATTACTGTGATAGAAATTAGTAATCTCGTAAAGAAATATGGCGACCATATGGCCGTAGATCATCTTTCGCTGACTGTTGAGCCGGGAAAGATATACGGACTTTTGGGACCAAACGGCGCCGGAAAGTCAACCACCATGAATATTGTTACCGGATATATTGGTGCTGATGGTGGAACAGTAAAGATAAACGGCTATGATATATTTGCACAGCCTGAGGAGGCAAAAAAATGTATCGGATACCTGCCGGAGATACCACCGCTTTATGTGGATATGACGGTATATGAGTATCTCAAATTTGTAGCAGAGCTCAAAAAGCTCGACAGGAAAAAGAGAAAAGAAATGATAGCAGATGCCATGGACATGACCGGCATCACGGAGGTGAAAAACCGTCTCATAAAGAACCTTTCCAAGGGCTACAGACAAAGAGTGGGCTTCGCCCAGGCACTGCTTGGCTACCCGGAAATCATCATACTGGATGAGCCTACAGTTGGACTTGATCCAAAGCAGATAATAGAGATTCGTGAGCTTATTAAAAAGCTTGGAGAAAATCATACGGTGATACTGAGCTCACATATTTTAAGTGAGATAAGTGCGGTGTGTGATCATGTGTTTATCATATCAAAGGGTAAGCTTGTAGCAAGTGATGCCACAGAGAACCTGATTAATCTCATGTCAAAGAACCAGGAAATTAACCTTGTCCTCAAATCAGACGAGATTGGTGCAAGAGGAATGCTTGAGAAGATATAAATGTTGATAAGGTCACATTTGAAAAGTCTGAGGAAGAGAAAACAGTGAAGGCTAAGGTTATAGCAAAAGCAAACTGCGATATACGTGAGGAAATATTTGAGCTTGCAAGTGCAATGCATATGCCAATCCTTGAGATGCATACTGTTGTGAAGTCACTCGAGGACGTATTCCTTGAGCTTACAGGGGAAGGAGATGAGAAATAATGCTTGCAATATTTAAAAGAGAATTCAAATCATATTTCCAAAACGTTATAGGATGGCTGTTTGTTGCAGCACTTCTTGCAGTGTATGGCCTATATTTTTATGTATACAATCTGAAAAACGGTTATCCGTATATCTCATATGATTTAAATGGAATAGGTTTTATTATGATGATTGCAGTGCCAATCCTCACGATGAGATCGCTTTCTGATGAGAAAAAGACAAAGACAGATCAGCTTATGCTGACATCGCCTGTATCTGTCGGAAGGATTGTAGCAGGAAAATATTTAGCGATGGCAGCAGTATACACCATAGACATAGCGCTTTTTGCACTTTCACCGCTCGTGTTGTCAATTTACGGCAAGGTGGCATTAAGTGAAGCCTATGTTGCTTTGTTTGGCTACTGGCTTTACGGTTTATCATGCATCGCCGTGGGACTTTTTATATCGTCCATATCTGAGAGTGTGATAATATCTGCAATACTTACATTTGCGGCATTATTCCTCTCGTACATGATGCAGTCCATCACAGGACTCATCTCGTCAAGTGGGAATCTGCTCACAAAGGTGCTTAATTGCTTTGATTTGTACACACCATTTGAGAATTTTGTGAGTGGCTGCTTTAGTGTCACATCGGCAGCTTATTATGTGACGGTTATTCTGCTTTTATGCTTCCTTACGACGCAGTCTATCCAGAAGAGAAGATGGGCATTTTCAAAGAAGATGATAGGCACAGGGGCATTTTCAGCAGGAATGATTGTCGTAATGTGTGCAATCTGTGTGGTTGTAAATCTTGTACTGACAGCGCTTCCTGCCAAGTACACATCAATTGACTGTTCGGCTACAAAGCTGTACTCGCTCACAGGCGATACAAAGGACAGGGTAAGTAAGCTCGATGAGGATATCACAATCTATGTTTTGAATTCCAAGAAATCAAAGGATGCAAAGATAGATGAGACAATCAACAGATACAAGGATTTTTCGAGTCATATAAAGGTAAAATATGTAGACCCGGCGACAAGCCCGAAGTTTTATCAGGATTACACAGACACGACACCTACCACAAACAGCCTTATCATCGAGAGCAAAAACCGTTCAAAGGTGATTGATTACAATGATATATATGAATATGACAGCTCATCATATTATTACGGATACCAGTCGCAGTCTAGCATCACAGGCTATGATGCCGAGGGACAGATTACAAGTGCCATAGAGTATGTCACAATGGATGCAGATGAGCTCCCGGTAATTTATCAGATAACAGGACACAATGAAACGGAAATAGGAAGCAATTTCCAGAGTGTTGTAAGCAAGGCAAATGCAAATCTTAAGAGTTTAGAGCTCTTTAACGAGGAAAAGGTGCCGGAGGATGCAACAGCCATTATCATTAATTCCCCGACTGTTGATTTCAACGAGGAAGACGCTCAGAAGGTGATTGATTATTTAAATGGCGGTGGAAAGGCACTGATTGTCGGCTGCTACGCATATAATGACGAGCTTACAAACTTTAACAAGATACTTGCGGCTTACAATGTCAGCTTCAAGACCGGTGTGGTAGCTGAAAATGACAGCTCAAAATATTATCAGAATCCTCTCTACCTGCTTCCAACAGTTGAGACGACAGATTACACCTCAGATGCCACAGACGGATATGTATTCCTGGCAGGAAGCTGTGCAATCAATTATCCTGAGGATACAGATGATGTGACATATACAAAGCTGCTTTCTACATCAGACAGCGCAGTTTTAAAGAAGGACTGGAAGAATATCACCACATCGAAGGCAGAGGACGCAGATGAGAACGGACCGTTTACTACAGGTCTTGCTGTAAATGATTCAAGCACCGGCGCATCGATTGTTGTGTTTGGTACGCCTTATGTGGTTGATGATTCATATGACAATGCCGTTTCCGGCAACAATGCAGACATGTTCAAGGATGTTATCACATCAATGACCGGAAATGTTGAGCTTGCATCAAGTGTGATACCGGTGAAGGATTACACCTTAAGCAATATCACTATAAATACGCTGCAGGCGGTTGTTACGGGACTTATCATAATGATTGCTGTACCGATACTGCTTATAATCATAGGAATCGTTGTATGGGTAATGAGGAGAAAAAAGTAGATTACAGGCAAAAAAGCGTATAGGAAATAGGAGAAATAATGAATGAATAAGCAAAAACGCACTTTTGTGATACTTGCGATAGTTCTGGCAGCCTGCCTGGCGGGCTACCTGGGGCTTCTAAATTACAATAAATATAAAAGTGATGATGATTCAGAGAGCGAAAGCGACAGTGTTGAGGCACTTTCGCTTGACTCATCGGATGTCAAATCGCTCTCATTTCTGATTGACGGTCAGGAGTATAGCTTCAGCCGTATAAAGTCAGAGGATACCTCCGATGAGACTGAGTCAACGGAGTCTGAGAAAACAGATACCAATTCCGAAAGCAGTACAGACGATGATGACCAGTGGGTCTGCGATAATGACACCTCTCTTAAAATCAATACAAGCAAGGTTACATCACTGCTTGGAAACGCTACAAGCATCACAGCTTCAAAGAAATTTGATTCAGATGCGGATACATCTGATTTTGGACTGGATGAGCCACAGAATGTCGTAAAGCTAAGCACTGCCGACAAGACATATACCATAACAATCGGTGAGAAAAACGCTATGCTTGGTGAGTACTTTATCAAGGTAAATGATGATGTATATCTTTCAGGTACCACAATCCCTGGAACAATTCCGGATTCTATAGATGATATGATTGCAACTAAAGACAGTGAGAGTACTGAGACTGAAAGTGAGTAGCAACGGATTGATAAGTTACAATTTGAAAAGAAATTAAGAAATAGTTCATCCTTTTTTAATGAAATAGGTATTGAAATCATGCTTATGTTGTACCATTATTATTGTGTAGAATAATAATGGACAAACGGTGAATAGCATGAATCAGATGAACAAAGACAGCTACAGCATAAATATCACAGGCCTTACCGATGAAGAGGTAAGGCAGAGAGTGGAGGAAGGACTTACCAACAGAGCTGATATATCTACAGACAAGACAACAAAGGAAATTGTGATTTCAAACGTTTTCACATATTTTAACCTTATATTTCTTGTCATAACGATACTTCTCATAATGGTAGGTTCTTTCAGAAATCTGACATTTCTGCCTATAATTATTGGAAATACGGTAATCGGAATCGTTCAGGAAATCCGCGCAAAAAAGACTCTTGAAAAAATGAGTTTACTGAATGCTCCGCGTGCGGATGTCATCAGAAACGGCAGCGTAAAGCAGATTAGTACGGAGGAACTTGTAAAGGACGATGTGATTTTGCTTACCGCAGGAAAGCAGATTTGTGCGGATGCGGTTGTGATATCCGGAAATATACAGGTAAATGAATCACTGCTAACAGGTGAAGCTGATGAGGTAGAAAAGACAGAGGGCAGCACTCTCATGTCGGGAAGCTTTGTTGTATCGGGAGAGTGCTATGCACGGCTTGAAAAGGTCGGTAATGAATCATATATCTCAAAGCTGAGCCTTGAGGCAAAATCAATGGGCGGCAAGGAGCAGTCAGAGATGATACGCTCCATCAATTTGATTGTCAAATGGGTTGGCATAGTTATTATTCCGATTGGGCTTATATTGTTCTGGCAGAGCCATTTTGTGAATGGCGAGTCTATCACAAAGAGCGTTACATCGACAGTTGCAGCGATTATAGGAATGATACCGGAGGGCTTGTATCTGCTGACCACAGTGGCGCTTGCATTAAGCACTATGAAGCTTGCAAGGAAAAAGGTTTTGCTTCATGATATGAAAAGTATTGAGACGCTTGCGCGTGTGGATGTGCTTTGTGTGGATAAAACGGGCACAATTACTGAGCCTGATATGAAGCTTAAGGAAATTTTTCTCTGTAAAAACAGTGGAGCAGATGGTACACAGACAGCTTTGACATTAGATGAGCTTAAAAGTCTTATTTTAGATTATGCAAATGCTTCGGTTGACAACAATGCGACTATGCTCGCACTAAAAGCATATGCGGCGGATGCTTTGACAAATAATACATCTGCACTGCATCGTACAGCGGTTTCACAGCAGGCATTCTCGTCGAGTCTCAAATATGGCAGCGTTACCTTTTCTGATGGAACATATCTGCTCGGAGCGCCGGAGTTTATCATGCACGAAGACTTTGCGCGCATTGAGGAAGAAATAATACCATACGCTGACAAAGGCGACAGAGTACTTTTATTTGCAAGGTATGATGGGGAAAACGTGGAGAATGGCATAAATGGCAGCGTTACTCCGCTTGGATTTGTGGCACTTGCCAATCCTATCAGAGAGAATGCGGTAAAGACCTTTGAGTATTTCAAGAGTCAGGGTGTTGCGATAAAGGTTATTTCAGGTGACAATCCGCGTACTGTTTCAAGGATTGCCATACAGGCAGGAATAGAAAGTGCAGAAAGCTTTGTTGATGCGGCAACACTTGATACTGAGGATAAAATAGCCGATGCAGTGAATAAATATACTGTATTCGGACGAGTGACACCAAAGCAGAAGAAACAGCTTGTAAAGGCTTTACAGGCTAAAGGTCATACAGTTGCGATGACAGGAGACGGAGTCAACGATATACTTGCCATGAAGGATGCCGACTGCAGTGTGGCTATGGCATCGGGAAGTGAGGCGGCAGCCCAGGCAGCCCAGGTTGTCCTTTTGGACTCTGACTTTGCACATATGCCGGATGTGGTGTATGAGGGCCGCAGGGTGGTAAACAATATCCAGCGCTCAGCAAGCCTGTTTCTTGTGAAAAATATATTCTCACTGTTACTTTCACTGTTTTCGGTTATTCTTATGGTTACGTATCCGCTTGAGCCGGCACAGGTATCGCTCATCAGTATGTTTACCATAGGAGTACCGGGATTCTTATTGGCACTGGAGCAGAATAAGGACAGGATAAAGGGACACTTTATCACCAATGTCATGCTAAAGGCACTGCCGGGTGGACTTACGGATGTAATAGCTGTCGGAGCGCTTGTCGTATGCGGAGAAGTATTTTGTATATCAGATGCAAGCATAGGAACGATAGCGACGCTTGTACTTTCAGTAGTGGGCTTTATGATTCTCTTTAATT
>ERZ859937.929-NODE-929-length-10509-cov-1.822078_pt1 | contig 10509 bp, 10 predicted proteins | sample MGYA00509985_ERZ859937 | MGnify/ENA primary metagenome ERZ859937 (study PRJEB30046, sample SAMN00715169) | human gut metagenome | study: EMG produced TPA metagenomics assembly of the A metagenome-wide association study of gut microbiota in type 2... | reverse complement strand
CAGTTACACTCGTTGACAGACCGTGCGATGAGGCACTCCCGGGCTATAAGAAGGTCAACCCTATGGTTTACTGTGGTCTTTATCCTGCCGACAGTGCAAAGTATCCTGATTTAAGGGATGCGCTTGAAAAGCTGCAGGTCAACGACGCTTCATTACAGTTTGAGCCTGAGACATCACTGGCACTTGGCTTTGGCTTCAGATGCGGATTCCTTGGTCTTTTACATCTGGAAATTATTCAGGAGAGACTGGAGAGAGAGTTTGATCTGGATCTCGTTACCACTGCACCTAGTGTTATTTACAAGATTCACAAGACAAGTGGTGAGGTGATAGATCTGACCAATCCTTCAAATATGCCGGATCCGTCAGAGATTGAGTATATGGAGGAACCATACGTATCTGCAGAGATTATGGTCACAAGTGACTATGTCGGTGCGATTATGAAGCTGTGCCAGGAGAGACGAGGAGTCTATATCAGCATGGAGTATATCGAAAAAACACGAGCTCTCATAAAGTACGACTTGCCATTAAATGAGATTATCTATGATTTTTTTGATGCTTTAAAGTCACGCTCGAGGGGATATGCTTCGTTTGACTATGAGATGAAGGATTATGAGCGCTCAGAGCTTGTCAAGCTTGACATCTTAATCAATAAGGAAATGGTCGATGCACTTTCATTTATCGTATTCAAGGAGAGTGCATACGAAAGAGGCCGTAAGATGTGCGAGAAGCTTAAGGGTGAGATACCAAGGCATCTGTTTGAGATACCTATTCAGGCAGCAGTCGGTGGCAAGATTATAGCAAGAGAGACGGTTAAGGCACTTCGCAAGGATGTGCTTGCCAAGTGCTACGGTGGTGATATTTCACGTAAGAAGAAGCTGCTTGAGAAGCAGAAGGAAGGAAAGAAGAGGATGCGTCAGGTGGGCAATGTAGAGATACCACAGGAGGCATTCATGAGTGTGCTTAAGCTGGATGAGGAGTAATCGCACATATGAAGAATCTTGAGATTTATATTCATATACCATTTTGTGTGAGAAAATGTGAATATTGTGATTTTTTATCATTTCCCGCAGACGATGATGCAAAGCTTCGCTATGTCAAGGGGCTTATGGCGGAAATGATATTTTACGGCCCGCTTATGAAGAACTATCAGGTGTCATCTGTCTATATTGGAGGAGGTACACCAAGCTCTATAGATGAGCAGTGGATTGCTGCTTTGATGGAGGGTGTGTTTGACTGCTTTAATGTGCTGCCTGATGCTGAGATATCCATAGAGTGCAATCCCGGTACGCTTAGCAGGGAAAAGCTTTTAGCATACAGGGATGCGGGAATCAACCGCCTGTCCATAGGACTGCAGTCGGCAAATAATGATGAGCTTAAGCTGCTCGGGCGTATACATACCTTTGAACAGTTTGTGACGAATTACGAGGTGGCCAGAAATGTGGGCTTTAAAAATATCAATGTAGATTTGATGTATGGTCTGCCGGGACAGTCAGCGTCACAGTATATAGCGACAGTAAACAAGATTATAAGGCTTCATCCGGATCATATATCGGCGTATTCTCTTATAGTGGAAAAGGGTACTCCTTTCTATGAAAAGTACAAGTTTGACATGGTGCGCCAGGAGGCGGGCATGAGAACGGAGTTTCTGCCTAATGAGGACGAGTTATATGATATGGAAAAGGCGGGACAGAAGGCGTTTATGGATGCCGGCTACAGGCAGTATGAGACATCTAACTATGCTAAAAGAGGTATGGAGTGCCGCCATAATATAGGTTACTGGACCAGAGCTGACTATTTAGGACTTGGAATAGGGGCGGCATCGCTTATATCAAATGTCAGATATACCAATACATCCGATATGGATGAATATCTGTCGCGCTGCCGTCATATACATGATGTGGGTGATGATATATTTAAGGCCAATCTGCATGTGGCAGCTGATGTTATAGACAAAAAGGGACAGATGGAGGAGTTTATGTTTCTTGGACTTCGTATGAATGAGGGGGTCACAAGAGAAGCCTTTGAGAGGGCATTTGGTATTTCGATAGATGCAATCTACAAGGATACGATAGACAGCCTGAAAAAACAGGAGCTGCTCGTGGTAAAGGCCGGGCATATCTATTTATCGGAGAGAGGAAAGGATGTAGCCAATTACGTTATGGCACAGTTTTTGAAGGATTAACGGAGAGTAAATTATGGATATGACTTTTAAGCTTCAGGTGTTTGAGGGACCGCTTGACCTGCTTTTATACCTGATAGAGAAAAATAAAGTAAATATTTATGATATCCCGATTGTCGAGATTACAGCGCAGTACATGGAGTATGTGAATCAGATGAAAAAGGATAACCTGGACACGCTCAGCGAGTTTCTCTGATGGCAGCTACGCTCCTCGACATAAAGTCAAAGATGCTTCTCCCAAAGAAAGAGGAAGAAGAGCAGGAGCAGGAAGATCCAAGAGCAGAGCTTGTGCAGCAGCTGCTTGAGTACAAGATGTACAAGTGCATGGCAAACGAGCTTAAGGATCGTCAGCTGGATGCCGGCAAGGTGTGGTATAAGAAGAAGGACATACCTGATGAGGTCCTTGCATATGAGGAGCCTGTTAATCTTGAGGAGCTTGTTGGAGATATCCGTCTTTCTGATTTAAACAGAATCTTTCAAAGTATAATGAAGAGACAGGAAGAAAAGATAGATAAAGTCCGTTCGAAGTTTGGAAAGATTGAAAAGGAAGAGGTCTCCTTAGAGGAAAAGATGGACTTCCTGACAGACTATGCTACCTCACACAAGCACTTCAGCTTTAGAGGGATGCTTACTGCATCGTCAAGCAAAGTGGAAGTCATAGTTACATTTCTTGCCATACTGGAGCTTATGAAGACCGGCAAATTAACTATCGTTCAGGAGCATATTTTTGATGATATCAGGATTGAGTCAAGAATTGCTGCATAAAGAGGGGTTGAGGATATATGAATTATAAAGCTGCAATAGAGGCTATTTTATTTACCATGGGAGAATCCGTGGAGCTTGGAAGGATAGCCGATGCAATACAATTAAATGAAAAAGAAACAAAAAAGCTGCTTGACGAGCTGATTAAGGAGTATAGAAGCTCTTCAAATATAGGTATGAATATCATAGAGCTTGATGGTGCTTATCAGATGTGTACAAAGCCACAGATGTATGAATATCTCATCCGCATTGCAAAGCAGCCTAAGAAGAGGGTGCTTACGGATGTGCTTTTAGAGACTCTTTCAATCATAGCGTACAAGCAGCCTGTAACAAAGGCAGAAATAGAAAAAATCAGAGGTGTGTCAAGTGAACATGCCGTAAGCAAGCTTGTCGAATACAATCTGGTGCAGGAGCTTGGAAGGCTTGATGCTCCGGGAAGACCACTTTTGTTTGGAACCACAGAGGAATTTCTAAGGAGCTTTGGGGTTTCGTCTATCGACGAGTTGCCGGTATTAAGCCCTGTGCAGGTTGAGGAGTTTAAGCAGGAGGCAGAGGAAGAGATGCACGTGAAGCTTGATGTGTAGTGCAGGTGTATTGTGTAAGCTGCCATTTCATATAATAAGGACATGCAAATAATCATATATATTACCGATGGAGGTAATTATATGATTATTTTTTTGAAAAAATATAAGTCGAAAATAGCTTTAATGGTTTTCATTTGTGTGTTGGTTTGTACTGTCAGCTGTTTGCTTGATTTTAAGACGATAGAAAAGCAAAAAATGCCCGGTTTGGAAAAGAAAAGTGTGTTTATGGCAGCTGAAAATACTGTTGCTAAGAATACTGACAAAGCCGTAAATGAGCCCAGGCTTCATGCTGTTTCAGCGGCATTATATGATGCGGATGACGAGACGTTTATATATGGTAAAAACATGAGAGACAGCATGGCAAATGCCAGCACCACGAAGATTCTTACGTGCATTGTGGCACTTGAAAAAGCTGATATAAATGATACTGTTACGATTTCACAAAATGCTGCATCACAGCCTGAGGTCAAGCTTGGACTTGTGGCAGGGAACAGCTATAATATGAAGGATTTACTCTATGGCATGATGCTTGAGTCGTTCAATGACTGTGCCTATGCGATTGCGGAGCATGTGGGCGGCTCGACGGAGGGCTTTGCAAAGCTTATGAATGAAAAAGCAAATGAGATAGGCTGCCTTGGCACGTATTTTATTACACCAAACGGGCTGGATGCTGAGAATGATATAAGTTTTCACCACTCCACGGCGGGAGATTTGTGTGTTATAATGTCTTATTGTGCGTGGAAATCACCAAAATCAACACAGTTTCTTGAGATAACACAGACTATGCAGTACACATTTGAGACAAAGGAAGGTCAGATGGTTTTTAGCAATCACAACAGGCTTCTTACGGAGACGGACTACTGCATATCGGGAAAGACCGGCTTTACCACAAAGGCAGGCTACTGCTATGTAGCAGCAGTTGAAAAGGATGGAAGGAGAATGTGCCTTTCTCTCTTGGGCTGTGGGTGGCCAAACAATAAAAACTATAAGTGGGCTGATGCAAAGAGTCTGGTGGAGTATGCGGTTTCAGATGCTGCCGAAGATTCTTATGTGATGCTGCTTGTGTAACAACACAACAGACCGGTGATACACGAAACACAATTAACTTAAAATATATAGAAAATAACAAGAAAAATAAGAAAATTTGCAAGAATTTTCTCAAGAATTTTACAATTAATATAGGAAATTTTTTCTAAACAAAAATAAAGGTTAAAAATTTAACAAATTAGTTGAAAAAAAATTAGAAATAGTCTATTATCATACTAGCGAAAAATTTTATTTTTTTATAGATGGAGGATATAAAATGAGTAGTAACAATCAAAGCTTGGCAATGCAGCGTATTGCTAAGTTAGTCGACGAGAACAGTTTCATGGAAATTGGTTCTCTTGTGACAGCTCGCAGTACAGATTTTAACCTTACTGCAGCAAAAGCTCCTTCAGATGGTGTTATTATCGGACACGGTCTGATTGATGGAAATCTTGTATTTATCTACAGCCAGGATGCAACAGTTCTTAACGGAACAATCGGCGAGATGCATGCAAAGAAAATTGCTTCTGTATATGATATGGCCATGAAAATGGGTGCACCTGTTATCGGATTTATCGATTGCGGTGGTATCAGACTTCAGGAGTCAGTTGATGCATTAGACGGATTTGGTCTTATCTACGCCAAGGAAGTTGCAGCAAGTGGCGTTATTCCACAGATTTGTGGTGTATTCGGTAATTGTGGTGGCGGACTTTCTGTAGTACCGGCTCTTTGTGATTTCGCTTATATCGAAGAGTCTAAGGGCAGAATGTTTGTTAATACTCCTGATGCAATAGAGGGTAACCGCGTTGAGAAATGCGATACAGCAGCAGCTTCATTCCAGAGTGAGAACAATGGATGTGTAGACGGAATCGGTTCAGAGGATGATATTATCGCTGATATCAGAGCTCTTGTCAGCATGCTTCCACTCAACAACGAGGGAGATGTATATACAGACTCATGTGAGGATGATCTCAACAGAGCATGTAACAGCATGGCTGATATGAAGGCTGATCCAAGATTCCTCTTATCAGAGCTTTCTGATGATCATGTATTCTTTGAGACAAAGAAAGACTTTGCCAAGAATATGGTTACAGGTTTTGTTAAATTAAACGGCATGACAGTCGGTGCAGTTGCAAACTGCAGCACAGTATATGATGCTGAGGGCAAGAAGGCAGAGGAGTTTGCACTTTCTCTTACTGCAAAGGGCTGTAACAAGGCAGCTGAGTTTGTATCATTCTGTGATGCTTTCTCAATTCCTGTACTTACACTTACAAATGTAAACGGATTCAAGAACTGCATGTGCTCTGAGAAGAAGCTTGCAAAGGCTCTTGCCAGAATGACATACGCATTCTCAAGTGCAACATGTCCAAAGGTTAACCTGATTACAGGTGAGGCTTACGGAAGCGCATATGTTGCAATGAACTCTAAGTCAATCGGAGCTGATATGGTTTATGCATACCCTGATGCAAAGATTGGTATGATGGATTCAAAGATTGCAGCTGAGATTATGTATCCGGGCGCTGATGCAAAGGAAATCGATGAGAAGGCAGCTGATTATGAGAAGCTTCAGTCTTCTGTTTCATCAGCAGCAGCCAGAGGATATGTAGATCTCATCATTGATCCGGCTGACACAAGAAAATATCTTGTAGGTGCTTTTGAGATGCTTTACACCAAATATGTAGATGCACCAGAGAAGAAACACGGAACTAAATAATAGAAAGGCGCATTTTGTTATGAAGAAAAAAATAACATATATCCTTAGCCTTCTTATGATTGTATGTATGCTTGGAGCATGTGGCTCTGACAATGCCGAAAAGACATACGGCGGATACACAACAGACGAGCTTCATACTGAGGCAACAGACAGCCTTGGCAATATCCAGAACTACATTGCGCTCGTAGATAATTGTGGCGGTTATGACAACTATGAGAAGAGTGTCAAGGAAGTTGAGGAGAAGACAGGCATGACAGAGGGTGAGGTTGTTTACAACACACTCGGACAGTCGGGAGCAAGCGTTTCAATGAAAAATATCGACGCTGAGCTTGATGCTGTTTCATCATGGCTTGATCTGGTTGACAAATACGGAGACGTAAAGGATGCAACTAATGGCAAGGATTTTACAGTAACCAAGTCAGGTGGTACACTCACTACCGATATGACACTTACATTTGGCAAGCAGGATGTAACATACGAATTAGTATATGATTCGGTTACCATGGAGGTAACAGGTATCTCACTTACTCCTGTTCAGACAATGGGGCAGAAGCTTGCTAAGGCAGGACAGAACACAGTAATTTCAATGAGTATTGTATTCTGTGTACTTATTCTTATCTCTCTTATCATTTACTGCTTCAAGTTTATTGCTCTTATCGGCAATAAGCCAAAGAAGGCAGAAGCAAAGAGCGAGCCTGAAAAGAAAGAGACTGCTGCAGCTGCACCTGCTGCAGACCTTACAGATGATACAGAGCTTGTAGCTGTTATCTCAGCAGCTATAGCAGCAAGCGAGGGTACTACAACAGAGGGCTTTGTAGTCCGTTCAATCAATAGAAGATAATTTAGGAGGACATTTGAGATGAAAAACTATACAATTACCGTTAACGGAAATGTTTACGATGTTACAGTAGAAGAGACAGGAAGCACACCTAGCACAGCAAGCACACCTAGAAGAGCTGCAGCACCTGCTGCCGCTGCACCAAAGGCTGCTGCACCTGCAGGAGCAGGAAGCATCAGGTTGAGGCCGGAGCTGCCGGAAAGGTATTTAAGCTCGAGGCTAAGGTTGGCGATGCAGTAAAGAAGGGTGATACACTTCTTATTCTTGAGATCATGAAGATGGAGACACCTGTTGTTGCACCACAGGATGGAACAGTAGCAAGCATTGATGTTGCTGTTGGTGATTCAGTAGAGTCAGGTGCATTACTTGCAACATTAAACTAATTCCAGGAGGTAAACTAATTTGAGTTACGTAGGTGAAACACTTTCAAACCTCCTACATCAGACTGCCTTTTTTAATCTGTCAGTCGGAAACTATGTTATGATTGCCGTAGCATGTGTATTCCTGTTTTTGGCTATTAAAAAAGGATTTGAGCCTTTACTTTTAGTACCTATTGCTTTTGGTATGCTCCTTGTTAATATCTATCCTGATATTATTGTAAGCCCGGAGCACTCAAGCAATGGAGTAGGTGGTTTACTTTATTATTTCTATACACTTGATGAGTGGTCAATTCTTCCTTCACTGATTTTCCTCGGTGTCGGAGCTATGACAGACTTTGGTCCGCTTATCGCAAACCCTATCAGCTTCTTACTCGGAGCTGCAGCACAGTTTGGTATTTTCGGAGCTTATTTCCTTGCAATCCTTCTCGGATTTAATGACAAGGCAGCAGCAGCCGTATCTATCATCGGTGGAGCTGACGGACCTACATCTATTTTCCTTGCCGGAAAATTAGGTCAGACAGGTCTGATGGGACCTATCGCCGTGGCAGCGTACTCGTACATGGCATTAGTACCTATCATCCAGCCGCCAATTATGAAATTATTTACTACAAAGAAAGAGCGTGCAATCAAGATGCAGAACCTTCGTCCTGTAAGCAAGCTTGAGAGAATTCTCTTCCCTGTAGTAGTTACTATCGTTGTTTGTACACTGCTTCCAACTACAGCACCACTCGTTGGTATGCTCATGCTTGGAAACCTTTTCCGTGAGTCTGGTGTAGTACGTCAGCTTCAGGAGACAGCAAGCAACGCCCTTATGTACATTGTAGTTATCTTACTCGGTACATCAGTAGGTGCTTCTACAAGCGCAGAGTCATTCCTTAATATGAGCACAATCAAGATCGTTATCCTTGGTCTTATTGCATTCATGGTGGGAACTGCTGCCGGAGTACTTTTTGGAAAGCTTTTATGCTTCTTTACAAAAGGCAAGATCAATCCACTTATCGGTTCAGCCGGTGTATCCGCTGTTCCTATGGCTGCCCGTGTATCTCAGAAGGTCGGTGCAGAAGAGGATCCAACAAACTTCCTTCTTATGCATGCTATGGGACCTAACGTAGCCGGTGTTATTGGAACTGCCGTAGCGGCCGGATGCTTCATGGCTATATTCGGTATTTAGATTTAATTAAGGAGGATTAATCATGTCAGAAGTGGTAAAGAAACCATAAAAATAACAGAAACTGTTCTTCGTGATGCACATCAGTCACTGATTGCAACCAGAATGACAACAGAGCAGATGCTTCCAATCGTTGACAAAATGGACAAGGTTGGATACAACGCAGTAGAGTGCTGGGGTGGTGCAACATTTGATGCCTGCCTTAGATTCTTAAAGGAAGATCCATGGGATCGTCTCAGAAAATTAAGAGACGGCTTCAAAAATACAAAGCTCCAGATGCTTTTCCGTGGACAGAATATCTTAGGATATCGTCCATATGCAGATGATGTTGTTGAGTATTTCGTACAGAAGTCAATCGCAAACGGAATCGATATCATCCGTATTTTCGACTGCTTAAATGATATCAGAAACTTACAGACAGCAGTTACAGCATGTAACAAGGAAAAGGGACATGCTCAGGTAGCTCTTTCATATACACTTGGAGATGCTTACACACTTGACTACTGGATGGATATGGCAAAGAGAGTTGAGGACATGGGTGCTGACTCACTTTGTATCAAGGATATGGCTGGTCTTTTAGTTCCTGCAAAGGCTACAGAGCTTGTTCAGGCTTTAAAGGATTCTACAAGCCTTCCTGTCGAGCTTCATACACACTACACATCAGGTGTTGCTTCAATGACATACATGAAGGCTGTTGAGGCCGGAGTTGATATCATTGATACAGCTATGTCACCATTCGCTCTTGGAACAAGCCAGCCTGCAACAGAGGTTATGGTTGAGGCATTCAAGGGCACAGAGTTTGATACAGGTCTTGATCTTAATCTCTTAAGTGAGATTGCTGATTACTTCAGACCAATGAGAGAGGAAGCCTTAGCTTCAGGTCTCATGAACCCAAAGGTACTCGGAGTAAATATCAATACTCTCCGTTATCAGGTTCCTGGAGGAATGCTTTCAAACCTTATCTCACAGCTCAAGGAGCAGGGCAAAGAGGACAAGTACGAGGAGGTTCTCGCAGAGGTACCTCGTGTGCGTAAAGACCTCGGTGAGCCACCACTTGTAACTCCTTCTTCACAGATCGTTGGTACACAGGCTGTATTTAACGTACTCATGGGCGAGAGATACAAGGTTGCTACTAAGGAGACTAAGGATATCCTTCTTGGTAAGTATGGTCAGACAGTTAAGCCTTTCAACCCAGAGGTTGTTGACAAGGTTCTTGGTGATGATAAGAAGAATGCCATCACATGTCGTCCGGCAGATCTTCTTGAGCCTGAGCTTGACAAGATTGAGGCTGAGATGAAGCAGTGGAAACAGCAGGATGAAGATGTATTAAGTTATGCATTATTCCCTCAGGTAGCTGTTGAATTCTTCAAATACCGTGAAGCTCAGCAGAAGAAGGTTGATTTGACAGAAGCAGACACTAAGAACGGAGCATATCCTGTTTAATTTGTGTGATTCTTCTATCATTACAGGTTTTATATCAGTATCGGGTCATTAACTTATGATCCGATACTGATTTTGAGTTGAAGCATACTTGACAGACGAATAAAAACAATTTATCATAACATGTGTTATTACTGTAAATAATAAATGATGCTGCCTGAATGATAGCCACAGGCTGTCATCTGTATACAAAAGAGAAAATGCGATAGTGCGCAAAATGCGTAGAAATGAGGATGACCATGGCAAGAAAAGAGTCCGTGAAAAAAACATGATATTGGAAACAGCTGTTCAATTGGCGAAAGAAGAAGGCATAGAGAATGTAACTGCCAGAAAACTGGCAAACAAAATTGGATGCTCTACTCAGCCTATTTTCAGAGTCTATGCCAATATGACAGAGTTATATACAGAAGTTTATCAG
>ERZ859937.928-NODE-928-length-10510-cov-1.631373_pt1 | contig 10510 bp, 8 predicted proteins | sample MGYA00509985_ERZ859937 | MGnify/ENA primary metagenome ERZ859937 (study PRJEB30046, sample SAMN00715169) | human gut metagenome | study: EMG produced TPA metagenomics assembly of the A metagenome-wide association study of gut microbiota in type 2... | reverse complement strand
CTTACAAGCCGTATCTTTAATAAACCAACTATCGAGAGGATAATATAAGATGGGCTTATCGGTACGCCAGCAGTGCGGATAGTTGTGCACGTGCTTCTCGGTTTTAAAGGCAAGGCCTTCTTGCTTCAGCTCCATACACAAGGTAACGTTCAGGTCTTCAGCCTTCTCTGAAGCTTTCTTGTCCCATACGCCATCAGGATTGAAGCGGGGGTCGTAAGCGTTCTTCACGTAGTCGCCAGCGTGGTGGCCATAGTTATCTACGTTTACGCAGTGTGCCACAAAGTTATTATCGAGCTCGTCGAGCTGATAGAATTTTCCTTGCAAATCGACCATGGGTCGTGTTTCGCCCTTCTTGTTGATAAGATACAGGGCAGGAATGTTGGCATCCTTAGCCACCTTGGCGTCATCAGCACCAAAGGTAGGAGCAATGTGTACGATACCTGTACCATCGTCGGTGGTAACATAATCGCCAAGGATAACGCGGAAAGCCTCGCTCTCCATCTCAACAAAGCGGTCGCGGCCATCTTCGCCCGTAAACACCTTATCGGCATGGGCCTCAGCATAAGCATTAACGAAAGCGGGAGCCAAGTCGCCCACCTTCTCGCAAGGCTTAATCCAAGGCATGAGCTGTACATAGTGTTTGCCCTCAAGGTCGGTACCCTTCATGCGGTCGATAATACGCCAGGGGCACTGCTTTTTCTCTTTATCGAAGGGCAGCAAATCGCCTTCTTTGCACTCTTGGTCGGCCTTCAGATAAGCGCCCACCAACTTTTCGGCCATCACGAGGGTCATGGGCTCGCCAGTGTAAAGGTTGTAGGTTTCAACGGCTACATAGTCGATATTGGGGCCTACACACAATGCTACGTTTGAAGGCAAAGTCCAAGGTGTGGTGGTCCATGCAATGAAATAAGGCTTACCCCAGCGTGTCCATTCGGCCTTCGGGTCCTTAATCAAGAACTGTACAGTAGCGGTAAGGTCTTTCACGTCGCGATAGCAGCCAGGCTGGTTCAGCTCGTGCGAGCTAAGGCCTGTACCAGCACCTGGCGAGTAGGGCTGAATGGTGTAACCCTTATACAGCAAGTGCTTGTTATACAGCTGCTTCAACAGCCACCACAGGGTTTCGATATATTTGTTATCGTAGGTAATATAGGGATGGTCTAGATCAACGAAGTAGCCCATTTCCTCAGTTAGCTTACGCCATTCGGCCGTAAACATCATCACGTTTTCACGACACTTGTGGTTATATTCTTCAGTAGAAATATACTTTTCCGAAGCTTTGTTGTCAATGTCTTTCTTCGTAATGCCGAGTTCCTTCTCTACACCAAGTTCAACAGGCAGACCGTGTGTATCCCATCCAGCCTTGCGGTGAACCTGAAAACCTTTCATCGTCTTATAACGGTTGAAGGTGTCCTTAATACTACGTGCCAACACATGGTGAATACCGGGATGACCATTGGCTGAAGGAGGACCTTCAAAGAACACGAACTGGGGACATCCCTCCCGTTCGTCAACCGATTTGTGGAAGACGTCGTTCTTCTCCCACGCTGCTAATACCTCTCTATTCACTTCGGTCAGGTTAAGACCGTTGTGTTCGGCAAACTTCTTCGACATATATAATAATGTATTTATATTTTTATAATTTCGTGCAAAGATAGCGAAAATCTGCCTCACTACCAAAGAAGCCATGAAAAAATTTGGTTACCACGACTTTACTATCGAAAAGCGCTACGCATAAGAAATGTAAAGCTCCCATAATTAAAGGGTACACAGCTTGGCTTAATACTGATTTACTTTGCACCATTTTAACAATTTAGAAGGCAGTATTTTAAGGCACAATAAAGGGCCGCTACACCCCTCGCCCACTGTTTCGTTATCACTATGATAGTGACGCAAAAACAGAGGCAGTAGCTGTTGCGGCCCTTGCGTTATACGGTGGTTTAATAAGAAGCTTACTCCTCGTCGGGGGTGATAAGCTTATAACCCTTGCCGTGAATATTGATAATTTCGATCTGATCGTCGTCTTTCAAGTGCTTGCGCAGCTTGGTAATATACACGTCCATAGAGCGAGCATTGAAGTAGTTGTCGTCAATCCAAATGGTCTTCAAGGCGAAGTCGCGCTGCAGAATTTCGTTGGCGTGACTGCAAAGCAGTGCCAGCAACTCGTTCTCCTTAGTGGTAAGCTTGGTTTGCTTGTCGCCAATGGTGAGCAACTGTTTCTGGGTATCGAACACGAAGCGACCGATGTTGTAAACCGAACTTTCCTTGTTTTTCTTACCACGCACGCGGCGCAGGATAGCTTCGATACGCAGCACCAGCTCTTCCATAGAGAAAGGTTTGGTGATATAGTCGTCGGCACCGAGCTTAAAGCCCTCAAGAATATCTTCTTTCAGTGTTTTTGCGGTGAGGAAGATGATGGGCATATCTGCATTGGTCTGACGAATTTCTTGTGCCAGTGTGAAGCCGTCTTTCTTAGGCATCATCACATCGAGCACGCAGATATCAAACTTTGTTTTAAGGAAAGCCTTGTAGCCGGCATCCCCATCGGGGCACAACTCGGCCATATAGCCTTTAGCTTGCAGATACTCGCGAAGAAGCATTCCCAGGTTCTCGTCGTCCTCGCACAACAAAATTTTCAATTTATCATCCATAACTGTTATCTTTAATATTATTATTTACGTTAAAAAAATATCTCTTTTTTGGGTGTATCAAATGTGGTGACACACGGGTTTTAATCTTTTATAATAGGCAATTTTACGGTAAACTTTGTGCCTTTGCCATATTCGCTTTCAACCGATATGTCGCCACTGTGCAACATCACAATCTTCTTTACGTAGGCCAGACCCAACCCGAAACCTTTCACATCGTGCACATTGCCCGTGTGCACACGGTAAAACTTGTCGAACACCTTTTTTAGGTTGTCGCGTTTAATGCCAAGACCAGTGTCGCGAATTGACAGGTAAAGGTGATTATCGTCGTTCCACGTCTTTACGTAGATGTCAACAGGCTGCTCGGGTTTGCGATACTTCACAGCATTATCAAACAGGTTGTTGATAGCGTTTTGGAAGTGCATCTCGTCAACATATATGGTAGAGTCGATAGCCTCTATCTCGGTGTATATCTTTCCGCCTGTATGCTCTACGCGCAGCGAGAACGAGTTGGCAATATTTTCAACCATCTCGTTAAGGTCGAGGGTTTTCTTCTTAAACACGGCCTTCTTGCGGTCGAACATTGACATCTGCAGCACCTTTTCAACCAAGAAACGTAGGCGTTTGGTCTCATCGTAAATGACGGTACCCAGATGGTTGAGCATGGTGGGGCTTTTGGTCACGCTCTGATCGTTCAGCATCTGTGCGGCTAGCGAAATGCTGGCGATAGGCGTCTTCAGCTCGTGCGTCATGTTATTGATAAAGTCGTTCTTTATCTCGGTGTAACGTTTCTGCCTAAATATCACCACGATAGTGAAGAGGAAGGTGATGAGCAACACCAGGGTAAACACTATCGATGTATCATAAAGCGCACTGACGAGAAAATGTAAGCATTCATCTCAGGAAAGTGGATGCGTACGACGCCCATCTTCGACTGTGGGTCGTTACGGAATAGCACCTGCGAGTAGGTAAACTCTTCGCCCTCATCGGTATAGTCGGGACAGCGATACACCTCGCGACCATCTTGTGTCGACACGGTGAAATGGTACGGAATGTTTATACCGTTGTTCATCAGCTCGGCCTTCAAGTCTTGGTCAAGAAGCTTAAAGTTGATGCCTCTTTTAAGGGCTTATCTGAAGCCGAATAGAGGATGCTATACACTACCTCGTCGAGCAGTGCCTTTTGATACACGTATCGGTTTTTCACAATCTCTTGCAACGACTTTGAAGCCTCTGACAACGAGTTTTTGTCGGTATGCAATATCATTGCCTTGGGCATCTGCGAGGGCTTGATAGAGATGGTTTTCAGCTCAAACGATGAGTAGACGGTACCATCACGACCCGTTACAGCAAACTGGTGCGACTGCTGCACCGACCCGTCGGGCAACGTAGAACGGGTGCCCATCGAGTCGCGACGGAAGGCACGACGCTCGGTCTCGTTCACGTCTTTTTCCAGGTAACGCAGGGTCTCGTTCAACTCAAGGTTTCGCGAGGCTTGATATAATGCGCGGTTCACCGATTCATCAAACTGTTCCTTCTTCATGTCAACCATCTCCTGTATATATCTTAGCTGGAGATAGAGCAAGGCAAGGAAGGACAATCCCATGATGGTGGCTATGGTCCAAATCGTTCTCTTTTTCATAGTGGCAAAGATAAGTGTTTTTTTAATACAGCATATCTTTTTAGTTAAAATTTAAATGTCGATTTAAGATAATTAACGATAATAGCGGTAGATAATTGCAAATTTACAATTATCTACCGCTATTAGTATATCTGCCTAAGGGGCAACGTATAGAAGAAAGCCCTGGAGGCTTACAGCTTCAGTTCTTTTAAGATAGTGGTTATCTTCTGCAAAGTAGTTAAACGGGTGGGCACCAGGGGCAGACGCAACACGTTATCTATAAAGCCCATTTCGTGCAACAAGGCCTTTACGCCAGCAGGGTTGCCATCGACAAAAAGTAACGAGTAGAGCTGCTGAAAGCGGTGATGTATCTTACGGGCGGGCTCGTATTCTCCATTAAATTCGAGGCGTATCATGCGAGAAAACTCTTTGGGCAGCGCGTTGCCTATTACCGAGATAACACCTGCGGCACCACTTGCCACCATTGAAAAGGTAAGGGCATCGTCGCCACTGATAACGTCGAAGCGGGCGGGCTTATTGTTGATAATCTCGTCTACCTGTTCAAGACTGCCACTGGCCTCCTTAATAGCGATTATATTTTCGCAGTCGCGAGCGAGACGAAGGGTAGTTTGGGCCTGAAGGTTGATGCCTGTTCGGCCAGGCACATTATATAATACTACAGGCAATGGGCTGGCCTCGGCTATGGCCTTGAAGTGCTGATACAGGCCTTCTTGCGAGGGCTTGTTATAATAGGGGCATACGCTCAGCACGCCATCAATGCCACTCCAGTCGGCCGACTTCAGTTCTTGAACCACAGCACGCGTATTGTTTCCGCCACATCCCATCAGGATAGGCACTCGCCCATTGTTCACTTCCACTACCAAACGTTTTATCTCAGCTTTTTCTTCTGCCGACAGACACGGGGTTTCGCCAGTAGTAGCAAGGATGCACAAAAAGTCGGCACCATTCTGCAACTGGTATTCAACAAGACGTTTCAATGAATTGCTGTCTACTTCTCCATCGGGGGTGAACGGGGTGATAAGTGCGATACCTAATCCTCTAAAAATATTCGTAGCCATAAAAACAATAAATATAGTGCAAAGTAATTTGAGATACAAAGATAACACTTATAATCGAAATTGCTATCTCTATTTAGCATTTTTTTCATTTAATGCGCATTTTTCTTACTAACTGCATATTGCGCCACGAACACTTTACCTCAAACACGCTTTCTTAAATAGCCTATTTTTGCGCACACAAAAGGTTGAAAAAACAGTGAAAAATAGTAACTTTGCAACATACATTATAATATAATAGAAGACATGAAAAAGAGCATCGGCATATTGTTATGTATGCTGTGCACCCTGTCAATAGGTGCGCAACAAATGAAAAAGATAAATAGAACTAACCTGTGTGAGGGCGACCTCTTGTTCTGCGCCAAAGAAGCGAGCAACCCCATAACAGAGGTTACACAGGGCGTGAGCGGAATGAAAATTGACCATGTGGCCATCGTGCATAAACAAGCAAACAAAACCTATGCACTTGAGGCTATACACAAAGGGGTGACGCTAACGCCTATGGACAGCTTTATGGCGCGACGCGAAATGGTGGTGGCAGCAAGGTTGTGCGACACGCTGGGCGTGGCACAGTCGGTAGAGCGGGCACTGAGCTTCTTGGGTAGGCCCTACGACTTCAACTTTATGCCCTCTGATAGTGCTTTTTATTGCAGCGAACTGGTGCAGAAAAATTATCGTTATAGCGATGGGCAACTGGTGTTTAAGCCCATTGCTATGTCGTTTCATGACAAGACTGGAAAAATTACCGATTACTGGAAAGAATATTATGGCCGACAGGGGTTAACGGTGCCTGAGGGTGAGCCAGGTAGCAACCCTGGCGACCTATCGCGTAGCAAGGCCATACAGATACTGGGCATTATACATTAATATACATACGACATGAATATGTATATGACATGAATATATGTATAAAAAAGCGTGGCTATGTATCAAACACCACCACGCTTTTGAAAATAAAGTTATAAGCGTTTCTTATTAACTCATTTTGTAACTTACCTAAATTAAAAATTGTAATGTTCTGATTACCTTATATCTAATTATCAATCCAACTTATTATATGTAACTTTACTTTTCACTACTTATACAGTACAGCAATGCCAGTAGCCCCCACTTTGCCCTTGATGGTTGTTTTGGTAACAGTAAACTTTCCTCCACCTACCTTATCGGTATAGGTACCAGGCTTAAGCCAATTGCCTTTGCCATCACCATTAGCAAACGAAACAGTTTGGTTTGCATTGCTACCTGCAAGAGCAATAACGGCACCACTCTTACGCACCTGTGCCATGAGTTCGTTATTATGAACACAATAGTTAGGCTCGCCAGCACAATGGTTGTGCATGTGGTTTACCTCAGCCACCTCAGGAGCGGTAAAGTGTGTGCTACCTTTTGCACCAAAGATAATTTCTCTGGCCTCTGTTGCCAAGGGGCGCGAGTAATACAGTGTTGTGGCATCGTTGTTACCAGCCATGATGGCGTATGAACGGTCAATGTATTTCTGATCTACGTGCTTGCTCCATGCGTCTCTACCCGAGTTTGAGTAGGTATCGTGGCTCTCTCCCCAATACACCAGCTTGTTACCAGCAATGCCACGGAACACCAAATTGCCTTTTAATGAGCTTGTACCACCAGCTGCAAAGGCCTGTGACACCTCATTGCCATAAGTATTGTCGGTAATACTCATATATTGGGTGTACTCTTTAAACAGTTTATCAGGATTAGGGCCACCTGTTGTGTTCAATATTTCGCCATAGTTGTACATATCTTGATCTACAACGTTGGTTATGAACGAGTCGTTTTCTGAAGGAAGACCTACGTGCTTGATAGCATCCCAACGTATGCCATCAACGCCACAGGCTTTCAAGCTCTGTATGTATTCTTTTAAGATGTTTTGCACACGCGGATCCTCGGTTTTCAAGTCCCACATACCAATACGGCCGTGGGTAATTGAGTAACGATCAGCATCGTTGCAACGTCCCTTATAATCGTGATAAAGACTTTCGTCTTGCAAACGGGGTGCCACATGGCTCAAGTTGCCATTTGTGTGGTTGGCCACCACGTCAACAATCACCTTTACACCATACTTATGAGCTTCGGCACAAAGCGTTTTAGGGCCTCGGCATCGCCAAGACCATTGCCAATGATAAAGTCGTTTGGCTGATAAACCATGTACCATACCGAGCCAGCCTTCTCGTTATGATGAACAGGCGACGTTTGCACAGCCGAGAAACAGCCTTGGCTATATTGGGGAGCTCGGCTTGAATGTCGCTCAACTTCCAGTCGAAGCAATGAAGTATTACGCCATCCTGTATTTTATCCTTAAGGCCATATTTATTATCTGCGAAGCTGTTTGAGGCCAGCATAAACAGCATTGCTAACACTAATAGGCCATAATTCGTTAACTTGTAATTCTTTTGCATAGTTTAAAGGTTTCAAAAGTTTAATTTATAGGTTTTATTTCTCAGTTGTAAAATTAACACGACTTTTTCTATTAACTTATCACAAAGACTAAGATTATGATAAAAAAGACGTGATAACGATTGCAAAAGAGAGGAAAAGTGACGGAAAAGAAGGCTATAAGGAAAAGAGAGAAAGAACACGTTTGAATGACGTTCTTTCTCTCTTAACATATATGATATCTGTTGATATATCAAGGCATTAGCCTACAAATTGATATTGATTGAGGCGCCAGCCATCACCCAAATGCCAGGTTGTTTCAAGCTACCAAAGTCGTAATATGTTGTATTGAAGAGGTTATTAGCCTCAACAAACAGTTTATATTTGTCGGCGTTCCAGGCCAAACGCGCGTCGACAATGCCGTAGGGCTTAAAGCCTGACACCAGAGCTTGGCCATCTGCACCCTGTCGGGTAAACGTTCCTGTGCGCTCCTGCCAACGATATTTCATCGTCAAATCGAGCTGTTGCCAAAGGTTTAAGTCAAGATTAGCCACAAACTTATGACGCAGATATTCAAGTGTTGAGCGGCTTTGTATGTTTGTAGGCTCGTCTTTATCTTGATCAAGATATACGTATGACAGGTTGAGCGACTTCAACATACGTTGCTGTGGCAGCAGCTGACGGAAGTTGAAAGCCAACGAAGTTTCTACACCAAGGGTATTGATTTTTGTAAAGTTGACCGATTTCCATACGGCATCGTTGCCTTCATTGGTGTCGTATATCCAGTCAATCATGTTTTTACAGTGGTTGTAAAACACGCTGGCGCTGGCCGTAATACCACCACCAAGATATTTCACGCCACCCTCAAAAGCTTGTAGTTCTTCGGGTTTTAAGTTTTTATCAGCCTTATGTCCGCCCACCGAATAGTAGAGTTCGGTGACCGAAGGCATGCGCAACGAGGTGTTATACGAAGCATACAACTTCACGTTCTTCCCTATCCTATAACTTGCATCGACACCTGGATAAACTCTCATATTCATGTGGTTCCACGAGTTTTTCACGGCTACGATACCCGTTGAAAGGGTGAAACGGTTGAGCAGTATATTATGCTCAAGGGTGAAACTAATGTTTTGCGATTTAACCCGTTGGTATAGTCGCGGTCGGTTTTATGCACATGCTTGGGTTGCTCAAGCGGTTCGCCAAGCGTGGTGCTCACCAAATCTTCGTTTCTAAGTTCGGCACACACGGCCGTACGGCCGAAAGCCCAATCGAAATAGGTGTTCAGATTAACGCCATATACATCGGTGCGATGATAGTTATAGGCTACGCCATACGAACCACCATCAGGAATAACGTTGTCGAGACCGCGAAAATATTCAAAGCGGTCCATGTTACGATTCCAATAAACCGACGGACTAAGATGCAGAGCACCACACTTTGTGTCGGCTTTCAAGGCCGTGTAGCTTTTAAAAGTATGTTCAAATTGGTCGTCGCTACCTGTTCCATAAAAAGTGTTGGAGCCAAAATCGCGCATGCTTAAGCCTGCATGCCAGCTCACCTTAGTATTTTGATCGACGTATGAGCCTTGATAGAATGCCTTTGCTCCCTCAAAATCGGTGTTCAGTCGGCCAGCTTTATTGCGGTTGTAACCATCTGAGCGGGTGTAGTTTCCAGAAATGCTGTTGGCCCATTTTCCTGAAACAAGCCCTACACTTGCACCACCATTAAAATAGCCATAGCTTCCTGCTTCGGCATGTGCCGACACATTGTTCTGCGTAGGTTGTTTTGTAACAATGTTTATTGCACCTAATAATGAAGAGGTGCCAAACACTCTTCCAGCTGGGCCTTCTAACACTTCGATGCGTTCAATATCGTTAATGTCGACAGGAAAATCGAACGCATTGTGCCCAGTTTGCGGATCACAGATGTTAATACCATTGAGCAAAATTGTTATTTGCTCGTAATTGCCGCCACGAATGCTGATATCGGTTTGAGCGCCTATCGGTCCGCGCTGTCGCACGTCGACGCTGGCCGCATATTTCAGCAGGTCGTTAATACTTTGCACCGGGGCAGCCTGAATGTCTTTCTGCTCCAGTACAGTAACCATTCTTGCCGCCTGACCACGGGTAAGCGGCGCGCGCGATCCAGTGATGATCACCTCATCAAGAGAATAATCGCTGTGCATCGCTAAGCTGTCGGCTGCCACCTGAATAGGCTTCGTGCTGATACCCTCGGCTTTGGCATAGGTCAGTGTGGCAACGCTCAGTGTGCCAATAAGAACCTCTTTACCAAGACAAGAGAAGAGAGCGTAGCCCTTACGTGTGAAGTGTTTAAACTTCATGGGTGTGCCCGCAGCTTTCTTGTTGTTGTACATAGATTTTAAAAATTAATGAATAATATTGCCATAAGGCGCGGCAAAAGTACTTAAAAAAACAGAAAAAACAAGACTTTGCCATAAAAACTTACCTTTTAGTTGCCCTTCATTCACCTTTTAATATTTTATGTCAATTAAGATTTTAAGGGCTATTATCGGCTCAGATAATAAGTAGGTAATTAAAATAATTTTGACAAGGAATAAATGATAATATTTGTTTTTCATTATTATAATTCTAATCACCTACTTGTTGTTGTGTTTTAAAAATTTAATGATTATTGCTGTCCGCTAAAACTCCAAACAGCATGAATATGGTTCACCCTCAAAATCTGTGCGCCAGTACTTGGCGCCAGTACTTGGCCCAAGTACTGCAGTAATCTCCATCAAGTACTGCAGTAATC
>ERZ859937.926-NODE-926-length-10517-cov-6.614127_pt1 | contig 10517 bp, 7 predicted proteins | sample MGYA00509985_ERZ859937 | MGnify/ENA primary metagenome ERZ859937 (study PRJEB30046, sample SAMN00715169) | human gut metagenome | study: EMG produced TPA metagenomics assembly of the A metagenome-wide association study of gut microbiota in type 2... | reverse complement strand
TGATATTTTGTATTATAGTGCTTTATTTTTTCTTTTGACAAACTTGATACTTGGATAATTGAGAATAAAAAATAGGGAATGGTAGAAAAAGAAACTCCCACCGAAGCGGGAGTATAGGTTTAACACCTTCGGCAATTACTGCCTTATTGTGATAAGATGTAGGAAATCTTATATTCTGTTGCAAATATATAATGAATAATTTGTTCGTACAAATAATTTGTAGTACTTTTATGGATTATTAATAATTAACTAAACAATTGTTATATTTGCATGACAAAAATATTAGGAATTGATACTGGAACAAATAGCCTTGGATGGGCTATTGTTGATAAGACGGCAGATAATTATAATCTGCTTGACAAAGGCGTGAATATATTTCAAGAAGGAGTCAAAATAGAGAAAGGCATAGAATCTTCAAAGGCAGCAGAACGTACAGAGCATAGGGCTACACGTGTAAGATACTATCGCATAAAATTGCGCAAGATACGTTTGCTTCGCATATTAAGTGACAATCATTTGTGTCCTCCTCTTTCACAAGAAGAACTTTCAATATGGCGACTAAAGAAGATATATCCAAAGAATGAATTGTTCATGCAATGGCAACGTACTGATGACGATACAGAAAAGACTCCGTATGCATATAGGCACAAATGTATTCATGAGAAATTGGATTTGTCTGACGTTACCGATAGGTACATTTTAGGTAGAGCTTTTTATCATATCATTCAGCGCCGTGGTTTCTTGAGTAACAGAAAAGAGCAAGGTGGAGAAGATTCTGGCAAAGTAAAGGAAGGTATCAGTACCCTTACCCAGGAAATGAATGAAGCCGGTTATGAATATCTTGGTGATTATTTCTATGCTCTTTATAATAAGGGAGAGAAAATCCGCAAGCATTATACTGCACGTAATGAACATTTTCTTTCCGAGTTTAAGGCTATTTGTGAGAAGCAAGACTTGGAAAAAGAACTGGGTTCGGAGGTTGTACGTAATATTGAAAAGGCAATATTTGACCAAAGACCTTTAAAGTCGCAAAAAGGACAGGTAGGCAAATGTGTGTTTGAGAAGAACAAGACAAAATGTCCTTCTTCACATCCAATGTACGAAGAGTTTAGAATGCTCACATTCATCAATAACATTAAGATCAAAACTCCTAATGATGATGTATTACGCCCTCTTAATACTGGGGAACGTGAAAAAATAATGCCTTTATTCTTTCGCAAGTCGAAAAAACAATTTGATTTTGAGGATATAACCAAGAAGTTGGCACCAAAGAAGATGTATGGCTTCTACAAGAAAGAAGAAGATGCAGAAATGCCATTCCTGTTCAATTATCCAATGGATACATCTGTTTCTGGCTGTCCTGTTACAGCTGCCCTTAAAGATGTATTTGGGGATGATTGGATAACCGCTATTTGTGAAACATACACATTAGGTGAGGGTAAAAGTCGATTTGATATTGTAAATGACATTTGGCATGCTTTGTATTTCTATTCTGACAAAGATAAACTTGCCGAGTTTGCTATAAACCGCCTGCAATTATCCGAAGATGAAGCAAAGATATTCAGTGAGATTTCTTTGCCAGCTGATTATGCCTCATTAAGCCTTAAGGCTATCTGTAAGATTCTTCCTTATCTAAGGAGAGGGTTGATATATTCTCATGCTGTATTTTTGGGTAACTTATGTGAAGTTATGCCCAAATACGAGTGGAGCATAAAGGAAATGCGCGAGACTATTATCGATAATATCATCATGGAGATGGATAGATGTGACACCAAAGACAAACGCACTTTCGAGGTGTGCATTAAAGATTATTTGAAAGAGCAGTATAATGTTTCTGATAATAGTCTGAAGAAGTTGTATCACCCTTCTATGATTGAGACATATCCAAGGGTGCAATACACTAATGAGCATGGTGTTTATCAACTTGGTTCGCCAAGAATAGATAGTGTTCGCAATCCTATGGCGATGCGTTCTATGTTCAGATTGCGTAAATTAGTGAACCGTTTGCTTGTAGAAGGAAAGATAGATCAAAACACTGAAGTTCATATTGAGTTTGCACGTGAACTGAATGATGCCAACAAGCGAAATGCCATTGCTTTATTCGTAAAAGAGAACCAAAGTGCCAATGATGAGGCTCGAAAGCAAATAATAACTCTATTCAAGAAAGAAACCGGGACGGATATTGAACCCACAGACAAAGATATATTGAAATATGTTCTTTGGGAAGAACAGAATCACATATGTCTTTATACCGGAAAGCAGATACGTATATCTGATTTCATTGGAGCAAATCCAAAGTTTGATATTGAGCACACCATTCCTCGTAGTGTTGGTGGTGATAGTACTAAGATGAACTTGACGCTTTGTGATAGCCGTTTCAATAGAGAAGTAAAGAAAACCAAGTTGCCCGTAGAATTGCCAAACCATGACGAGATTATGGAGCGCATCAAGGAGTGGAAAAAGAAGTACGAGTTGCTTGACATTCAAATACGCAAAAATAAGAAATTGTCAAAAGGTGCGACAACAAAAGAGCAGAAGGACACAATTATTCGTAAACGTCATCTGCTGGAACTTCGTCGTGATTATTGGCGCGGTAAGTACGAGCGTTTCACAATGGAAAGTGTACCTGAAGGCTTTAGTCGTCGTCAAGGCACCGACATTAGTGTGATTTCAAAGTATGCCCGTCTTTACTTGAAGTCTCTCTTCAATCGTGTCTATACCGTGAAAGGCATAGCAACTTCTGACTTCAGAAAAATATGGGGAATACAAGACATCTATAGCAAGAAAGAACGTATCAATCATGTACATCATTGCATAGATGCCATTGTAATTGCATGTATTGGCTTGGATGAATATAATAAGCTGGGTGCATACTATCATGACGAAGAAAACAACAAATGGTATGGAATGTCGAAAGCATCTTTCAAAAAGCCATGGGCTACATTTGTAGAGGACATAAAGAAGATACAAGACGAAATCTTGGTGTATCATTACACTCCCGACAACATGCCGAAGCAAGGACGCAGAAGAATTAAGATTGATGGCAAGAAGATTCTTTGTAAAGGTGATGCTGCAAGAGGTTCTTTGCATAATGACACTTATTATGGCGCTATTGAAAATGATGGGGCTGTTAAGTATGTTAAGCGTATAGACTTAGCATCGTTAGAAGAAAAAGATGTTAAGAATATTGTTGATGATACGGTTAGAGAAATTGTTGAATCTGCCATAAAAGAAAAAGGCTTTAAGGATGCAATGGCAAGTACAATATGGATGAATGAGGAAAAGCAGATCCCAATAAAAAAAGTGAGATGCTTCACACCCTCTATCACCAAGCCATTGAATATTCGCAAACAACGTGATGTCTCTACCAAAGAATACAAGCAGCAATATCATGTTGCTAATGATAGCAATTATTTGCTTGCTCTATATATTGGTACAGATAACAAGGGCAAGGAAAAACGAGAGTTCGAAATTGTTAATATGCTCCAAGCTGCTCAATACTATAGAACAAGTAATGATAAGGAGGTGGTTGACAGACATATTGTGCCTATTAAGAGTAAGCATGATTATCCATTTGCTTATACATTAAAAATAGGAACAATGGTTCTTCTTTATGAAAAATCTCCTAATGAGGTTTGGGATGCTACGATTAAGGAAAGGAATAGACGTCTTTATAAGGTAGCAGGATTGTCTGCAATGAGAATGAAAGGACGAAATGTTGACTATGCAACTGTAAAATTATTACACAATGAAGAAGCTCGCCCAAGTAAAGATATCAAGGCAAAAAATGGGGCATACAAACAAGGTGAAGAACTTCGTCCTGCAATAATAATGCTTCACACGCAGCTGAATGCCCTTGTTCAAGGTTATGACTTTGAAATAAATGAACTTGGTGAAATAAGAAGGCTTAGATAATATGATAAAGCAGACATTATTCTTCTCAACTCCGGTTTGTCTTTCGCTAAAGAATTCACAACTTGTGATTTCTTGGAAAGACAGTGATGACAAGGTAACGCGCCCTATAGAAGATATAGGGTGTGTTGTCCTGGAAAGTCAAATGATAAACATTACTTTACCGTTGCTCAACGAGTTGGTGAAGAATAATGTTGCTGTCATTTTATGCGACAATAAAATGATGCCTACCGCAATGCTTCAAAGCTTAGATTCCAATACTACGCAATCTGAGAATATAAAGTCTCAGATTGCTGTTAGCGAACCGATGAAAAAACAAGCATGGAAACAGATAATTGAAGCTAAGATAAAGAACCAGTCTGCAGTCTTGGATACGTTCGGAAAAAACGGTAGTAGTCTTAAACCTTTTTACGCTAACGTGAAAAGTGGTGATACCGACAATAGAGAAGGCATTGCAGCAAAAATATATTGGACCCAACTGTTCGGTAAAGACTTTAAACGTGACAGGTGCGGAGATTCGCCAAATGTACTACTTAATTATGGATATTCAATTTTGCGTGCAGCAACAGCACGAGCATTACTTGGTTCAGGGTTGTTGCCTGATCTTGGTATATTCCATAAAAGCAGATACAATGCCTTTCCGCTTGCTGATGATGTAATGGAGCCTTATCGTCCTTATGTGGATTCAATAGTCTTTAATCTTTATGCAGATGGCATTACGGAATTAAACAAAGATTCCAAAATGGAGATAATGCGCCTTTTAAGCTGTGACGTAAAAATAGGCAAGGTAATGCGTCCGCTACAGATTGCATTGACTTTTACGACAGCTTCTCTTGTTAAGTTTTATGCTGGTGAAATTAAGAAAATATCACTTCCCTTTATCTTATGACGGAATACAGACTTAATGCATATCATATTATGTGGCTATTTGTGTTTTTCGATTTGCCGGTTTCTACCAAAAAAGAAATGAAAGCTGCTGCACTTTTTCGTAAGAATTTGGAAAAGGACGGCTTTTCCATGATGCAGTTTTCTGTTTATATACGGCATTGTGCATCAAGAGAAAGTTTGGATGTGCATGTGAGAAGAGTGAAGGCATTATTGCCAGAAACAGGAAAGGTTAGTATACTAAGTGTTACTGATAAGCAATATGGGGACATCTATAATTTTTGGGGTAAACCAAAGAGCATTAAAAAGAGTAAAATCACTCAGAAAATTTTAGGTGCCCCAATTCAATTGGAATTTTTTTAGTACTTTTGTAGCGTAATAATTCTTACACGACGATTTCTTATAACAAAGCAAGAACTATAAAATATTGGTTCTCTGACATTTAATAGTTATAGGTTGTGGTTTGATGTAGGAATCAAAAGATATACAACTTATTATTTATTTATTTTGATAGTGCAAAGTTGTGGTTTGATGTAGGAATCAAAAGATATACAACCCAACACCAATACCCATTGATGCGAAATGGTTGTGGTTTGATGTAGGAATCAAAAGATATACAACGCAAGGGCAAAATTACAAAAAGGCTCGACGTTGTGGTTTGATGTAGGAATCAAAAGATATACAACCCAATAGAACTCAAGAGGAATTGGCACAGGTTGTGGTTTGATGTAGGAATCAAAAGATATACAACGTGCTGTACTTAAACGCTTGTATGATAATGTTGTGGTTTGATGTAGGAATCAAAAGATATACAACAAGTAGTGTCGACGGTACAAATACTCGTACGTTGTGGTTTGATGTAGGAATCAAAAGATATACAACTTCCGTCACACTCAAGAACGGGTTGCTCAAGTTGTGGTTTGATGTAGGAATCAAAAGATATACAACAAACATTTTTACTATTTTTTTACGCAATAGTTGTGGTTTGATGTAGGAATCAAAAGATATACAACGTAAGTACGGCAAATATATAGATGACAAAGTTGTGGTTTGATGTAGGAATCAAAAGATATACAACACATCATTAATTTGCAAGGGAAGCACATCGTTGTGGTTTGATGTAGGAATCAAAAGATATACAACCTATTAATAGTAAATCTATGTTTTTGGAGGTTGTGGTTTGATGTAGGAATCAAAAGATATACAACATGAAACGTTACATGCCCATTCTTGGCAAGGTTGTGGTTTGATGTAGGAATCAAAAGATATACAACTCGTAGCCGAGGATGGCTTCAAGCATGGTGGTTGTGGTTTGATGTAGGAATCAAAAGATATACAACACAAGCTATGAAATACTTGAAAGGTACGCAGTTGTGGTTTGATGTAGGAATCAAAAGATATACAACTATGCCAAGTCTTTCAATACATACTTGCTGGTTGTGGTTTGATGTAGGAATCAAAAGATATACAACTCAGCCCTCGACATTACGGTTAAGTCAGAGTTGTGGTTTGATGTAGGAATCAAAAGATATACAACCAAGTTTACACTGAAGCCGACCTCGTAGAAGTTGTGGTTTGATGTAGGAATCAAAAGATATACAACTCCGTTTCTGAAGTATTAAGATATATTAGAGTTGTGGTTTGATGTAGGAATCAAAAGATATACAACCTATAAAAATAGAGTCAAGCGGTGCTTATTGTTGTGGTTTGATGTAGGAATCAAAAGATATACAACAAATGGCAACTCAATGCCGTTATAGTGATGGTTGTGGTTTGATGTAGGAATCAAAAGATATACAACTTATGCAATATAAGACCCCTATTATAGACAGTTGTGGTTTGATGTAGGAATCAAAAGATATACAACGCAGGGGAGTAGTGAACAACGGCGTGATAGGTTGTGGTTTGATGTAGGAATCAAAAGATATACAACACTTGACTTGCTTAAGCGTGTTACTCGCTAGTTGTGGCTTGATGTAGGAATCAAAATATATACAACAGATACACAAAAAAAAGTCCCGGAGAAACCTCCAGAACAATTTAAAGGGTTAAACGTTTTAAAAACGCCTTAAGAATACGATAATAAATACGTAGAAACTTATAGGTTACATAAAGAAATGCGGACATCAACAAAACCCACAAAATCAAAGTGAAAATTTGAAACAGAAAATAATACATGCTGCAAAGTTAATAATTTTGTGGCGAATAAGTAATAAAATTTTTATTATTTGTGTTAGTATTACCTGAGGAAGAACCAGGGATCATACCAAGAAGTATTTTTGTATAGACTTTAACCTCGTTGTGGTTTGATGTAGGAATCAAAAGACATACAACTTTTATGGCTAATCTTGTTTGTATATTATAAATTTGTGCTAACTTTGATGGAAAATATGAATGTTGATGAAGAAATAATATTGTTTTATATGGAGCTGCGTTATAATGGTGCAACTCTTTTAATATTATGAATGATATGGATACATACCACTTGTCGCGATTTCTTGCAGCTCAGGATTCTTACTCACAATATAAGACGGCTCTTGAGGAGATTCGAAATGGGCGAAAAAGGAGCCATTGGATGTGGTTCGTTTTTCCTCAATTGAAGGGGCTGGGGCACAGTTATAATGCTGACTATTATGGTATTGCTGGTGCTGATGAGGCTCGTGCTTATTGGCTGCACCCCGTGCTCAGAGAAAGATTGCAGGAGATAACGGAGGCTCTGCTTCTGTTGAATGGTTTGTCGGCAAGACAAATCTTTGGAGAAGTAGACGCAATGAAACTTAGGTCGTCGATGACTTTGTTTTGGACAGCTACGGGCGAAGGGCTGTTCCGTAAGGTTCTTGATAAGTATTACGAAGGGAAAATGTGTGACCGAACTTTAGAAATGCTTAGATGATGCAACGTAGCTAACTACCGATATGATAACAAGATGCTATCTCGAAATAACTAATGTGTGTAACCTCAGCTGTGTGTTCTGCCCGAAGACAGAGAGGGCGAAGCATACGCTGACGTTGGACGAATTCGACGCTTTGACCTCGCAACTTGAGGGCAAGGTGAAGTTTCTGTATTTCCATCTGATGGGCGAACCGTTCCTCCATCCGCTGCTGCCGCAGTTTGTGCTGATGGCTCGCCACAAAGGTTTTGTACCCATTATCACCACTAATGGCACTCTGCTCTCGCGACGTGCAGACCTTCTGGATGCTCTGCCTCATAAGATTCAGATTTCGCTCCACTCGCACGAGGGCAACGCTAAGGAGAACCTTGCTGGGTACGTCGACGAGGTGATGGCGTTCTCGTTAGAGGCTGCGCGCCGCGGCTGCATCGTCGTGCTGCGCTTATGGAACGAGGGCGGACACAACCGGCAGAACGACGATATTCTCAATCTGCTTGCGCTTCATGTGCCGCGCCCTTGGACGGAGCGTCACGACGGCTGGCGACTTGCCGACAATCTGTACATCGAGAACGATAACATGTTCGAGTGGCCCGACCTTCAGCACGCCACTTACGATGAGCAGGAGGTGTTCTGCTACGCCTTGCGCAATCAGATTGGTGTGCTCGTCGACGGCACTGTTGTGCCGTGCTGTCTCGACCATAACGGCGACATCGCGCTTGGCAATCTCTTCCGTCAGAGCCTTGCCGACATTCTCGCCTCGCCACGAGCACGTGCTCTGTACGACGGCTTCACCAGTCACAACGCTGTTGAACCGCTCTGCCAGCGCTGCGGCTATTCGGCTGTGTCGAAAAGGTTCCGCAAGTAGAATTGCTATTATGCTTTGTTGTCAGGGGGTTGCGTGGAGGAACGCCGTACTCTCCTATAGGTTGAGTGGGTATGGCAAGGATGCCGTACTCTCCTACAGGTTACGTGGGTATGGCAAGGATGCCATACTCTCCTACAGGTTGCGTGGGTATGGCAAGATGCCATACCCTACTACAGTACTAACAGTTTATCTTCTACTGCTTATTGTTGTCGATTTGCCTTTCTTCGCCTTCGCATCGAGTCTGTATCTGAAGCTCAGGTTCAGATAGTGGTGTATATAGTTTGTGGAGTATTCCTGACGTTGGAAGGCTGAGTATTCGCTTTCGTACCAGATGTCCTTGTTGAAGATATCGTCGGCAAACAGGCGCAGCATACACTTGTTCTTGCAGAAGCTCCAGCTGACGGACGCCATCGACTTGAGCTTGTGTCCGTTCATAGCCGATGTGGCGTAGCCCGAACGATAGTCGTCAGACAACTGCACGAACACCTCGAACGGAGCGAGATGCAGGTTGGCGCTTATGCCCACGCTGTTGAACAGCGGTGTGGTGTTGTACGAAGCGTCGTCGTAGCGGTAGCGGTTGCTCTCCAGGCGGTTGAAGAGTGTGAGCTGCAACTTCTCGGTCTCGTACGAGAACTCGAAGTCGTTGTTTATGCCCAGTCGCTTCTGCTTGTTCAGTTCGGGCTGCGCGTCGGCAGCGTTGTTGTCGACTATGGTGAGGAAACCGTACGACTTCGCCGTCTCCAACGCGAACTTGTTCATCAGTCGGAAGTAGAAGCCGATGCCCTGGTCGTAGTTGAATGCGAACTGCCACATATCACCGCCCTTCACGTTCATCGGTTTCGACGTGTAGACGCCGGTAGCCGAGTTGTAGCTGTAGAGCGTAGCTTGGGGGTTGATGTCCTTGTTGTACGAAGCGGTCAAGCCCAGCACAATCTGCTTGCGCAGCCACATGCGGTGGTAGTTGTACGTAGTGGTGTGGCTGTGCGAGTTGCGCAGCAGCGGGTTGCCCATGTATATATGCAGCGGGTCGATGGTGTTGCGGTAGCCGAGCGTGCTCACGAGGTCGGGTACGATGGTGTTGTATGCGAAGGCGATGTCCATGTTGCGCACGCGGCTCATCTTCCACTTCAGGAAGATAGACGGCTCGTACGTATTGCTTGTGCGCACGGCTGTGGTGTCCAGCGGTCCGTAGTGGTAGTCGGTCTTTTCGCGACAGTAGTTCCAGCTGAACTTCGGCATAATCATAAGTGCCTTCACCGGCGTGATGGTCGACTTCACGGTCAGCTCGTTCGTCCATTTGTGCGTCAGTCTGTGCGTGGTGTTCGCAGGGTCAGCCGTTGTCGGCGTGCCGCCCACCACGTTCTGCTCGTCGGTGTCGCTGAAGAAGTTGCGTGCGATGCGTGTGCGGCTTAATCTCACGTTGTCGAATACGTTGAAGTAAACCTTCTTGCCGAGCCAGTAGTCGAACGAAGCGCCGAACTGCGTATTCAGATTGTGTTCGCTGCGGTCGTAGAACTGCCACAGCTTCTCGTTGCGCTGTTCGCGCAGATACTCCACGTCGTGGTTGGTGTGCGTGTCCTCGTTCGTTCCGCTCAGGTTGGTGTAGCCCCCGAGCATGAACGAACCCTTCTTACCGATGAAGTGCTTCCAGATGTACGAGATGTTGAGTCCGCGTTGCTGCTGTTCGGTCGACTCGTACTCGCTGTCGCGTGTGATGAGTCGGTCGTAGAGCGCATCGCCGGGCTTTGCGTCAAGCGCCTCCTTCAGCGAGTGATAGGCAAACTGGTCGGGCTGGTAGCCGTACGAAGCCGACTTCTCCTCGTACGATTTGCGGGCCTTCTCGTATGAGGCTTTCACCTTCACGTCGATGGTGTTCGCGGAGTCGGTGTAGGCGAAGAGCTTTGCCTCCAGCTGTGGCTTGAGGTTGTGCTTGTAGCGGTAGGTGTCCTTCACGCCGAACGGGAT
>ERZ859937.923-NODE-923-length-10544-cov-1.366670_pt1 | contig 10544 bp, 14 predicted proteins | sample MGYA00509985_ERZ859937 | MGnify/ENA primary metagenome ERZ859937 (study PRJEB30046, sample SAMN00715169) | human gut metagenome | study: EMG produced TPA metagenomics assembly of the A metagenome-wide association study of gut microbiota in type 2... | reverse complement strand
CTGACATTCCGGAGGCATCGCGCTTTTCTACGCCACTGTCAAAATTGCTCCACAAACTGGCTACGCGCACCATAAAGAATTCATCTAAGTTAGAAGCCGAAATGGCGATAAACTTCAAACGCTCCAGCAGCGGTGTGTCCTTAACCATCGCTTCCTTCAGTACGCGCAGATTAAATTTCAGCCAGCTCAGCTCGCGGTTATAAAAATACTCAGGCTTTGTCAAATCTAATTTTCCCATCACTTATTCACCCGTTCCAAAATCGGTTCAATACCAAAAACTTCCTCAAAGAAAGTTGATTTATCATCAAATGTCCAGATTTCCAACGTCAAATCCTCTTTACTTGCTGCCAAAACCTTCAGCTTATTATCCTTCAGCGTTACACTGCAGCTGTGAATTTTTTGCATATAGCTGCGGTCTAAGGCATCGGCCAGACGCACAATGGCAGCCAGCTTGGCTACAACCGGCACCAGCTCCTTTTCCACATGCGGAGCACGCGTATTGGTCTTGTCAAACAACCTGTTGGCATGATAATACGAGGCCAGCGCTACGATTTTCTTATCCTTCTCGCTCAGGCCGATAATATCCGTAGACATAATCAGTTGATAGGTGTAGATAGAATGACTGCGCATGCAGATGTATTTGCCTATATCATGCAAAATGCAGGTTGCACGCAAAAGCAGACGCTCATGCTCACCCATGCCGTAAGCCTTGGCAATTTTATCGAAAATAATCAGCGACAGACGCTCCACCTGCTGGGCATGCTTCTTGTCATACAGATAACGGCTGCCGATGGTATGGAAAAGGCTGATAAGCTCCTGCTCCAGCTCCTTGCGCATTACGGATTCGTTTTATTGCCGATATGCAGCAGCTGAATGCCGTCGATAAAGCGGTCTGCCGTAATAATAATTTCCTTGGCGGGAATCAGATGCAGCAGCTGTTCATACAGCAGCACCGTAGGCAGTACAAGCTCCGCAACATTTTCCGGCAGCTTATATACCTGAATCAGCTGCGGCAGGCTCATCTGACGCATACTATCGAAAAAGGCATGGAAATCCGCTGCCTTGATGCGATGCACCTTCTGCTGCTCATCCAGCCCCAGCATCCGCAGCAAAAGCTCGGTTTCCGTACCGGACAGCACCAGATAACGCACCTTGCTGTCACCCAGCTCGTTTCTTACCGGACCGATTGTACTGCTGAGAAATTCCGTCAGCGCCTTGTTAAAATGCATGCTTTCACGGCGGTTGCGCTCAAAGCTTTCCTTAATACGGATGATCCGATGTGGAAATTGCCCTGATAGCAGATTTTTTCATCGCGCACCAGCGTTACACCCAAACCGCGGAGGAAATATCCATCATCAGCATGCCTTCACGTTCGGTAGAAATTTTTTCTGCCTTCAGCGTATTACGGATGGCTACAAATTTTGTATAAATCTCCTTCGGCATATCAACAACATCGACCACAAGACCGGTTTTGTTATAAATCTGATCCAGTAGAAAAACCTGATTGCTGGCCTCACGCACAGCAGTTGTTGCCTGCATAACATATTCCTCTACCCCGTATTCCTTCATCAGACGCTTGAAGCCTATCAGGATTTCGCAGATTTCCGAAACCAGCGGAAAAGGAATTATTTTATTTTTAAAAGTTGCCTCACCCAGGCGAATGCGTCGGTTGCAGCACTCAATAACCTTATACCTTTCGGTATTGTGATATTCGGTAATCTGCATACTGAGCATCTCCGAGCCTAGATGAATAGCAGCAAAGGTTGTGTAATTTTTACGCTTCATTACTAAGCCTCCAAAACAGTATGTTATTGTTATAATTCGGGTTTCTTAACAAAAATCCTGCGAAAAAATCAAAATTATACAGTAATTTAACAAGTTAACACGAATTTTACTTTTTCACGCAGGATTTTTTCAGGTTATGGGTAATATAATAAATATATCGTTAAAATAGAATAATCGGAGTTTATAGAACCACCCCACAAGGAGAAAAGGAAAATGCAACGAATCGCAATTATTGACATCGGCTCTAACTCGGCCCGGCTTGTTATCAGCCATATTTATAAGAATGGTGCTTATAATATGGTCTATAACCAAAAAGAAGCCCTGCGCCTCAGTCAGAAGGTCGACGAAAAAAACATGCTTACAGAAGTAGCCTTCAGCAGCACCATCGAAACCATGAAAAGCTTTGCCTATATGTGCAAAATTTATCAGGCTGACAAGACCATTGCCGTTGCCACCGCAGCCATCCGTAACGCTGCCAACGGTGCCGAGCTTGTCGCACGTGTTGCGGAAGAAACAGGCATTCAGCTGCACATCATCTCCGGCAATACCGAAGCCTACATCAGCTACCTTGGCGTTATCAATACCCTCAACGTCAAGGACGGCATCATCTTCGACTTGGGCGGCGGCAGTACCGAGCTGATTCTGTTCAAGAACCGTAAAATTTTGGAAAGCGTATCCCTGCCCATCGGCGCGGTCAATACCACCTCCATGTTCAATATCCGTAACGTCATGCCCGCCAATGTTTTCAGTGATGTCAGCTTCTTTATCATGAGCCGTCTGGAAAAGTACCCCTGGCTTAAGCAAAACGGACTGCCGCTTATCGGCGTTGGCGGTACAGCACGTACCGTAGCCAAAATCATCCAGCGCGAAAAGAAGTACCCAGCGACTAAAATCCATAATTATTCCTATACAGCGCAACCTATCGCAGCTTTTTCAACAGACTGCGCAACACAAATCTGGATCAGCGCAAAAAGATTTCCGGTCTCAGCAGCGAGCGCAGTGATATCATTCTGGCCGGCAGCAGCATTATCAGCTGCCTTTTGGAGGCCACCGGTGCCAAAAAGCTCATCACCTCCGGCTGCGGCCTGCGCGAAGGCCTGTTCTTCGATTATTATTCTAAGGAAAACCACGTGCCCATTATAGCGAAGGATATCCTTAAAATGAGCAGGGAAAATGTGTTAAACTTATATGAACCCGACCAGCAGCATTCCAGACACATCACCCATTTGGTGTTATCAATGTTTGACGGCTGGAGCGAGCTGCACGGCTTACGCAAAAATTATCGCCGCCTGCTGGAAACCGCTGCGTTGCTGCATGACATCGGCATCACCATCAACTTTTACAGTACGCACGTCATAGTGCCTATATGATTTTAAATGCCAAGCTCTTTGGTCTGACGCACAAAGAGCAGGTCATCACGGCAGCTATCGCCGGCTGGCACAACGGCGTTTCCAAAAACTATTTCAAGGACCGTTTCTACAAGGAACTGCTTAGCGATGCCAACTGGAAAACAATCAACAAGCTGGCACTGCTGCTGGCCTTAGCTGAAAGCCTCGATTATACGGAAACATCCCAGATTCATGTTATTGAACCGAGCATCAGCAAAAAGAATGCTACCTTAAAGCTCTATGCTCAAGGTATTCCCAGTATTGAAATGCATCAGATTCAGGAACATCTGTCATGGTTCAAAAAAACCTTCGGCGTAGAGCTGAAGGTGCAGCTGGCAACAGCAGCAGAAGAATAAAAATTCAGCAGCCTCAGTATACGCTTGCGTATGCCAAGGCTGCTGTTTTTATTTCATTAGTAATATTATTTTTGAGGTTTATAAGAATTTTTCGCTTCTTTAAGCATAGCCTTTATTTCTTCTTTATCATTACGTAAAATTTCATCAACTTCATGTTGTAATTTTTCCTCATTATTAAAATCTATTCTTTTTCTAGCCATTAAAGTAATAGCCTTTATATACACATAAGCTGATACTATTGTAATAGCATATGCAATCCCACTTTCAATAGCAGCACCAACAAAAGAGCCAAATACAGGTATAAATTTTAAAAGCTCGCCAGCACCTAGCAAAACTACATATCCTCCCAAGTTGGCTACTACTCCAGACGCAACAGTTTTTAAAATATTTTTAGAAAATGTTATTCCTATGTCAGAATTAATTCTCGCATACATTGCCCAAATATTAGCAACATTAGCTGCCGCACTTGCACCAGGTACAGGTATAAAAGAACTTCCTGCAGCAATAAATGCATGAGTCGTAATATCACCCTGTATTTTTTCCGGTAAGCCACCAATAGTATTTTTTTCAAGTGCCTTAAGGCAATCCATGATTACTTTTATCTCATGAGCTCCGTTACTCATAAAGTCCACACCCTTTCATAAACTTTCGCTACGAGCTGAAAATTTTTAGTCCTTGCGCTCATTATACTACATTGTCCCCCCTCGTCAACCATATGTACATATAAAAAGAATTTTCTCTTCTATCTGCTTCAAAGTTAGGACAAAAAAAGGTCTGCATACGCATAAGTATACAGACCTCAAGACAGCATTATAAAATTTTCTATGTTTAGTGGTTTATCATTCCTATATATTTAGTTCAGGATATTTTTCCATAAACATTTTTATAGCTTCTTCGGCAGGAATTACCCTTCCTGCTTCAATATCACTTAAGCCTTCTAGCAAGGCATTATACAATTCCATGCGAGCTTTTTGTTGTTCATCAGTTTCCATATCCATCAGAAAAACCTCCGCCAAAATAATAGCTTTTTATTTTACCGCAGCCTTCAAAATACCATGTACCATCAGCGCGGAATTGTACAAATCCTCTTCCTTTATGTATTCGTCAACAGTATGGACATTGCTCATGCCCGTGCCCAAGATTACGCTCGGCAGACCATAAGCATTCAGGAAGTTGGCATCACTGCCGCCGCCGGTAACCGTAATATCCGGCGTAAAGCCATGCATTGCGCAAGCAGCCTTTGCCAGCGTCACAACATCGCTGTCCTCAGCAACAGCAAAGGAATCGTACTTGTTATCTACAAATACTTCTGCCTTAGCACCGTATTTTTCAGCGCTGGTTGCAATAGTTTCTACGATTTCCTTGCAGATAGCCTCCAGCTTTTCCTTGTTACGGCTCGCGCATCGCCCTCAATCGTTACCAGATCAGGCACAATATTGGTTGCCTTGCCGCCGCCGATAATGCCGATATTGCAGGTAGTTTCCTCATCAATACGGCCGTAGCGCTTAACATCGGCAAGAGCCTTAGCACAATCATTATAGAGTTGATGCCCTTTTCCGGCTCCAGTCCGCCATGCGCGGTTCTGCCGATAATGTCGATTTTATATTTCTTCTGGCCGGGAGCGCCGACAACAATCTCACCCGGAGCGCCTTCACCATCCAGTGCATAGCCAACGTCGGAACGCAGCTTGGAGCGGTCGAGGCAACGGGAGCCGTTAACGCCGCCCTCCTCGCAAACTGTAAAGAGAATCTGGATATCACCATGCGGAGCGCCTTCCTCCAGCAGCAGGCGAATACCCTCTAAAATACCTCAACGCCGGATTTATCGTCACCACCGAGAATAGTGGGCCGTCGCTGTATAAAACGCCGTCCTTTTGGATAACGGTAGTGCCGCCGCAGGGCTCAACACCGTCCATATGTGCAGAAAGCAGCACGCGTACCGCACCTTCAACTCCTGCGCTGGCAGGCAAAAATGCCCACAGATTACCACAGTTGCCACCCAGCTTTTCACCGGCGTCATCCTCTTCCACCGTAAAGCCGAGAGACTCTAATTTGCCTTTGAGCAGTTCGAATACCGGACGCTCCTGCAGGCTGTGACAAGGCAGAGCAACAATTTCCTTAAATTCTGCGAGCATACGCTCCTTATTTACTTGCGTCATATTTATCTTCCTTTCAAAATATAAATTCAAGCTCAGCGTGCCTAAAGTGGCAGCAAATTCGCTAAACTTTTATTTCTTAAATTATTCCGGTATGTTCCAGCAAAATTTTGATACCGATAAAAATCAGCACCAGGCCGCCGGCCACGTCAGCTCTCTTGCCGGCCATAGCTCCCAGCTTAAAGCCAGCCAGACCGCCAAAGGCTGCGATAGCAAAGGTCACCACGCCAATCAGTATGGAAGCGGACCAGATTTCGGTATTCAAAAAGGCCAGGCTGATACCAACTGCCAGAGCATCAATACTGGTGGCAATCGCCAGCACCGCCATCTCCTTCACGCTATAGTCTTTTTTGACATGACAGGCCTCGTTTGCTTCACGAATCATGTTGATTCCCAGATAAAGCAATAAGAAAAAGGCAAGCCAATGATCATATTCCGTAATATAATCACGGAAGGATACAGCGCTGTAATAGCCCAGCACCGGCATCAAAAACTGAAATGCTCCGAACCAGCTGCCGAAGCGTAATGCTCCGCGCAACCTGTTATCCGGTGTCAGCACCATACTGCCGCAAACGGAAACGGCAAAGGCATCCATCGCCAGGCCAACCGCCAACAGCAACAGTTCTGCTAAACTCATATTTTCTTTCCCTCACTCACTGTAAACAAATCTATTCTTTATTTTCCTTATGCAGCAGCTGCAGCAAGCGTTCATGATCCTTGCTTATCTTAATTACACGGAACACGCTCGTCATAAGCATCATTCCCAAGGCAATAGCACTGGCATCCATGCCGGTGGTTATGAGAATGTTCATGCCCGTGTCGTAATTATTTTCTATAATCGCCGCCATACCGCGATACATGCCGAGTCCCGGCACAATCGGGATAATACCGGGAATAACAAAAATCGTTACCGGCTGCTTAAAGATGCGCGCCGCCAGCTCGCTCAAAAGCGAAAGCGCAACCGTGGCAAAAAACATGGCATAAAAAGAATCATACGCTAAATCCTTGCGGATATAGCAATAAACTACCCAGCCTACCGCACCTATAACGCCGCTGACAGGCAGGCTTTTGCGCGGTGCCTGAAACAGAATACCGAAGGCAGCCGTAGCGATAAACGCAAAGCCAAAGGCTGTAAAATAATTTATGCCCATAGCTTCCACCCCCAGTGATACCATACAAGCAGGCTGAATGCCAGGCCAATCGCAATGGATGTAGCAAAAAGCATAGCCTCGGCGATACGCGAATTGCCGGAAATCAAATCACCGGCCATATAATCGCGCAGACCGTTGGTAAAGGCTACACCCGGCAGGAACGGCATCAGCGCACCTACAATGATGTTGGTCCGTGTACATTCGCCGTCCATCTCACAGCAAAAAATAGCCAAAGCACCGATTGCCGCACCGGAAAGCGCATTTTCCCAAAAGGCACTGGGGCGATAACCGCCCAACTGCTTTAACAGCACCATGGAAAGGCCGCCGGTAATAAAGGCCGCGATAAAGTCATGGCTGTTGCCGCCCAACATTGCCGCAAAGGCTGCCGAGCTGATTGCCGAAGCCATGCAGACACGCCATTTGCCGTAGGGCGGTGCCTTATGACGCAGCTCTTCCAGATACGCCAGCGTTTCTTTGTAATTCAGCGGCCAACGGCTGAGATTATAGGAAAAATCGTTCACCGCGCTGATGACGCTCAAATTGGTGCTGCGATAACGAATACGGCTGATAATCGTCGCACCCTCGCTTTCCTCATCGCCTAAAATAATAACCGTCGGCGTAACAAAAACATGAATATCATGATAGCCGTGCGTATGACAGAAGCGGGAAATAGTGTCCTCTACTCTGGAGGTTTCCGCACCGTTTTTCAAAAGTGCCTTGCCCATGCCAAGAGCAATATGCAAGGTCTGCTCACGGCTTAAAGGAGCAGCTTCCAGTCCCATTATGCCTCACCGCCTAACAGCTGCGCCACTGCCGCACGGAAGCGGTTGGCACCACCCATAGACGGATGCGGCACAGACATACATTCAACGCCGTAACGTGACAGCGTTGTCGCCGCCTTCTGACCGATGGCAACAATTTTCATCCTCGGACGAGCTCCAGCAGCATCCGCGCGTACTCAATGCCTACATCAAGCTCGCTCGGTGAGGGCGTACGGTTAGTCAGCAGGTTGCCTGCTTTATACGGATGAAACGGAAAAAATTCCAAAGAATAACATCAAAGGACGCAAGGCCATGGCTGTTCAGCGCGTTCCAGACAACAGTATCCGTAGGCTCGTTAAAGCCCTTCAGGCGCTGCGTATTGTTCAGCATTGCGCTGCCTGCATCACTCGTGCGGCGGTAATCCCATTCGCCCAAAACGCTTTTCGGCTCTACATCAGGATGATGCCCCAGCAGAATACGCTCCGAAGTAATAGCAATACCGCTGAAATGACCGCCCTGATAGCCCAAGGCCTCGGCAATAAACAAATAATGTGCATCCGGGCGCAGCTCCAGATAACGGCGCAGATTGGCACTGCGGATAATGGGAGCCTGCGGACCTATATCACAGCTTGTATCAAAATCACGCCAGGGATTAAAAACCTGCTCGCTGTGATAGCTTTGTAATTTATCAAGAAAAGTATTAATCTCCATAATTCCCTCCATGCATTATTATACCGCATAGAGGCAAAATGGAGCAAACAGAAAAATGCTGATGTACAAATTAATCTCTGTACATCAGCATAAAAAGCATTTATTTAATTTCAATTATGCCTACACCATTTTCGTTGGTAATTTCTGTACCATAAGGTGCGGAAAGCTCGGCAATTTCACTGATAACACGGTTTGCGTTTCAATATCGGCCAAACCCGGACGACCGCGCATTGCACGACCTGCCTTAAAATTCAGCTCCAACGGTTTCAGCTCAATACGGCTTATTTTTCCGTCAGTAATTTTAAAGGAAGCAATTGCAGATTCATAGCACTGTCTGTCAACAGCCAGACCACGAGTATCATTGGCACTACGAGCATCCAGTCCGTCTGCCACTGTATTTTCCTGATTCAAATCATACAGGTCATAAAATTCCGTCGGCTGACGTTCAACGCAATCATTTTGGAAGATGAAATCACCCAAGCTATAGAAAATCGGATGACCGTTGTAAATTTCAATACCCCGCCAGATATGCGGACCATGTCCGACAAATGCATCTGCACCGCTATCAATACACAGCTTAGCAAAATCACGTGCAAAATCTGCCGGCAAATGTTTGTCAAGGCCTTTGCGCTCATGGCTATGATGGCTCACGAGTACCACATCAGCCTGACGTTTTGCTTCTTTAATAGCACGCACAATACGAGCTGCATCCTTCTGATTCATCTTTGTTACTGTGCCGGGATTTTCATCAGGTTCAAAACGAATATTACCTACATAATAGCCACCGACAACAGGTTTTGTAAAGCCTTCTTTTTCATTCAGCAGACGATTGGCATTAACCTCAGTCTGTTCTACAATTTCTTTCAGCTTAGCAAAATCTTCAGGCTTAACCTTGTGCACTGCCTGAAACGCAATACATTGGCTCCGGGACGCCCCAAAACATCTCGGCGCGGATTACTTGCCATACCCCATTCGTTCATTGTTGAGGTAACGCCGATAATAGCAACTCTCGCATTAGGTGTATCCAGATATTTGGGTTGAGCTGCCTCTTCCAGATTACGACCTACACCTGCATGTAAGCATTTATTATCGTCAAGATGCTTCATAGTAGTCAAAATGCCACCCAGATTCCAGTCGATTGTATGGTTATTAGCCCAAGTGAACATGTTAAAACTTAAATCTTTTAAATCCTGTAAAACAGCAGGACGAGCAACCGCCCAAGTACCACCGCTTACAGGAGCGGGATATACTTCAAAGTCATGCAGCAAAATTTCAAAGTTAGTGAAACGCACATCATGTGCTCCTAAAAAATTTTGCAAAGCAGCAAATTTACTGTCGCGCGGTAAACGTTGCGTAATAAAAGAATCACCGGTTAAAGCAATAGATACTTCTTTCATATTAGCCTCCTAATTATTGCATAACAAGAACAGTCATACCAACAACCATAGCCAAAACCATCGGCAGAGCGTTACGTTTAGCAATTTCCATCGGATTAACACCTGCAATACCTGCTACGATAATAGTTGCACCGGCAATAGGAGACATTGTACGGCCAAGAGTACCGCCCAATGTAGCCATACTGCCCATTTGTACAGGAGTCATACCGAAATCAGCAGCATGAGGAGTAATCGCTTCGTTGAAAGCAAAGGTTGCAGCATCACCGGAACCAACGATTAAGCCTAAGAGGAAAGGACCAACGGAAGCAGCAATCTTAACAATCGCCGGGTTATTCAGCATAGCATTAGTAAAAGCCTTTACCAGTCCCATAGCATTCATGCCGGCAACAAATACACCTGCAGAAATTATGATACCAATAATATCTGCATAAGCTTTTCCCATGCCATCAAAGAACGATTTAGTCAATTCCGCAGGATTAGTTCTGGTAACAGCCAAAGCCAAAATGCAGCCAATAATCATTGCCTGAGCAACACCCATCTTAAACATAGGTACAATCTTAGTAGCACCCAAAAGCAGAATAGCGATTGGAATAATCGGCATCAAAGCATACAGATAATTTACTTTGAAGTTTTCTTCTAACTCCAGACCTTCTGCAAAATGGTCTTTATTTTCATGAGTCATATATGCAATAACAGTAATCGTAATAGCCGCAATAACCAAAGATGCAAGATTTGCTTTATAGTGGAAAGCAATTACATCCATAACGCTAACGCCCGCAATTTTTGCTACGAACGGGTTATGTGCTAAGCCAGGATTCAACATACTGCCATAAGTACCGT
>ERZ859937.921-NODE-921-length-10562-cov-1.559912_pt1 | contig 10562 bp, 18 predicted proteins | sample MGYA00509985_ERZ859937 | MGnify/ENA primary metagenome ERZ859937 (study PRJEB30046, sample SAMN00715169) | human gut metagenome | study: EMG produced TPA metagenomics assembly of the A metagenome-wide association study of gut microbiota in type 2... | reverse complement strand
TTGACAGAATATACAATGCATATCTATGCACTTGCGACAAATATAAAAGCAGGAATACAAGTACAAAAGAATATAAGAGTTGTAGATCATGAAAGGAAGTGAGGCAATGGGTACAGGTGGAAGACCCCCAAAGTATAAAAGTGTTAAAACTATGCAAAAAAAGATAGATGAGTACTTTAAACTATGTGAGGGCGAAGTATTAAAAGAAGATGGTAAGATAGTAAGAAATAAAAGCGGCTATCCTATTATGTTAACAGGAAACCTCCAACAATTACCGGATTGGCTTTGCATCTTGGTTTTACATCTAGAGCGGATTTGTTGTATTACCAAAACGAAAAACAAGAGTTTCTTGACACAATCACACGGGCGAAAAGCAGAGTGGAAGAGTATGCAGAGGGCAGATTGTACGACAAAGAGGGAAGTTCTGGGGCACAGTTTAATCTTAGAAATAATTTCAAACATTGGGATGCAGACAAGAAGCAGGAAGAGAATAAGACAGAGGGAATTACAATAGTAAATAATATTCCTAGAGAGTAAGGAGCGGTTGCATGGTTAATTTGACGGATGTGATCGCCCCATCTTTTTATGCTGTACATTGGGATATACAAGACGGAAAACATACATATTACGACTTATATGGCGGTCGTGGCTCGACTAAATCGTCTTTTGTTAGTGTAGAGATTGTATTGGGTATTATGCAGGGTGCAACAACAGGAGAATACAGCAATGCGGCAGTGTTTCGAAAGGTTGGTAATACCCTAAGGGACAGTGTGTATGAACAGATAGAATGGGCTATAGATGCCTTAGGTGTAAGTGATCTGTGGGAATCTTCTAAGAGTCCGCTACAACATATATATAAGCCGACTGGGCAGAAGATAATCTATAGAGGACTGGACAAGGCAAAGAAAACGAAGTCTATCAAGGTCGCAAAGGGATATATCAAATACCTGTGGTTCGAGGAACTAGATGAGTTTGCAGGCATTGAAGAGATCAGAACTGTACAACAATCTGTATTGCGTGGTGGTTCTAAGTTCGTAGTGTTTAAGACGTTCAACCCACCAATCTCTGTTAATAACTGGGCAAATAAGTATGTAGCAGAAGCAAGAGAGGATAGCTTTAGACATAAGAGTGACTACACAACAGTTCCTGTAGAATGGCTAGGGAAGCAGTTCATAACTGATGCAGAATATCTGAAAGAGACAAACGAACGAGCATACAAGCATGAGTATCTTGGAATCCCTGTAGGACTTGGAACAAACATCTTTGAGCTTCTAGAAATCCGCACGATCACGGACGAAGAGATATCAAGACAGGAAAGAATCTATCAAGGTCAGGACTGGGGATACTATCCAGACCCGAAAGCTTTTGTCAGATGTGCATATATGCCTGCATCACAAAAAATCTTGTGCATAGACGAGTTGGGCGGTCAAAAAATCCGCAACACTGCAATGTCACAGATGATTATAGGTAAGGGATACAACGATTATAGTATTAGCTGTGGAGCTGACGAGATAGAAAGCATCTTAGACTTTAGAGATGCAGGACTTGTGGCAAACAAAACAAACGTATATCCGGGTAGTCGTAAATACTCTTATGAATGGTTGCAGTGCAGGACATTAGTCATAGACCCTGCGAGAACTCCACGGCTGTATGAAGAGGTAATAAGCTACGAGCATGAGGTAGATGAAAACGGAGAAATCAAGGCAGATTATCCAGACGGCAACGATCATTTTATTGATGCATTAAGGTATGCGACAAGTCCAATGAGTATGAGACGTGGCGAGAGTGCATAAAGGAGACAAAAACAATGATGATAAATCTAAAAGATGTAACTTGTATACAAATTGGAAATGTAATGTTAGGCATCAAGGATATAGAAAAAATATCTATCCATGATGGTGGGGTTTGGCTTACGATTAATAGCAATTTGATACAAGGAGATATAGAAACAAAAATCGGAAACGTTAAACTGATAGCGGTGGAATAGATGGGTATATTTAGCAGAATGAAAGAGATATTAAGTAACCTTTTTAGGCAAAAAGCAAGAGACGAATTTAAGATTGATACTGTTACCAGTCAAGAGATGCAGAGAGCTATAGAAAAGTGTGCATATATCTATAAGGGCAGTCCGTACTGGTTAGACAAGGACGAGCATATCAAGACTATCAACTTTGCAAAAGCGGTGTGTTCGGAGACAGCACGCCTTGCCACACTTGCAATAGGCGTAGAGATAGATGGTAGTGCAAGAGCTGATTGGTTGCAGGAGCAGATAGACAAAGAACTAGAGCAGGTACGGCACCATGTAGAATACGGTTGTGCATACGGTACAGTAGTATTAAAGCCTAACGGCTCAAGTGTGGACTTGATCACGCCAGAAAACTTTATTGTAACAGACGAAAGCAATGGAGAGATTCAAGGGATCGTGTTTGTGCACCGTGAAATTTCCAGTGATGGCAGGACATACTACACAAAACTAGAGTATCATAGGTACATCGAGGACGTGTATCAGATAACAAATCGTTGCTATGCATCTAAGGATGCCAACGACACAGGGAAACCGATAGACATAGACGAGACACCTTGGAGGGGAGAACTGGAAAATGTAGGACTTACAAACCTCAACGGACAACGTCTGTATGCAGTTCTTAGGACACCGCAGGCAAACAATGTAGACTTGCATTGTAGTTTAGGATTGCCTATCTTTTACGAAGCAATAGAGGAGCTAAAGGACCTCGACACTGCATACAGCAGGAACGCAACGGAGATATTCGACAGTAGACGTATGGTATTGATTGATTCTGATAGGTTAATGGAAAGTGGTGCACCTGTGAAAGATACGCAGGCAGGCGTTGAACGAAGCAAGAAGCGTTTGAAATTACCAGAATACGTAAAGAATGTAAATGGTACTGGGTTAGAGGGATTCTATCAAGAGGTAAACCCATCATTAAACACAGATACACGACTGACAGGAATCAATGCCCTGTTGTCTCAGATTGGCTATAAATGCGGATTCTCTAACGGATACTTTGTGTTTAACGAAACAACAGGCATCCAGACAGCAACAGGAGTTGAAGCAGAGCAACAGAGAACGATACAGTTTATCAAGGACGTAAGAGACAAGCTACAAGCTTGCATGGATGATTTAATAGCTGCACTTAATATATTCGCTGATCTGTACCAATTAGCACCAAGCGGACTGTATGAAACCGTGTATGACTTTGGAGACATTACCTATAACGAAGATGAAGATAGAGCGAGATGGTACAGCTATGTTACTTCCAACAAGATTCCATTCTGGTACTATCTAGTTAAATTTGAGGGATTCAGTGAAGAAGAAGCAAAAGCACTTGAAGAAGAAGCACAACCGAAAGAGCCAGACTTATTCGGTGCAAGCGGAGAGGAGTGAAAGTATGGGAAAGTACAGGATTGAAAAATACCTTGAATACCTTAATGGCGAAGATGTAAAACTGCCCGAACCATTTACAAAACAAGAAAAGCTGTTGTACAACATCTGCAAAAAAGGAGTTACAGGCAGTACAGAAACAGACAAAACATTAACGCAAGAGGGCAAGCCTGCGGATGCGGCAGTAGTTGGAAAGATGCTAGATGCGGCACTAATGGTAAAAGACCCAGAAGAATAGGCAGGTGGGATTATGTTAACACCTACCTATCTCTGGTATGTGCCAGAAAAGGCAGAGAAGCAAGCAGAAGAACTACATAACAAGATAGTATCTGTCATTATAGAGCGAATGATGATAAGGCTAGGACGTGGGGAAGATTACCTTTTTACTCCTATTGACAAGTGGCAGATGGATGTATTGCAGGATGCAGGGTATATCTTGCAAGCGGTGCAGGCAGAGATAGCACAAACGACAAAGATAAGTATTGCAGAGATAGCACGCACTATGAAAGAAGCAGGAATCAAGGCTCTTGAATGGGATGATACAATCTACAAGAAAGCAGGTCTTGAACCAACACCCCTTAATGAGAGTCCTTATATGCAACGATTGATCCAGAGGAATTATGAAAAGACCAAGGGAGAAATGTATAACTTTACTGGAACGATGCCGAACGCCTGTCATGATAATTACATTAATGCAGTGGATAAAGCATATACAGAGACTGCAAGCGGTACGACAGGGTACACACAATCGGTTAAAGAAGCCGTAAACGACATAATAAACAGCGGTGCAGACGTAACCTATCCAAGTGGACGTAGAGACAGCATAGAGACAGCTACGGCAAGAGCGGTCCGTACTGGTGTAAGCCAAATGGCAGCAGATATTACAGATGCACGTATGGATGAGATGGATTGGGATATTATTCTAACATCAGCACATCTAGGAGCCAGAATCGGGGATGGTGGGGATAATTTGACTAATCACTTCTGGTGGCAAGGCAAGTTTTACAGCAAAAGCGGTAATGACCCAAGATTTCCGCCTTTTTCGGTCTGCGGTATGGGAAACGTGCAGGGAATCCATGGGGCAAACTGCCGTCACTCACACGGTCCGGGGGATGGAATAAACAATCCGTTCGAGGACTATGACAGCGAAGAGAATCGAAAAGAATACGAGAAACGGAAACGACAGCGAGAACTTGAAATACGTATCAGAAAGACGAAACGACAGTTAATCGGCATGAAAACGGCTGTGGATAATGCAAAGGACGAAGCTTTAAAGCATGAGCTTGACATGGAGTATCAGAAAAAGGCGGCACTATTGCAGAAGCAGAACAAAGCCTACAATGATTACTGCGAAGAGAACAATCTTAAGAAGCAGAGCGAACGACTAAACACGGCAGACTGGAACAGGAGTCAAGCATCCTCAGCACGAGGTGCAGCGACACGATACAACAATGCACGAGGTAAATAATGGATACTATGAACAAAATTATGGTAGCCTGTGGGTGGATTATAACAATTGGTAGTGCGATAGGAGTCTTATATACTGCCTATAAGCATTACAAGAAGCCTACGGACGATATGAAACATCGAATAGATCATATAGAGACAGATATTAAAGAAATTAAGCAAAAGCTAAATAGTGACTACAGTGCTATTAATAATCAGCGCGATGATATGAACCTAGTCATGAAAAGCATGTTTAATTTGATTGAGAACAAGATCACAGGAAACAACATTGAGGGTCTAAAAAAAACCAGAGACGATCTGATAAATGCGTTGACAACACACGACAAACAGTGAGGTGTTTGCTTTTGAAAGTATATGATTTTACCGTACCCGAACTAAATATGTTCCGTACGTATTGCAACTTCACAGATGTTGAAAGAACATTGTTCGAGTATCGGGCAAAGAATATACCACTAGAGAAATGTGCAGAGCTTATGAACGTAAGTCTGTCTACAGCAAAGAGAATCAGCAGGAGAGTTAATAACAAGATTATTAGAGTATGTTAAGGAGAACAGAATGGTAATTGACGGTATAAATTTTAAAGAGCTAAATATCACAAAAGATGGGGAACTGATTGCATCCATTACAGATGGAAAAGATGGAATCGTACACAAGGACGGCTATAGAGTACAACTTGTAGTGGAAGATGTCGGCATGTCGTTTGCAGAAGCATTTAAAAGAATGAAAGCAGGGCGTAAAGTAAAACTTCCATCGTGGGGTGGTTTCTGGTACTGGGATACAGAAAAAGAAACTATCATGATGCAGTGCAGAGACAAGGACAACGGAGAAAAAGGAGACTTATTAGACATTAGGGACACAAAAATTGTGGAATACACACTTAATAATATCTTATCTAACGAATGGTTAATTGCAGAATAAGGAGTGAAAACATGGCTAAATATGTAAAAAAAACCAGTTGTGATTGAAGCAGTTACATATGAAGAACTTATAAAAAATGGACATGATAAACCAATAAAATTTGAATACAATGGATATATTATCAAAAGATATGATGATGATCGCTATATCATTCCAACATTAGAGGGAGATATGTTACTTGGAAAAGATGATATGCTTATCACTGGTGTGGATGGGGAAATCTACCCATGTAAGAAAGAAATCTTTGAAAAGACTTACGAAAAGGCGTAAAAAAGAGGGTATTGAAAAGGCGAAAATCCATGATACAATATAAATGTAACAAGTGATAAGTTGTTGAATAAATCATTATAAGATTTCCTTTTAAGTTTTAAATGAACATGGTTTATTTCGGAGATACTTTTTCATGTTATAATACTTTAATCCTTTTCTTATTGTTTTGTTATGTAATATAGTACGGTGGATTCCTAACGGAGTCCGTGGAAGTATAACTCAGTTGGTCAGAGTAGTCGGCTCATAACCGACCTGTCACAGGTTCGAGTCCTGTTGCTTCCATTTGCTCACTGTTGTGGGCATAAGAAATTTTTAAATTTCCTCAAAGTAAAGACTTTGTTGGTTTTGAATTTTTCATTTTTCATCATGACACTAAACTGGTTTTATCAAATCATATAGGTGTTCCTCAATTTTATCTTACTCCAAGACCATGACCCCTATCATGGTGCTATTTTTTAACTTAATACGGATACTTTTGTGAGACTTTAACGACCTGTTAGAGTCTCTTTTTTAATGCGATAATTTATACATAAAAGGGAGGTGGAAGAGTGAACGGATATAACTATAATCCTTATGCACCGATGTATCAAGATACGATGCAATTGCAGGATAGGCTAAATCAGTTACAACAGATGCAACAGCAGTACAATAAACCAATGCCAGAGACACAAGTTCCAACACAGAATGTTAATTGGATACAAGTCGCAGGTATAGAGGGAGCAAAAAATCAGATTGTACAACCGGGGGCTACGGCATGGATGATGGATAACAACGCACCTTTCTTTTATGTAAAGAGTGTAGACGGTATGGGCAGTGCAACTTTTAAGGTGTTTAGGTTTGAAGAGATACCACCAGAAGCCACTCAGACAGTCCAAAAACAGAATGTAAACTATGATAATAGATATGTTACAAGAACAGAGTTTGAAGAACTTCTAGCAAAGCTAGGAGAGCAACCAGAGAAAGGAGAGTTAAGCAATGAGTAATCCTTTAATGAACATGATAGGCGGTATGATGGGAAACAACAATCCTATGCAGATGGTACAGCAGGTAATGGGCATGGTAAGAGGGTCTAACAATCCACAGTCTATGGTTGAGAGCATGGCACAGACAAACCCTGCGATCAAGCAGGCAATGGAAATGTGCAAGGGAAAGAACCCACAAGAAGTGTTTAATAGCCTATGCCAACAGCATGGCATGAATCCACAGGATATTGTGGACAAAGTGAACAAATAGATATTAAGCGGTGCACAGCTTGGTAAATAAATTATGGAGGACAACAACAATGAATGAAGCAATGGGACTCACTGCGGCAGATGTAGCGGCAGTGACAAGAAATGACGGATATGATAACGGCTTCAGCAACGGTGGTTGGTGGATTTGGATTATTTTAATTGCTTTCCTTTTCTGTGGTAACGGATGGGGAAGAAATAACGATACCGCAACGACCGCAGGCCAAAATGCTTTCTTATCCGATGAGTTTGTAAAGAGAGATATTTTCAATACAAACCAGAACGTATCTAATACAGCTTGTCAGACACAGAGAGACGTATTAGAAAGCAGATACACAACACAGTTAGGATTACAGCAGATGCAGGCACAACAGCAGGCTTGTTGCTGTGAAACACAGAAAGAAGTATTACAGAACCGCTATGATGCGGCTTTAATGGCTCAGAATATGCAGGCACAGATGGCACAGTGTTGCTGTGATATTAAGGAAACAATCCTTGCAGACGGACAGGCTACACGTCAGTTGATGCAGGACAACACAATCCAGAATCTTAGAGATAAACTTGCGGACAGAGATAGAGACTTACAGTTATCTAACTTCCAGATTTCGCAGGTATCACAGACTAAGAACATTGTGGATGCTGTTAGACCATTCCCAACACCTGCATACATTACAGCAAGTCCTTATGTATCCTATAATGGGTATGCATACGGTGGTTGCAACTGCGGAAGTGTAAATGTGTAAATAAATCAAGCTTGTTGGAAGAATCCATATCTACTAAGTAGACTAGCAATATATTGACGATAGGGTGTCGGGTTCGGCATCCTATTTTTGTTTAGGAGGGAAAATTATGTTAAATGCGGTAAATGTAGCACAGCAGGATGTAAACAGTGGTGCAAACGTACTATTTGCGAATACACGATATAGTAGCAGACGTTGTACTTGTAATTATGGGTGGCTGAATCATGTAGAGGGGTCTGGTCTGTTTACGTTAACGAATAGATCGAACTGCCCTATGACTGTAGAGGTAGAATTTAACGGAAATGTATCCGCTAATGCAACAGGAGCAACGGCACTTGCTGTAGAGCTTAACGGAGAAGCTATTGGTGGAACAGAAATGGACTATACAGTAGCTACAGCGAACACATTTCAGAACGTGGGAGCAACAACGGTTGTAACTGTACCATCTTGCGGTAGCTTAATCGTAAGCATCGGAAATGTAGGAACAACAGCGGCAATAGTAAAAGATGCGAATATTATTATAAAGCGTATCTCTTAAGGAGGTGCGATCATGATTGAATTTACAAACAATCTTGAAGTAACAAAAACAGAAGATATCTTTGACGAGATCAACAAAAGATATGTAGCGGCTATGATGATACACGGTCAAATGGCAGACTATTTCAATTTCTTAGGTTTGAAAGGCTACAAAAGATTACATGAATACCAGTTTCTTACAGAAAGCTTGGAGAGACGTGAGATATGCAGGTATTTTGTAGATCATCATGGCAAATTATTAAAGGATTCCTTTAGCGGTACAGTAAAAGTGATCCCCGACTCTTGGTATACAGCCAGTAGACTAAGTATCGGAAAATCCACAAAGCAGAAAGCCGTAGAGGATAGCTTTATAGAGTATCACAACTGGGAGAAAGAGACAAAAGAAGCCTATGAGAAGTACGCACAGCAACTTAGAACGAACGGAAACGTATCGGATGCACTATTTGTAGAATGTCTGGTAAAAGACGTATCTAAAGAGCTAGAAACAGTTGAAAAGATGGTTACTGATCTAATCTCTGTAGGATACGACATGGTGTATATTACAGAGACACAGGACTGCATTCATGAGAAATACAAAAAGAAGCTTAAGGGGGTCAAATTATGAGTGAAATCAAACATGTTCTGGAAGAACAGCTAGAAAGAGAAAAAAACTCAGCATTAAAACAGCTCACAACATCTAATCTTGATGCAATGTATAAGATTACAACAACATTATGCAATCTTGAAAAGATGGAGCATGGAGACATAGCGGAAACCGTCATGGATGCAGGAGAGAATCTTATTAAGAAGTACAGCAATGGCAAGTATGATAAAAATATAGATGCATTGTATGACAACTACTTAAGTGCTAAAATGGCATACAAAGAAAACGGAGATCAAGGACACCGTGATAAGCTTATGGAATCGGTCGGTAGATTGATGGTGGAAGTGTATGATATGCTTTCTTCTATGGTTATTGATTCTGACTTTATGGACGAGAGAAAAGAGATACAGCGACAGATAAAGAAACTTGCGGAAATGTAAAAAAAGAGGGTATTGAAACGGCATATTTTAGGGTTTACAATAAATATGTAGGAATTATGCAGATTTGCCACAGCCTCCTTGTAAGTACAGAGTTTTTTAAGCGTTTTTGGTTACACGACAACAGGAAAAGAGTTCGAGGCTCGAGTGGGGTTCAAGTCCCCACATTTCTTTTACCTTGACTTAGGTATATAAGTCTTAATCCATTACCGCAGACATAGCGGTATACAAACAATGTAGGAGGATATATATGCAGAATTACGAACAGATTTTAGCAGAATTAGGAATCGAAATCCCAGAAGATAAAAAGGCAGAGCTTAAAAAAAGACATGCCGAAAATTACAAGACTGTAGCTGACTACATAAACAGGTAGAAAAATGTAACAGGGTAATAACAGAAAGAGATGAGTACAAAACATCCGTAGAAGATGTACAGTTAAAACTTTCAGAGTTAGAAAAAGAAGACGTAAACGGTCTTAAAGAACAGATTTCTACACTAAAAACAGAGATTGCAGACAAAGATAAAGCTATGGATAAACTTCTAAGCAGGTAGAACTCAAAGAGAAAGTAAACGATTTCTTATCTGGCAAAAAATTTGTAAATACATTTGCAGAAGAAGCTATCCGCAAGGGAATGCTTGAAAAACTGGAAGAAGAAAACGGGAAAAATGCAGAAGATGTTTTTAATGAACTTTATACAACAGATGGAAAAGTAAACGAGGGCATCTTTGTTGAAGAAAAAAAAGAACCTAAAAATAATATTCCAAGTTTTACGACAAAATTTAACAGCGGAGAACGAAAAAAAGGAGTTCAGAGTTAAATGAAATGTCTTTAGATGCTCAGATTGCGTTAAAGGCAGAAGACCCAGACCTCTACAACTCTTTAGCAAACGACAAATAGAAACCATACCGACTCACAATTTGAAAGTGAGCCGCTAACCTAAAATCCCTTAATAGTTGTAGGTAGATGGGACAAAGATA
>ERZ859937.920-NODE-920-length-10574-cov-1.506227_pt1 | contig 10574 bp, 8 predicted proteins | sample MGYA00509985_ERZ859937 | MGnify/ENA primary metagenome ERZ859937 (study PRJEB30046, sample SAMN00715169) | human gut metagenome | study: EMG produced TPA metagenomics assembly of the A metagenome-wide association study of gut microbiota in type 2... | reverse complement strand
ACTTATCGGTGAATTTTTTTATTGCTTCCGATGCCTTTTTGGCAAATTCACTGTTGAATGCTGGCGTACATGCAGTAGCAGCAGTACCATTATCATAATAACCTTCAACTTCAACAAGGAAAGCATCGATTGTTTCCTTTGCAGCATTATATTCGCTCTGGGACAACACCTTGGCATAGTCCTGAGCACTTTGCTTGCTGTTTACTCCGTCTGCATCACTCAAATTGCCAATATTTGTATTCCAAGCGCTTTTCAGAGCTGTCTTTTGTTCTGCACCGACAGCCTTCGAAGCCGTATAAGCTCTCCAGTTGGCCAAATGTGCCTCGATATCCGTATCAAGTGCCTTGACCTCTGACATGAGTGTACTTCCTTCCACGCCATTGAGGTAAAACTTATACTCACCATACACCGTATAAGCAGCGAAATCACCGGCAGCATCATCTTTCACCCGATTGATTTTTACCGTCAGGTCACTATACCGCTTATTAAATTCGGCATATTTATCCGCATCATCCTCTTGGCTCACTTTTGCAATAGCCTTCGAAGCAGCATTAAGCAATGTCCGTTGTGCTCCAGCAAAATCGAATACCAGTTCCAACTTGAAACCGCCAACCCGGAATTCCTTTCCCGTCTCGACAGCCTCAATGGCAAGAGTAACCTCGGATGCCGCAGTACCTTCCACTTTGAACTCGCCGTTTGTCAACGCCTTGCCGTTCACCAAGAACTTAGCATTCATCGAGGTAGTAGCCGACAACTTGTATGTACCAGGTAAAAGGGAACCCAAAAACTGAGAAATCGTGGTACCATTTGGAGATGTCAACACACCGTTCACCAACGATGGTTTTTCCGCTCCCACCCATTGATCCACTTCTGTCTTAATCTGATCCAAATTTGCATTGGCATAGGCTGCCATAGAAGCAGATGTCATTGCAAGAACAGAAACCAGTGTCTTCTTTTTCATACTTTTAATGTTTTAAATTCTATACTTATCTTTTAAAGTCTCTTTATTCTTCAAGATGCCCCACCTATCTCTATATATAGTATAGGCACCCGCCTAATTTTGCATTGGTAAAATTACCTACAATTCAAAAATAACATGCAACCTAAAAGGTGTTATTCGTGAACCATGCCATTCTTTTCGTGAAAACGCATTACACCTATGCACCCCAACTTCAAAAAAAGAGACCCACCACCCCAAAAGGCAAAAGTGCGCACCCTACTACGGCACGGGCATCCTACCCCGACCTTTTTAAGGGAAGGCATATATCCAACCAAAGATTTTTGTGAAAAGACCCTTCATCCTTCAGGTTGCATGGTAATCCACTCATAATTTTGACGTTATAAGCTGAAAGATGTTTCAGGCATCTTTCAGCCACACTTCATTCCGTTTGACTGCAATCGGGAAACCAATCGGCTGAGATTGAAAAATCAATTGGCTGAAAACGAAAAATCAATTGGCGCAGACCTTCTGACGGCATTCAACCATGAAAAGCAACTGAAAGACAGGCATCCTATCCTTCACACTGTAACATACTATATGACAATACATTGCCTCTCATCCTGAAAGATGAAAGATGATTTTTGAACCTTCTTAGGAAGGAAGCATGCGGACAAGAGCCACCAAATTTCAGTCCTCCCTATTTTTTCCTCCTTATCACTTTGTTTTTATCCGATAATTCCTTTTCTTTGCATAGACATAACATCTAACAGACAAATCCTATGGGCGAATTAAAAGACAGATACATACGTTTCGACTGGGCCATCAAGCGGATGCTACGCGACAAGGCCAACTTCGCCGTGCTGGAAGGGCTGCTCACCGTGCTCTTCGAGGATAAGACGCAAATCGTGGAAATACTGGAAAGTGAGGGAAACCAATTGGCCGAAACCGACAAGTTCAACCGCGTGGACATCAAGGCAAAGAACAGCAAGGGAGAAATCATACTCGTGGAGGTGCAGAACACGCGGGAGGTTTATTATCTGGAACGCATTCTCTACGGCGTGGCCAAGACCATCACCGAACACATTTCATTAGGTGAGAGCTATGGAAACATCAAGAAGGTGTACTCCATCAGCATCGTCTATTTCGATTTGGGAAAGGGCAACGACTACCTCTACCACGGGCAGAACCGTTTCATCGGCGTGCACACTTCCGATGAACTGCAAATCTCGACCAAGCAGGAGGATGCCATCCTGCCCAAATACCCAAGGGAGATCTTCCCGGAATATTACATCATCCGCGTGAACGAGTTCGACAAGGTCGCAAAGACGCCACTGGAAGAATGGGTGAACTACCTGAAAACCGGAGAAATCGAGCCGGATACGAAAACTCCGGGGTTGAGCGAAGCACGGGAGAAACTGAAGTACTACAGCATGACGCCTGGTGAACGGTATGCCTATGACGAACATCTCAATGCCATTATGATACAGAATGACGTGTTGAGCACAGCCAAACTGGAAGGACTGACCGAAGGAAGAGCCGAAGGAAGAGCTGAAGGAAGAGCTGAAGGAAGAGCTGAAGGTATTGATGAGGGTAAAAAAGAAGAGAAAATAGCTATCGCAAAAAAAATGCTTTCCTTAAATCTTCCGACATCACAGATTATGCAGATAACAGGTTTGACGGAAGAGGAAATAAACAATCTTACATAAAACAAAGGAAAAAACATATCGGCAAAACGCAACCACATGGCATAATAAAAGGACAATAAGAACAATGGCTTTTACAATTGTATATGAAAACCTTGTTGCTCTTGTTGTCCTTATTCTTTAGTCTATAGCTATAAAACCTTATAACAAAAAGTGCGTTTATAGCTTCACAATGCCAATGCCGGGGCGGTTGGGTAGGGTGATTTTGCCATCTACCACGGTCATGCCTTTGAAGCGGTCGTTAGAGATGAGCAGGTTGCCATCAAGGTCGGCAAAGTCGACCAGTGGCGAGAACTGTGCGGCGGCGCTCACGGCGCACGATGTCTCGGTCATGCAGCCCACCATCACGCGCATGCCACGGGCATGGGCATAGTTGAGCATCTTCCACGCTTCGCGCATACCCGTACACTTCATCAGTTTGATGTTGATGCCCGTGAAGGCGCCTTCGATGGCCTTAATGTCTTTCAAACGTTGTATCGACTCATCGGCAAAGGTGGGCAGCGGACTGCCTTGTGTGAGCCATGCCATGTCGTCGATTTGCTCTTTCGGCATGGGCTGCTCTACCATCACTACGCCTTTTTCTTTCAGCCAATAAATCTCGTCGAGGGCTTTTCGGCGGTCTTTCCAGCCTTGGTTTACGTCTACGGCCAGTGGCAGATTGGTAACGCTGCGTATGGTTTCAATCATCTCATGGTCGTTTTCGCGACCCAGTTTTACCTTTAATATCTTAAACTTATTGGCACACTCTAATGTTTTTTGTTTTACCACTTCGGCGGTGTCGATGCCGATGGTGAAGGTGGTGTTAGGCGTCTTGGCGGGGTCGAGACCCCAGATGCGATACCAGGGCTGCCCATAAGTTTACCCACGAGGTCGTGCAGAGCAATGTCGACAGCGGCCTTGGCAGCATTGTCGCCAGGCGAGAGGCTGTCGATATAGTTGAGGATGTCGTCCATCATGAAGGGGTCCTTAAACTGGCTCAGGTCTACCTTCTGCAGGAAGGTGGTAACGCTTTGCACCGTTTGTCCCAGATAGGGTGGCATGCTGGCTTCGCCATAACCTGTAACACCCTCATATTCAATCTCTACCTGTACGTCGGGCGTGGTGGTGCGGGTGTAGGTGGCCACGGTGAAGGTGTGGGCCAACTTCAGCTCGTAAGGGAAGAATCTGAGTGTCATCTTTCCGCCTTTGCCCTTGCGGTTGACGTTCACTTTCTTGGCTGCTACACTTGCCAGGCCTGTCATGGCGTCGGCGTTGCTGATGGCGAGCGCTGAGCCTGCGGTGGACAGCGCTGCACGTTTAAGAAAATCTCTTCTTGAAACCATATTATGCTGTTTTGTTCTTGTTTTAAATAATTTGTTGCTCTTTCTCGTTTTACATTGTTTTGGAAGATGTGCCGAGGGTGGTGCACCACGCCTTGTTATTTACAGTTATAGTAGGCGTTGTGGGCCGAGGTGTTGAGTTCGGGTATCTTGTTGATGAACGGCAAGATGCGGCGCGCCCACATAGGCGGTTCAGATCGTATTCGTCATACTCGGGGTCGGCGGGGTTGAACTGCTCACGTGTACCCATGCCAGCGAGTGGATAAACTTTTGGTTGCCAATATAGATGCCTACGTGCGACACGTGGGCGGGCTTCTCGTCGGTGGCCTTTCTACCAAAGAAGACGAGGTCGCCAGGGATAAGGTTTGAGAAGTCGGGGGCAATGTCGATATATTCGCCTATCTTGGCTTGCTGTGATGCGTTGCGAGGTAAGGTGATGTCGTGCATCAGTAGGGTGGTGCGCACCAAACCGCTGCAGTCGACACCTTTTGTGCTGGTGCCACCCCACCAATATGACGTGCCGTTCAGGGTCATAGCGGTGGCAATAATGCTTTGTGCATCGTACTTCACGCTCTGCTGCCACTGTTTAAGCGGCATGGCAATGGCGGTGGGAAGGTAGCCCTTTCGGCCGTCGGGGTATTCAACATGATAGAATTTCTTTTTCGTGCCCAGGAGCTTCAGGCGGTTGGCGGCCACTACGTCGCTCACGTGTTGCGATTTCAGGTTGGGCTTTTCATACACATAGCCGTTGAGGGCGGTCACTACCACTTGTGGTGCGCTGTTCCAAGCCTTCATCTCGGCATCGGTCATCTTCTTTACCGATGTGTTTAGCACATAGCCTTTGTCGTTGTCGGGTGTTTGCACATGTAGCCAGTGGTCGTTCTTTACCACGCGCAGGGGCATGCCCAATAGGGCTTGTGTTTCAAGTTCTTTATCATAGTCGCCGCCTACACGTATGTTGGTAACCGACACTACGGGCACGGCCCATGTGGCGGTGTCGGCTTGTCCTTGTGCTGTGGCATTGGTGGCAATGCCCGAAAATAACATCATTGCCGCGAAAGTAAGGTGGCTCCATTTGTTTGAAAAATATCTCTTCATCAGTGTTTCCCTCCAATTATTCTTTATGATAACTTTAATTGTCTTTTGTCAAATTGTTACTCGCAATTTGTTCAATTGTTTTTTGCAAAATCACTAATTGTTTTTCGTAATATGTTTAATTGTCTTCTGCAAAACCATTAATTGCGCTTTGTTCCTTGCAAATATATACATTATTTTTCAGAATGGTGAAGAATGTATTATAAAAAGCGTGAAAAACTTACATTCTGTTTCTGTCTATTGAAATGTTTATACATTTTCATACATTTAGTATGCTATGGGGCGAAATCTTTATTCCGGCAGATGGCGTTGGTGGGGGGGTGGCAGGCCTATTGTTTCTCGTAGGTTTTGGCGTTTGTGATATGATAACAAATGAAAAAAAAGGCCGTTTGAGCATGAAAATTGCCAAATAAACGCTATCAAAATGCAAAATAAATAAAAAAATGACATTTAAGCACCAAAAAACTTGCGCGGTTTCTTTCTCTTTATTATCTTTGCAATAGTTAAGATAAGGACGAAGGAAAAGGTTCTATTTTATAGCACGTTTTCTCGCCATGGCAAAGATCGAGCAAGCTCGTCTATGCTCATCTGGCTTAACGAAAACGTTCTTTATTTTGGCTATGCCTTGCGATGAAGGCTGTTTCGGAAGAAGATATTCGGAATGATAAATCATCGATACACGGCAGCATAACGATGCGAGCCGATGCTGAAACAAGACAAAGTTTTTTATTCTTCATTAATTGGTATACTATTGAACACAGTGAGCTTCCTTATGCGTGAGCACAGGGAAGTTTTTTTATGCCCTTATCTGAACCCCATTTTATTCGATCCTAAACATTTTGGGTCAGCGGATTTTTCTGGTTGGTAATACTATATAATTATGAATAAAGTGTACCATTATTTGTGTTGTTATTTGAATCATTACCAGCGCTGAAATTGGGCTTAGTTTATTCTCTACTTCTGTTTTGCACGAAATAATGTTAATATCTGCCGATGCCTCGTTTTTTTTCGTTACTTTTGCAAAATCGAAACCACCATAAACAATGACTTTTGCACAAACACCTTTTCACAATATTGCTTACAACAAGATACGATGTGCCGCTATATTTATAACGCAGTGTGTAGCGCTGCGCATGTTTGCGTGTGTGGCATTGCGCGCAAAGCAATATGTGGCCACATACCTTATTTATATAGGTATGCTCTTTACGTTGCTCTACCCAATGGGGGCCATGGGGCAAACCTTTGGCTGGTCGTGGATAAAAGCATCTGGCCAGAAGGGTGAGGGGCAGCAATGGTTCAGACGTACCTATACGCATTTGGGCTCGGTATACGATGCTACGTTGCGCGTAGCCACTACAGGATATGTGAAGGTGTATGTGAATGGCCGACAGGTAACCACCGACCCTATTACGCCTTTTCGCCCTACAAATAGCAACGAAGCTGTGGCTTTAACCTATCATGTGGCGCCCTTCTTACGACCTGATAGCGTGCACATTGCAGTGTGGTATGCTCCTGTGCCCCAAGCGGCTGATAGTTGTCAGTTGGCCGTAAACTTCTTTGGCGAGGATGTTGATGGCCAACGTTTTGGTTTTCAAAGCGATGACACATGGCTATGTAGGCCGGCTCCAGCGTGGTATGAGGCCGATGGTGATGCCGTAGTGGAGGGGTATGATGGTAGGGCTATGCAGCCTGAATGGACTTTTGGCGACACTGATTGGGCACTTTGGCAACCTGCCGAGGTGGTGAACGATGCAAAATGTAGGCTTGTGGTTGAGGCTAACAGTAGGGAGCGCTTACGCCTGAAACGTGTCTATAAGGCTAGCTTATGTAATAGCGTTTCGCCAGATAATCAATATCTTACGGCTAATGATCAGTCTTCAAGCGTAAACAATCAGCCTTTAAATGCCAGCAATCAGCCTTTAAACGCAAACACTATGTCTTTAAACGCGAGCAATCTTGCGAACAATCAGCTCAACAAAATAATCTGTCGGCGTGTAAAAGCGGGAAATGAACGAGTGACGGCTGTCTTCCCCCAACCTTTTTTCGGCTTTGTACGTATCACTTTTCGTGGTGCCCGTAGGGGCGAACGTGTTGCTACTGATAATGGATTGGCCTATATTTGCAGCAATCAGATAGATGAACAACTGTTCGGACGTTTCCTTCCGCGTGTTCATAACATTTTCTCTATATTGGGCGATAGGCGTTTTCAATCGTCGCAGGTGCAGTATGTTGAAGGCTTAGAACTGTCTTCTTATCTTCTGTTACCGTGGATGAATTTCTGATCTTTTCATCGTTTCTATCGTCTTTTCGGCTTTTTATTCATCTTGTTTTGTATAGTTATCCACACCTTTTTGGCCTGTTATTGTGGATAACTTTGCTAATAACTGTGGATAACTTTGTTTATAATTGTGGATAACTTTCCCCTTAACTGTGTATACTTTCGCTTTAACTGTGGATAATTAGGGTTGTTTGTTGTGTATAACTGTGCTTTATACTGTGGATAACTTGTTTATAATGTGTGTATAATAGTGTTTATAACTGTTGATAATGTGGTTATAACTTGTGGATATAATGGGGATAAACGGTGCATAAAGTAAGGGTAAGGTGTGGATAGTTTAAGATGAAGGCGTGGATAACAGAAGAAATAATGGGGGATAATGTGGGTTAAGATAGTGGATAACTTGGTTAATATCTGTGGATAACGTGGCTAATATGTGTGGATAACTTATATAATAACTGTGTATAAGTGCATAAAAAAGCCGTTATCCACAGGTTAAATGTGAATAACGGCTTGTATGTTGTTTCTATGAATGTATGCAACGCTTTGTTATGCGTCGATGTTTGCGTAGGTGGCGTGCTTTTCAATGAAAGCGCGGCGTGGCTCTACATCGTCGCCCATCAGCATAGAGAATATCTCATCGGCCTCGGCAGCATTTTCAATGGTAACCTGTTTCAGCAAACGTCTTGAGGGGTCCATGGTGGTTTCCCACAGCTGGTCGGCGTTCATCTCACCCAGACCTTTGTAACGCTGTGTGTGGATTGATTTGCCATCGTCAATGCCTCCTGCATACTTGTCGAGGAAAGCTTGGCGCTGCTGCTCGGTGTAGCAATACTCTTTAACCTTGTTCTTGTAGGTGCAGAGATAGAGCGGTGCCGAAGCAATATACAGGTGACCTTCTTGAATGATGCGTGGCATGAAGCGGTAGAAGAGGGTCATGATCAGTGTGTCGATGTGTGAACCATCGACGTCGGCATCGGTCATGATGATAATCTTGTCGTAGCGCAACTTGTCGATGTTTGCTTCCTTATCGTCTTCGCCGTCAACACCGAAGCGCACGCCGATACTCTGGATGATGTTCATTACGCTCTCGCTTTCAAACACCTTGTGCCACATTACCTTCTCAACGTTCAAAATCTTACCACGCAACGGAAGGATAGCCTGTGTGTAACGGTCGCGGCCCTGCTTGGCAGAACCACCGGCCGAGTCGCCCTCGACGAGGAAGATTTCGCACTCTTTGGGTCTTTATTTGAGCAGTCGGCCAATTTACCAGGCAAGCCTCCACCCGTCATCGGGTTCTTGCGCTGTACGCTCTCACGTGCTTTACGAGCTGCGATACGTGCTGTGGCAGCCAATATCACCTTGTCGCAAATCTGCTGAGCCTCTTTGGGATGCTCCTCTAAATAGTAGCTCAACGCTTCGCCTACGGCCTGCTGAACGGCACCTGATACCTCGCTGTTGCCCAGCTTGGTCTTGGTCTGTCCCTCAAACTGAGGATCTTCGATCTTAATGGAAACAATGGCAGTCAGACCTTCTCTGATGTCATCGCCACTTAAATTCGCTTCACTGTCTTCAACAGCTTTGCATTTCTTGCATAATCATTGAATGTCTTAGTAATTGCATTACGAAATCCGGCAAGATGTGTACCACCCTCCGGTGTATTGATATTATTTACGAAGCTGTATGCACTTTCCGTATAGGAATCGTTATGCTGCATGGCAACTTCTACATATACGTTGTCTTTTTTGCCTTCAAAATAAAGGACATCTTCGTATAAAGGTGTCTTGCTCTTATTCAGATAAGAAACAAATTCCTTGATACCGCCTTCATAGTGGAATGTCTTCTCGATTGGCTTATCATCCGGTCTTAAATCTCTTAAAATAATCTTGAGATTCTTGGTAAGGAATGCCATTTCACGAAGACGCTGCTGTAAAATGTCATAATCATATACAGTCTCTTCAAAAATTGTATCATCCGGTAAAAAGGTAACTTTCGTACCTGTCTTACCAGGTTCACATTCACCGATCACTTTCAGAGGATAACATACATGTCCTCTCTCATATCTCTGCTTATAAATTTTGCCTTCATTGCAGATCTCTACTTCAAGCCAGTTGGACAGCGCATTTACAACAGACGCACCAACACCATGAAGACCACCGGATACCTTGTATCCTCCACCACCGAATTTACCGCCCGCATGCAGAATGGTAAATACAACTTCAACCGCAGGAATACCTGCTTTATGATTGATACCAACAGGAATACCACGTCCGTTATCAATGACGTTATGGAATTATCCGGATTGATCGTAACATCAATCGTATCACAATATCCTCCCAGTGCTTCATCTACGGCATTGTCAACAATCTCATATACCAAATGGTGAAGCCTCTTGATGAAGTGCTGCCGATGTACATACCTGGTCTTTTTCTGACTGCTTCAAGACCTTCCAGTATCTGAATTTGATCTGCTCCATACTCAGTACTCATTTCTAACCTCCAATTTAGTTTTCCTGCGTTACAGTTGCATTGGAAACTTTATAAACTCTATTAATTTCAAAACGGTTGTTTACGAATTCTTCAAGACCGGTACAGGTGATAATCGTCTGGATGTCACCAATACTGTTTAATAAATAATTCTGTCTGTTACTATCAAGTTCACTCAAAACATCATCCAGTAAAAGAACCGGCGTATCCTTTGTGATTTTCTTTACAAGTTCTATCTCCGAAAGCTTTAGGGAAAGTGCTGCTGTTCTCTGTTGTCCCTGAGATCCGAACTTGCGGATATCAATATTCCTACCTTAAAACAGAAATCATCTCTATGAGGACCGGTACTTGTCTGCTTGAGACGAATATCTCTGTCCTGACCTTCCTGTAATCTGCGTTCATAATCCTGTAACGCAACATCCGGTTCATAAATGATCCTCAAATCTTCTTTATCTCCAGATAACTTACGGTGAATATCATAAATAATGTCATTGAGCTGTTCCACAAAAGAAATCCTGCGCTCAATAACCTTGCTTCCATAGGATAACAGCTGGGAATCCCATATGGAAAGAGTGTCTTTTAATCCTGGATTAAAGGATAATTCTTTTAAAAGCTTGTTACGCTGATTTACAATTTTATTATAATTATTCAGATTGTACAGATAAAAGCTGTCCAACTGACATAATTCCTGTCCACAAAACGTCTTCTCTCTGCCGGTCCATTCTTGATAATAGATAAGTCCTCCGGAGAGAA
>ERZ859937.918-NODE-918-length-10580-cov-1.645131_pt1 | contig 10580 bp, 7 predicted proteins | sample MGYA00509985_ERZ859937 | MGnify/ENA primary metagenome ERZ859937 (study PRJEB30046, sample SAMN00715169) | human gut metagenome | study: EMG produced TPA metagenomics assembly of the A metagenome-wide association study of gut microbiota in type 2... | reverse complement strand
GCACCCTCTCGACAGGCTGCCAGCTGCTAATAGAAAATGGCTATGCTGAACCCTTAGCGTAAAAGGCACCCATAACCATAAGCGCCCTCAGTCACCCAGGCTTAGAAAGGCCTATAAAGGCTTAGTAAGGCTTCCTCGCCCATAATCACCTCAGGCTTAGTAAGGATTCCTCAGTCACTCAAGCTTAGAAAGGCTTAGTAAGGCTTCCTCTCCCCACCATTAAAAGAAAAAACAATGAAAATAGGAAACATCGAATTTGGCCCCCACCCCATCTTCCTGGCTCCCATGGAAGACGTCACCGACATAGGCTTTCGCCTCTTGTGCAAGCGCTACGGTGCCTCAATGGTTTACACCGAGTTTGTGAGCGCCGAAGCCCTCGTGCGCTCCATCAAGTCGACCGTCAATAAGCTCACCATCAGCGACGAAGAGCGCCCCGTAGGCATACAGATATACGGCCGCGACGTCGACGCCATGGTAGAGGCTGCAAAGATTGTGGAACAAGCCCACCCCGACGTCATCGACCTCAACTTTGGCTGCCCTGTAAAGAAGGTGGCAGGCAAAGGGGCGGGCGCTGGTATGCTGCAAAACATACCCCTCATGCTCGAGATAACAGAAAAGGTGGTAAAAGCCGTTAACACCCCCGTAACGGTGAAAACCCGACTGGGCTGGAGCGCCGACAACCTCATCATCACCACGCTGGCCGAACAGCTGCAAGGCTGTGGCATACAGGCCTCACCATTCATGGCCGCACACGCGCTCAGATGTACACGGGCGAGGCCGACTGGAGCCTCATAGGCGAGGTGAAACGCAACCCACGCATACACATACCCATCATAGGCAATGGCGACATCACCACGCCCGAACAGGCCAAAGAAGCCTTCGAACGTTATGGCGTAGATGCCGTGATGGTGGGACGCGCCACCTTTGGCCGTCCATGGATATTTAAAGAGATGCGCGACTATCTCGATGGGCTGCCCGCCGACCCCTCGCTCGACCTCGACCACAAGATCGATATTTTGGAAGAGCAGCTACGCATTAACGTAGAGCGCATTGACGAGTATCGTGGCATCTTGCACACACGCCGCCACCTGGCCGCCTCGCCCATCTTCAAAGGCATTCCCGACTTCCGCCAAACACGCATCGCCATGCTGCGCGCCGAAACGGTAGAAGAACTAACAACAATTTTGGAAGACTGCCGCATAAGGCTTAAAGGCCTACAAGGGAAGCTATAAGGCCTATATGTCCTATAAGCCCTATAAGACCCATAAGCCCTATACCCCCATAACCCTAAAAAACATTAAAAGGCAGCACAAAAGGGGCTTATATACATAATAAATAGCTACCTTTACGCACCTAATCGCATATTCTAATCAATAAACCCCTTTTATTATGAGAATGAAACATTTGAAAGTAGCCACACTGTTCATGGCAGGCGCCATGCTCACCAGCTCGTGTGTAGGATCGTTCAGTTTGTTCAACCGACTGGCAAACTGGAACCGTAAGGCCACCAATGAGAAGTTTCTTAACGAACTTATCTTCATCATCATTTCGCCCGCATACGCTATCTGCGGTATGGCCGACGCATTGGTGCTCAACACCATCGAGTTTTGGTCGGGCAGCAACCCCATGGCACAGCGCGTAGGCACCACCACCGAGGTAATGGGACAAGACGGCCGCTACTATGCCGTTACCACACTGAAGAACGGCTATAAGATAAAGAAGCCCACTGGCGAAGAGATATTCTTCGTTTATGATAAGAAGACCAAGACCTGGAGCGAGCAGCACGACGGCCAGGTGGTTGACCTCTTCACCTTCAACGACGATGGCACCATTCAGGCATATATGCCAACGGCGAGAACTTGAAGCTTACCCAAGACGAGGCAGGCCTCTTCCAAGCTCGCATGGCCGTTCACGGCGCTTCGTTCTACGCTTGCCGCTAAAGACAGGCACAAAGCATTAACACATCATTATCACCCAATAAAAAAAAGTGTAAGCAATCGGTTTTTGTATTGCTTACACTTTTTTTTGTATCTTTCGTTTAAGAAAAACAGAGAGACTTTCCTTACAATGCATTATTGTTTTTTCGGCCAAACAGCCTATCCACAATCATTGTTATGGCGGCATCGCCACTCACGTTACAGGCGGGTCCATAGCCATCGAGAGCCAAGTAGATGGTCATCATGAGGGCGCTCTGTTCGGCCGAGAAACCAAGCACGCTTTCCAACAATCCTACCGACGCCATCAGCACGCCACCCATCACGCCTGGCGCTGCCACAGCCGAGATAGCTTGCAGCAACACAAAGTTGGCGATGAGGGCAAAATGAATGTCCATGCCCGACATAAACATCACGGCCACCGATGTGGTGATGAGCTTGATGGTAGAGCCACACATGCGAACGGTGCCACAAAGGGGTACGGTAAAGTCGGCTATCTCTTTGTTTACCCCCATCTTTTCGGTACACTCAAGGGTGACGGGTATGACCGCCGAACTGGAACAAATAGAAAAACCTGTAAGATAGGCAGGCACAATGTTCCACAGGCAGCGCAGCGGGTTCTTGCCCGCAATGGTACACGCCACCACATATTGCAACACGAGGTAAATAATGGATAAACACACACCTGTAAGAATGACCTTCACGCCCGAACCCACCACAATGGCAAGCTGTCCGCGAAAACTCATCTCGCACATCATGGTAAAGATGTACCACGGCAGCAGCGGTATAATCACGCGTTCGATGGTGAGCTTCACAATGTCGCCAAACTCGTCGAAGGCTTTGCGCATGGCGGTGCCGCCTGTGAAGATGGCGCCCACACCTATCATAAACGAGAGGCACAGGGCGGTAAGAATATCGCATACAGGGGGTATTTTTAAGCTTACGTAGGGCAGCACCTCGGCAGCCTGAGCCGATGTAGGACTGATTTCGCCCACTGACAGATAGTGGGGCAACAGCCAACTGGCACACCCAAAGGCGAAGAAGCCCGCGCACACCGTTGAGAGATATGATAGGGCCACCACCGTAACCAATATTTTGCCTGCCCCTCTTCCCAGGCGCATGATTGATGGCGACACCAAACCCAGCACCAGCAGGGGTACGATAAACTTAAGTAACTGTGCAAAGATGCCATTAAAGGTTTTGAATAGTCGCACTAAAAATTCGGGGGCCACCAGTCCTAACAGCGAGCCAACAATGATGGCACACACCACCTTCGGGAAGAGTCCTATCTTTCTTTTCTTCATAGGTTTTTGTTGTTATTGGTTTTAAAAGAGGCTAAGCAGTAATAATTCTTGCTTAGCCGTTATACAGATAGATGTTTCATAACCTCGTGGCCTTGTAGGCCTTCTATCCGTTTATTTCTTAATAAGTTTCTTATTTTTTAATCACCTTTTTGCCCTTTTCAGTTACCACAATGCCACGAAAGGTGGTGGGAGCTACGCGGCCGTCTAAAGTGTAGTAGCGAAGGGGCTGTAGACTTACCTCGACCTCAGTATGACGGATGCCTGAGGGCACGCTGAAATGAGCGTATAACGAAGCGTTGGGGCCTATGGTGGCGCCAGCGGTGAAGGCATTGCCACCTTCGGCAGCGTCAAACCAGCCATCAAACTGCATACCTTCTTTCGAAGGATTATTGGCGGGCAGCACCAGTGTTCCGTTGTTAAAAGTGGTAGCATACTGCACAGCATCAACATAAAAGTCGACACGCTGCACGTTCTGTCCCTCAACCAGCAGCACGGGGTGGCTGTCGGCCACTGAAAGGTTTTGTCCGAACACGGCCTTCTCTTGGTCAAGGTTCAGCAGATAGCACAACATACCGCTGTGCACATCGTCTTCACTAACCTGCGTGGCGTTTTTATCTTTTGGCAAAGTGTTTACGGCATAGTTAGTGCCGAGAATGGTGTGCGTTTTCACGCCCGCCGACTTTGCCGAAACCACAGCATAGTTGGTGGGCTGAGCACCCGTGCATAGCAGCTGTCCACTTACATAATTGTTTTTAATGGTGAGCACACCTTTCGACAGGTTAGCATAACCAATGATAGCCGCACCATAGGTGCACGAGGCCGACGAGGTGTTCTTCACCGTGCCCGTCATCCAGCAGTTTTCAATGCTGCCTACAGCACCCTCTACCCCACTATTTGCCGTGCCTACCAAAGCACCATAGCCCTTGGTCTTAGTGTTGGTGGCGCCAATAGTCATGGTACCTTCATACGAGCAGCCCTCTACGCGAGTGGCCTTCATACGGCCAATGAGTCCGCCTTGATAGATGCCACATCCGCCCTTGCCCTCAATGTCAACCTTTGCGTGGCAGTTGCTGAGTGCTTTCAGAGCATTGGCCAAACCTATGAACGAACCATAGTCGGCATTTTTTGCCGTGGGCAACTTCTTCACCACCATTTTTCCCTCAAGGTTTAGGTCGCTGATGGTGCCCGCGCCATTCGTTTGACCAATAAGCCACTGACAGCGTCGGCAGCGGCAGGCTCAAGATACAAGCCACTAATGGTGTGGCCTTGGCCCTTGATGCTTCCGTTATAATATTTAGCCTTACCAATGGGTGTCCATTTATGTCCGCCCAGGTCAATATCTTGCGTGATGAGCATATTGGTTGCCGTGTTGCCTTGGTTTGATATATTGGCCACCCAAGCCAGTTCGGCAGCAGCATTAATCACATAGCAGTTGCCCGACCCCATCGCGGGTTCAGAGGTAGCGGTGCCATCCCAAGGGGTGCCCGGAGCAATGCGCTCGGGTATGCCTACTGTGGGGTCGAGGGTAGCGGTTTGTCCGTCGGCAGCCGTATATTGCAAGCTGGGCTGTATCTCGATGGCGTAGAGGCCGTCAATGCCGTCGCCCTGTGCGCTGGCCGTCTCGGCATCAACATACACACGACCGTTAACATCAGGCGCAATGGCGCGCTGCACAATGGTAGCAGGCTGGCCAGCATTGAGATACGACAGTGTGATGTCGTAGGTTTGCCCGTGATACAGCCCTGTGAGCAACAACGAGCCAGGCTCGGTGGCGCTGAACGCCTTGTTCACACTCACCCTTACGGCAGTGGGAACAAAGGCATCATCAATCAGGTTTTCAGTCACCGCCATCGGGTCGGTGGCATTAATAAAGTTCCATTTCGAGCCCATCATCTCATCGGCCTTCTCGGTTTCGAGGCTGATGCTTACCTTGCGGGCCAAAGGCTGGTTCACCACATCGGGGTTTACGCCCCACTTATCGCTGAGCGAGGTTATTTCCTTAGGCTTAGCCAAGGCTGCCGTTACTGCGTCGCGACACAACTGCGCCAGGTTATCGCTAATGGTTGAGGGATGATAGGTAACGGTTTGTGGGTCGACCCCAAACACTACAGCAGCATAGGTTAAACCCACGAGGTAGCGGCCATACTCAAAATTCATGTGATAACCATCGCGGTTCATGTTCTGCCCCAGATAGGTGGTGCGAGCATTCTGTACAGCGGTGCCAGCGGGCACTACAGTATTGATGCCAGCCTGTTCAGCAGCGCGGTAGGCACAGTCGATGATGGCGTTATACATCGTCATCTGGTCGTTGTTGTAGAGAGGAAAATCTTTGTAGGTAGACGAGGCATCGTAAGCCCAAGTCATATACAAGAAAAACTTAGGATCGTGGTTCTCACCATTGGTTTTCACATAGTTCATAAGGTCGGTAAGAAACGGAAAATAGTGGCTATACACGCCGCTATAGTTGTGGTCGGTTTGAATAACCACATAGTCCCACGCCTCATCTTTCAATCCTACATCGAAGGTGGTATTAGCCTGTGCCGTATAGGCGCCCTCGGCATCAATCTTTCGATAATTGTAGATGGGGTTCTTGGCATTAATATACCCCATGTGCATCTCAAGGGTGGTGCCACCCTTATAGGGGTAGCCCAAGATAACCTTCTTACCCACCGAGCGGAGGATGGGCGAAAGATAATCTTCTACGGCGTCGACCGTGAACGAATTGCCTATACACAGCACGCGCACAGTGTCGTCGGTAGGTTCGGTGGGGGTGTCGGCTTCATTGGCCAGAGCCATATTGAAGAGGCCACCCAGCACAAAGATAGCACACAGTGCCATAAGCTTTGTAAAGAAACGTGTCAATTTCATGTTAATATTGTTTTGTTGGTTCGTATTTTTATCTTAAAAATTTCTTGCCATTCACTATCACAATGCCGCGATAGCTGTTGCTTACACGCTGGCCTTGCAAGTTATATGCTATGTTATCAGTAGGACGAGCGGTAGGCACCACGGTGGGCGCGCTGATGGCTGTTACGGCACCATACTCGTAGGCACCGCGCACGCCAGCGCCACTGCTATTGCGAAGGGCGCCACGCTGGTCGGTGGTAAGGGCCGACTTGAAGTCGGCATCATCGTCAACATCGCCTTTAAACCGACTCTCGTTATAGTTGTCGGCAGGCACATCGTTAATGGTTTTTGTGCCAAACGCGAGGCTTTTTACGGCCACAATGCGTGTGTCCGAATCGTCGGTAACGTTGGCTACAAACTTATCATCAACCACCTCGCCATCAAGCAGAGAGGCAAGGGCGCTGAGGGCCGAGGCACGAGTTGACATAAAGAGGTCGTTGTCAGAAAAGTTCATGTGGCAATTATCGGCCGTCGTGTAAACGTTGCGCTGCGTGTCAACATGCACAAGGTTGGTAAGATACACATCGCCACCCGTTGAGGCGTTTGAACCATTGCCCGCAATAATATTATTATAGAGGCGCACGGTGGCATCGGTGCTCACCTGTACGGCAGCACCACAAAAGTCGGCAGGCGTAGCACCATCGGCCAGGCACGAGGCTTGGTTGCCCACAATGGTGTTGTTAACCAGTGCTACCGATGTACCTTCGCCATTAAGGGTGAGCCAGATGGCCGAACCGCCACGGTTGCTGGCAGGCAAGCCCGCCACGGCGGTGGCCGTAAGCGTGTTATTGGCAAAGGTATTGTTTACGAAGCACACCTTGCTATTATACTTTGTACGGCTGGCATAGAAGGTGCCCGCTGTGGTGGCTGTATTGTGGTAGAAGGCACAAGCGCTAACGTGCAGTTGTGAAAACGCGCCTATATAACAGGCAGCACCCATGGTGGCCTTATTGTTATAGAAGAGGCTGTTGCGCACCGAGTAGCGCCAAACCAGTTCGCTGGTGTTGGCGGGTGTATAAAGTGCTCCGCCCGAGCCATACAGCGAGGTATTGTTATAAAACTGACAGTGGCTAACGTTTATTTGGCCCGAACAATACACACCACCACCATTGCTGTAGGCTGTATTGTCGTGCACCAAACAGTGGTCAAGATGAACCATCGATCCCGTGCTATAAATAGCGCCACCCTGAGCTGTTGCGCCACCCTGAGGGGCATTGCCGCCATGTAGGTCGAAGTGTGACAGCTCGAGGGCGCAGTTTTGGCTTACGGTGATAAGGTGGTTTACATCGCCACACAGCTCGGTATAACCTGTTTGTGCGCTAAAGTCGGCATTGTAGCCACCCTTGATGGTGAGCGACTTGTTGATCTTCACCGTAGCCGTCTTGCCCGACCCTGGCAACGCCATACGGCCAGCCTGTACCAAGAGGGTATCGCCAGCCTGGGCATTGGCAATAGCCTCAGCAATGTTGTCATCAATCGTCAGGCGGTGTGTATGGTTAGGGGTGTAAGCGTTCAGTGTGATGGTGGCCTTGATGGCAAAGTGGTCGCTGGGCGTTTGCTTACGGCCGTAGGTGCTGTTAATGGTTTTATAAAACGACACGTTAGCACCACGCACCCATATATAGTCGAGACGGGTGCTGGTGTGATAGTCGGGGTCCCAAAAGTCTTTACCGTTGACCTTATGTTTCGACAATGTGCCGTCGCCCTTCTCAATGCCTTCGGTAGTGGTAGCGGCGTGCGAGCATCGAGCATATAGCTGCCCATCATCTGATAGAAGGGTATGCGTATCTTGCTCGAGTTGTGGTCGCCACACAACACTACGGGGTAGCTGCCCGCAATGGTGCGCACCTGCTGCATATTGATGCGAGCCTGCTCGTTGCGCGAGTCGTCGCCCTCGTGGTCGAGATGTGTCTCGAAGAAATAAAAAATCTCATCGGTAGCTTTTATACGCAGCTTGGCCCACACGGTAAAACGTATGTTGTTTTTATTGTTATCCCAACTAATGGTGGGGCGTGTAAGGTCGGTGGCGAGATAAAAGACGCCATCGTCAAGCAGCTCAAATTGCTGGTGCGAAAGAAGATGGGGTTGAAATTTTCGGTGGTGGTGCCAGGACTCTTTTGGTCGCTATACTTCACCACTGTATAATCGGTAAGCTGCTGCTCAATGTAAGACAGTATGGCGCCACCATGACATTCGTTTAAGCCCACTATGTCGTAGGCATTATCTTTGAGAGTCTGCACCACGGCGTCACGACGTTGGTTCCAATCGCGCTCGCCCGTATCGCCATTGCTGGGGCAGCGTATGTTATAGGTTCCTACGTTTAAAGTGGTGGTTTGCGCCAAGGCAACGGCAGCAAACAGTTGGCAGAACAGCACTTGTAGTGCGAAGAAAAGTTTATTCCGAAACATGGGTTTTGTTAGTTGACGAGTTGACAAGTTGACGAGTTGACAAGGAGATTTGCATTGATAGTTGACGAGTTGACGAGGGACAAGTTGACGAGGAGATTTGCATTGATAGTTGACAAGTTGACTATGGACAAGGAGATTGCCCAATATTGATTATCAAAGGTAATCTCCTCGTTCCTCGTCAACTTGTCTACTCGTCAACTTGTCTACTCGTCAACTAAAGAAATCTACTTCACTACCTTCTTACCATTCACGATAACGATGCCACGGTAAGCATCGTTTACGCGCTGGCCCTGAAGGTTATACATATACTTCTGTGCAGCGGGCTTCAGAGCCTGCACACCAGCAATGCCAGTGGTATTAGCAAAAGCATCGAAAGCGCCAGGGCAGTAGTCGGCATCGTCGTTGGCGTTACGCTTGGCACCCGTCTGATCGACAGTGAGGTCGGGCACCTGATAGCCTGTGGTGACAAACAGAGGCTCGGTGGCCAACTGTGCAGCATAGGTGTTTACATCGGCTACATAAGGAGGATAAAACTCTTGTGCGGCCAAGCCCTCTATATAAGTCTTGTTGGGCACGAGCACCTTATCAGTGCTGGCGTTTATGTCTTGCTCGCCAAAGAGTGCGGCAAAGGTGTTAGCAGCCTGCATCGAGTTGGTAGTTCCCTTCTTAATGTAGCTCCACTTATCGGCCTCAATCAATGGAAGGCATGAACCCGTAATATTGAAGTTTTCAAACTCGCAACGCGGTTCAAACAAAGGTGCGGCCTCGCCCTTGGCAGCGTCTTTCATCACGATAGGTGCATAAGCCACGGTGCCATCGTCGGTACGTCCTACAATAATCGAGTTATACATATTAAAATTGGCATCGGCAGCAATGCGCAAGTCGGTACCTACCAGCGAACCAGGATTTGTAACCTCGCCCGTCTCGGCATCGGTCTTATACAGCTCGGTGGGGTCGGCGGTACAGGTGTTGCCAGCAATGGTAGAGCAAATGATATGCAACTTACGTGTAGCGTTCTTGTCGCCATTGGCCACTACACCACCGCCTTCGGCATAAGAGGTGTGCCCGAAACGGTGCTGTTAATGATATACATCTCGCCAGCGGTAAGGGCTATGGCAGCGCCGTGGCGGTCGTCGAGGGTATTGTTATAGAAGGCGCAACGTTCAACAGTGCCACGCGAATAACGAATGTCGGTGTTGATGTTTACACGCAAGGCGGCACCCGTCTGGTTGGCATGGTTGTTATAGAAGCGGCAGTCGCGCAGGTTATACAGCGAGCCATACACGCTCATGCCCGATGCTTTGGCGGCATAGGTGTCGTGCACGTCGCAGTTATACAGTTCGAGCCAGCCCTGCACAACACTCAAGGCTCCCCAGCCCGTCATGGCATCGGCAGCCTCGCTGCTGGGCCACTCGCTCTCGTTATAGGCACACTTAAACTCGAAGCCGTGGAAGGTGAGAGGCTTCAGCGACGCATCGCTCACGGTGTAACGATCGTCGGCTGTATTCATGCCCTTCGAGCCCAGACGCATATTTACCAAGCAACGGGCATCGCCAGGCGATGCTACGCCATCGGCATTAAGGTCGCCAGAGAAGATGGTAGGAGTGGCCGATGGATAGGTGGGCCATGTGGTTACAGAGCCTTGTGTGGGGTCGCAACCACCTACAAAGATGTAGCCACGGTAGATGCGCTGTGCCACACCGCCAGCCTCGAGGGTGGGATAATAGGTACCGCCAGCAAAGAAGAACACGTCGCCGTTCTTATACTTCGAGTCGGCCTCTTTCTTCTTGGCCACAGCCTCGTTTTGGTAGATATCCCAAATGGTGAGGGCCTTGTCCCATGACGAGCCATCATTGCCAGTAGCGGCATTACCAGGCTTTACATAATAATCGGTTGCCATAACATTGGCTGAAGCAGCAACGGCTGCGGTAAGTAGTAAACCTTTTAGTTTCATTGCAATGAATATTTAAATGGTTAATATTTTAGTTGACGAGTTGACAAGTTGACGAGTTGACGAGGAGAGATAT
>ERZ859937.916-NODE-916-length-10593-cov-1.690074_pt1 | contig 10593 bp, 9 predicted proteins | sample MGYA00509985_ERZ859937 | MGnify/ENA primary metagenome ERZ859937 (study PRJEB30046, sample SAMN00715169) | human gut metagenome | study: EMG produced TPA metagenomics assembly of the A metagenome-wide association study of gut microbiota in type 2... | reverse complement strand
TGGCTGGCAACATGAGCCGATGCCTCAACGACATTGGCAAAATTACAAAGCTGATGAGCGAGTGTAAGAGCATGGGCATCAAATGCTTGGGACCTGACGTTAACGAGAGTTGGCAGAAATTCAGCGCCAACAAGAAGGGCGAGGTACGCTTTGGCTTGGCAGCCATCAAGGGCATGGGCGATGCCGCAGCGCTGGCCATCATTGACGAACGACGCAAGAACGGCCCCTACAAAGATATCTTCGACTTTGCTCAACGTGTCAATCTGTCATCGGTAAACCGTAAGGCGTTTGAAAGTTTGGCACTAAGCGGCGGCTTCGACAGCTTCGGCATCAAGCGCGAACAGTATTTCGGAAAGAACACGAAGGGCGACTCGTTCCTCGACACGCTGCTGCGCTATGGTCAGCTGTATCAGGCAGAACAGGCCGAGGCTCAAAACTCGCTCTTCGGCGATACCGAGGCCGTAGAGATAGCTACGCCTCCCGTGCCCGATGCCGAACAGTGGAGCACCATCGACAAACTGAATAAAGAACGCGACCTGGTGGGCATATACATCTCAGGACATCCGCTGGACGACTACCGCATCATCCTTAACAATATGTGCAACACGCGCTGCAACGAACTTGACGACAAGACTGAACTGCTGAAGAAAGGTAACGTAACGCTGGGCGGCATTGTAACAGGTGTGCGCCGAGGCATCACAAAAACCAATAAAAACTTTGGCATCGTAACCATCGAAGACTTCAGTGGAGCAGGCGAACTGGCGCTCTTTGGTGAAGACTGGGGGCAGTGGAGCGGCATGCTGGTTGAGGGCTACTCGATATATGTAGAAGCCAGTTGCACAGTGAAATATAAAAACAGCAGCTATGTTGACCTGAAGCTTACACGTGTGCGCTTCTTGCAAAGTGTGAAGGAACAAAATATTGAGCGCATAACTATATACATCGACCCACTGCGATTGAGCAAAACAACAGTTGAAGACCTTACCACACTGGTGAACGATAACCCTGGAGACACGCAGCTATACATAAGCCTACACCGCCCCGATAACAAGGGCGAGGTGCTGATGCGAAGCGGAAACAAGAGCATAAATGTGACGCACGAAATAATAGAACTGATTGATGATGACCAGGCACTAAGCTATACCATCAACCAATAATAAAAGGGGCTTGCCACAAAGCATTATGCTTGGGCAAGCCCCCAGTGCTGTTATAAAGTAAAGAAAAGAGGAAATAAAACTTTTGAAAAAAGATTTAAAAACACTTTACCCAATAAAGAAAATCATAACAAAGGGGTAAATATATCATTTTTTAGTTTAACTTTGCCATGCTTCAGTGGCTCATTATAACTGACATTGGTTCATTATAAATGGCATTGGCTCATTATAAATGACAATGATACTGAAAGCAATCACACTACAACAAAAAAACAAAATACATAAAAAAAGAAATGGAAGTAACAATTACATCTGAAAACTTTGAGACTTACAAAAATGGTGAACTGCCATTGCTCGTTGATTTCTGGGCTACATGGTGTGGACCCTGCCGCACACTGAGCCCCATCCTCTCTGAACTGGCTGAAGAGTATGACGGCAAAATTGTTATCGGCAAATGTAACATTGAAGACGATGACGACCTGGCCGTGCAGAACGGCGTGATGACACTGCCCACCATGATTTTGTTCCAGAACGGAAAAGAACCCGTAAAGAAGGTAGGCAGCATGCCCAAAAACAAGATTAAAGAATTTATCGACAGCGCCCTGTAATTAGTGGCTGTGGCGATATTATAAGAAGCGCAAAAGATAAAAACACTCGACTGCAACAAACAGCAATAAACAACAAAAGGACAACAAAAACAACTTGTTTCATACAATAGCGTAAGAGAAAACAATGTTGTTTTTGTTGTCCTTTTATTGTTTTTGTTGTCCTTTTGTTGTTTATGGTTGATGTCTTATTATATTTTTTTGTTAAAACGCCTCTCACATTATATCCCATTTATATTAAATGAGATGTCTACATTTAATGTTTGTATCAAAACTCGATGGTGCGCGTGCCGTCAGGCTGTTCAGCAATATGAACCTCAACAGCATCTTCAGGAAGAAGCGACTCTATCAGCTCGGGCCACTCAATAAGGCAAAGTCCACCATTATAAAAATAGTCTTCATAACCCATATCATACACCTCGTCGAGCTTCTTGATACGATAAAAGTCGAAATGGTAGATGGGCGAACCATCACCAGCAGTATATTCGTTAACAATGGCAAAGGTGGGCGACGTAATGACATCGTCGACACCCAACTCGGTACACAACGCCTTGATAAAGGTGGTTTTACCGGCTCCCATTTTCCGTAGAAGGCAAATACGCGATTGCTGCCCATAGCGGCAACAAACTGTTTGGCGGCTTCATTGATGGCGTCTAATGACGAAATGGTTATCTTCATATTATTTTGTTTTTTATTGTTTTGTATGTTCTATATACGCTATTAGCCTATTATCTGTTTGCAATCAATTAGTTATCGTTTCGACTTCGGCGTAAGCGTTACCAGTGGAATAAGCATCTCTTCCATTGAGATACCACCATGCTGGAACGTGTCTTTATAATAAGACACATAATAATTATAATTGTTGGGATAAGCAAAGAAGGAATCGCCCGTGGCAAACACATAACTGGTGCTGAGGTTGGGCGACGGCAACTGTGCCTGATGCGGGTTCTTAATGGTAAAGATGTCGCGCGACGAGCAGTTGAGGTTCTTGCCCAACTTATACCTAAGATTGGTATTGGTGTTGCGGTCGCCTACAATCTTCACAGCCTTAGATACACGTATGCTGCCATGGTCGGTAGTGATGATAACGCGACAATTACGTTGCGCCAAGGCGGGTAATAGCTCGGCCATAATTGAATGGCGGAACCAACTGAGCGTGAGGCTGCGGTAAGCCGACTCGTTATTGGCCAACTCGCGCACCATTTTCGACTCGGTACGAGCATGCGACAGCATATCAACAAAGTTGACCACCACCACATTAAGGTCGTTTTTCATCAGTTCGTCAATGCGTTCCAGCATCTTGTCGCCAGCCACCGAGTCGTTAATCTTATGATAACTGAAGGTGTCGCGACGACGGAAACGATCTATCTGTGTTTGTACCAAGGGGCCTTCGTTTAGGTTTTTGCCCTCCTCTTCGTCTTCATCAACCCACAAATCGGGGAACATCTCGGCTATTTTGTTCGGCATTAAGCCACTAAAGATGGCGTTGCGCGCATACTGGGTGGCGGTGGGAAGGATGCTCATATACAGGTCGTCGTCAATATCAAAGAGCGGCGATACCTCTTGCGCTACGGTGCGCCACTGGTCGTAGCGGAAGTTGTCTATCACAATAAGAAACACCTTTTGTCCCTCGTTGAGTAGCGGAAACACCTTGTTCTTGAAGATATCCATGCTCATTAGTGGGCGGTTGGTATTGAGTGGCGACTCTACCCACTGCAAATAGTTGTTACGCACATACTTGGCAAAGGCGGCATTAGCCTCCTCTTTCTGCATGGCCAGCATCTCGGTCATGGCACTACCAGTAACGCTGAGTTCCAGTTCCCAGCGCACCAGACAGCGATACAGTTCCTTCCAATCGTCGATGGTGCGGCACGAATCTATCTGCATAGCAATATTCTGGAAGCTTTGTTGATAGCCCGTCTGCGTCACCTCAGTAACAATCTGCTGGCGGTGTATATTCTTTTTCAATGCCAACAATATCTGCACGGGGTTGACAGGTTTGATGAGGTAGTCGGCAATCTTTGAACCAATGGCTTGGTCCATGATGTTTTCTTCCTCGCTCTTCGTTACCATCACCACAGGGGTGTCGGGCTGTATTTCTTTTATCTGCTGCAACGTTTCAAGGCCAGTGATGCCTGGCATCATCTCGTCGAGCAAGATGAGGTCGTAAGTGGTGGTGCGGCATTTGTCAACAGCATCGGTGCCATTGCTCACCGTCTCCACCTCATACCCTTTCTTCTGAAGGAAGATGATGTGGGCTTTCAGCAGTTCAATCTCATCATCCACCCATAATAGCAATCCGTTGCTCATCGTGTTTACCTTTCTTTATATAGATATGTTTATGAAGATACCTTATATTAATATCCTTATAACCTTATCTCAATATCCTTATAATATTATCTTATTATGATTTAAAAGCCATCGAGGTCGTAGTATTCGTCCTCAAGGTCGGCCTTATTTTCTTTTTGTTCTTTGCCTTTATTTTTGCGTTTGACGAAGGCGAGGTGCCATCATCAAAATAGAAATCTTCTTCCAGCGAGGGTGCCTTCTCTATCTTTTGCTCAGGCTTCGGCTCGGGCGTAGACTTTTGCTCAAGGATAGGCTTTTGCTCGGGAGTAGGCTGCAACACGGGAGCAGGTTGCTCTACTACTGAAGGCTTTTCGGCAGACGAAACCTTTTCTACTGATACTGGCTTCTCGGCAGGAACAGGCTTCTCCTCAGGAACCGGTTTCTCCTCAGGAATAATTATTGTGTCTGTATCCTTCGGGGTTTCCTTTGGTTGTTTCATCACCTCGGGCTCGTCAGGAATAATCGTTGTCCCTTGCTCCTCGGGCGAAATCGTTGTTGGTTCGTTAGGAATAACAGTAGCGCCTTGCTCCTGGGGCGAAACCGTTGTTGGTTCGTCGGGGATAATTGTGGTGCCTTCATTGTTGGGCTGCGCCTTTTCATCTTCAAGGATGAGCGTTCCACCATCGGGCTGACTGACTGGTTGCTGGTCGGCATTGGGCACAGGGGTAGCGTCGGGCTCAGTGGTGATAACGTCGGGTTCTTCAAGCAATTGCAGCGTACTGATCTTCAGCGGTGCGAAGTGCTTTGCATAGAACTTATCATAGTCGTCGTAGCTATACTGTCGGCCCAGCAAGGGTAGGTTTTGTTCACTAATGATGATGCCACGACCTTTCGCCACAAGTTTCATCACACGTGTCTGTGCATACAACTGTCGGGCATATTGCAAGGCCTCGTCGTAGCTACGGAAACCGCTCACTTGCATGCGGTGCAGACCATTATCTTCGTCGATATTGATGTCGAAATTGCGCACCATATAGCTTGTGAAGTTATAGCGTGCCAGTTCGAAGAGCAAGCGGTTCTCGTCTACCGAGTCGGCAGGATAAGCCATCATGAAGACAAAGTTGGCGTTGCGGTCGTCTGACAGTTGCGCTGCCGTAGTCTTATCGCTATCGTTAAGCACCGCCGAGCGGCGTTGCCATACATTGCCGATATCAAACTGTCCGCCGTGCAGACGACGGCCCTCGCCTACGCCACGCACAATCATGCCAGCCATTTCAGCCAATCCACTCTGCGGATATTTCTCCAACATCGTCTTCAGGTCGGCCACACAAGCCTCGGCATTGCCCTCATTCAATTTGCTCAGGGCGCCAATGAAGATAAACTTATCGCGGTTAGCGCCCAAGGGGAACCGCTTGGCCGACACCGCAAGATTGCTACTCACCGTGCCATAGTGTGCCGCCTTAAAGGCATCGTAGGTGGTGGCATAAAGCGAGTCTTCAAGATGTACACCCAGTCGGGCGTTTTCTTTGAAGAAGGGGTCGGTGAGCAATGTTGTCCACTCGTTGTCAGGATATTTCTCTTTTAACAGGTTCACATAATGCTGCGCTGTAACATCGTCATGTTTGCGCGAATACAGTAAGAAGAGATGATAGTAAACATCGGCCATCTTCTCATAGGTAGGATACTGCTGTTCGAGGCGAACGAGGGCCTTCTCGCCCAGTGGCAAGTTGTCAAACTTATCCTTAAAGATGACACCCGAATGATACAATCCATCCATGATAATGAGGTTGCTGGCCTCTACCTGTTCCTGTGTGAAGGGCAACTGCGCGATGTAATACTCGCGACGATGTGGATCGTTCTGCGCGCTGTAGGTACGCTGTTCAAGCGAGTCGGCCACAGCTTCGGCACGTGCTATCGAGTCGAGTTGCTCATCAGTCAGTAGGCTTTCAGCACTGCCAATGCTTACCACCGTTTTGTTCACACGTTGCCAGTTGTCTACATTCTCGCGCTTTCCCCAACGACGTTGGAAGTCGGTCTTACCCTGATTTACCGCCATGGGGTTATAGAAGTACCACTGCCCCTTCTTTTGCTGGTTGGCAGTAGTGTTTTGGTTTCGGTTATTGCGGTTGGCCGAGTTGCCATTATTGGCTCCATTTTTCGATATTATCTCGTTGGCCTCCTGCTCTTGCTGCTTGCGTCGTTCTTCTTTTTCCTTCTTTTTCAGCGCCTCAATCACCTTATCGATGGCGGCATTTCGTGTCTTCTCATCGGCACGTGCCAACTCTTGAAGCGAGTCTTGCAGATGCACAGCATCAGTATATGGCACCAGTTCGTCCAATATCTTTGAGCGCTGCGACAACTGTTCATAGTCGGGACGTTCTTTATCCAGCAATCCGATGGCCTCGCCATAGCAGCGCTGCGCATCATTATATTTCTCTTTCGCCCAATAAAGGTCGCCCAGCTTCAGCAGCAGCACGCCCTTCTCATGCCCGAACGTGTGGCCTTGGTGTTGCCTTGCTCATAAGCTTCGATAGCTTTTAGCGTGTCGTTCTGTGCCAAATAGATGTTGCCCAAGGCATAATACACCTGGTCAAGATATTCTTTATTCTTGTCAGAGGCCGCCATACGTTTCAGGCGTCCCACCATTTTGCGTGCCTGACCGTTGCCCGACAGCACCTCGGTCAAGGCGATGCGAGCGTTAAACTCTACCTCATAAGGCGGGTTCTGACGTATACCTTGCGAAATGCCTTCGAGGCTTCAGCCTTATTGCCCAAGGCCGCCTGAAGTTGTCCCATCAGATACCACTCACGAGCACGCTGCTTACGGCGCATCTCATGCTTGATAACACGGCGCAGATAAGGAATGGCTTTTTCATAGTCGCCCGCATGAATATAATAGTCGGCATAGGTATAATCCCATTCTTTCTGTGCGCGCCAGTGTATGCTGTCGCGTTTCATTTGCGTATCACGTCCTCAGCATCATACAGCCAGCCCTCCTCTACATAGCATTTGGCCAGCCAAGCCCGGGCACGCCCATAGATGGCAGGCTGTGTTTGGTACAGTCGGCTCATATACGAAAAGGTAGACGCTGCCTCGTCAAAATCGCCTTTATAGAACTGCGAGCGGCCCATCAGCATCCATGCTTTCCACAAGAAAGGGTTATATTCTTTTCGCGAAAGCCATTCAATGTCGCGTTCCGTCTTACGGCGTTTCTTGGTCCACTCGGGCCTACGCTTGATGCTGTGCAGTTTGATAGCCTTTTGGCATTTCTCTACAGCCCGGTCGTAATTGCTTTTGCCCAAGTCGCGGCTGGCCTTATTGCCAACAGTGTATAGCGGAATAATTTCGGTAAAGTTGTCTTTATTGCCATCTTCCTTGGCCAAAGACCCCTCGATATAGGCCAAGGTGCCATTATAATAAGTGTTATAACGAGCGTTGAACGAATGCCACCATCGGCTCTTCGCAGTATTCTTCTGCGTAGAGCATCCCATCGCCAGCAGTGCAACGAGCACAGCCAGCAACAGCACGATATGTATGTTATTCAGTTTTCTCACACTTATTTAAACTTAAATACCAGTGATTTTATTGCCCACAACAGCATATAAATGATGATGGCCGAGAAAATGATAGCGGCCCCTGATGGCACGTTCAGCCAATAAGAGAGCATAAGGCCCATCAAACAGTTCACCCAGCCTATGATAATGCTTAAGAAGATGATGTGTCCAAAACGATAGGTAAAGAGGTTGGCCGTCATCTGTGGTATGGTAAGCATACTGATAGCCAGCACGATGCCCACCATGCGCAAAGTCGACACAATGGTCATGGCGATGAGGGCCATGAGCAAATATTCAACCGCATGCACGGGCAGCCGTTGCGACTGCGCAAAGGTAGCATCAAAAGCAATGCTGATAATGGTGCGATACAGCAGAAGAAAGACCAGCGCAACCAAGGCCGTGACGGCGCTGAGCAGCCAAAGGTCAGACGTACCGATAGTGAGGATGCTACCAAAGAGGAAAGAGGGCAAGTCGGGCATAAAGCCAGGTGTAAGGAAGCTGAACAAAATGCCCACACTCATGCCGAAGGTCCAAAAGAGGGCGATGGCCGAGTCTTCACGCACCTTCACCTTAGTAGAAAGCCACTCTACCCCGAAGGCGCTGAGCACAGCATACACCATAGCCGACATGATGGGGTTGATGCCAAAGAACACGCCAATGCCAATGCCACCAAACGAGGCATGCGTGATGCCACCGCTGATGAACACCAGTCGTCTGCTGACAATGTAGGTGCCCATAATGCCACACACCACGCTGGCCAGCAGCGCCCCCAAGAGCGCGTTTTGAAAGAATGTATACTGAAAGATACTCATGTTTTCGTTCGTCTATTCAATCATCATCACTACCTCGTCTTTCAAGGCGTTGGGCAAGTTGATGCCTCGCAAGGTAAGGCTTCTGCACCATGCCGCCACCTCGTCTTGCCGCATGGTGTAAAGAACATCAGCAAACTGTTGCGTTTCATCGTCATCGTAGGCATCAGAGGGGCGTCCGCGGAAAGCGTCGAGCTCTTCATCTTCAAAATATTCGATGGGTTGCGTGGCCGCTTCCATCATACACTCTTGTTCACACTTGTCGTTATCGCCATTGCAGGTAGCACAGGTAGCCTGTTCCACTACAGGAGGTTCGGGGCGGTCTTTGCGATGCATGACGAGTGCCATCACACCAGTAACCACACCCAACAATATAAGAATAGCAACGAGAATGAGCATATTTGTTTTCTTGAACTTTCGCAAGTTCAGAAGTTAATGGAATTAAAGAAGTTATCACTCCCTTCGGTCGTTCAGGAAGTTAACAGACAATAGTTTTACTTCTTAAGTAATAGGGCATACGTCCATTAACTTCACTCGCGACGCGAGTTAACTTCCTTTTAACTCCCGATTAATTCTTTACATGCGATATTTAAATTGTTTATTGATAAGTTATCAGCCAAGCTACTTTTTTGTTTTAGCCAATAAGGAGGTTACACTTCGGTCGCCTCAATGCGGAAGCCAGCCGCCTGAAGGTCGTCCCAGAAGGCGGGGTACGACTTCGACACCACCTCAGGATTATTAATGCGCAGACCAGGAAACAGAATGGCGGCAGGCGCAAAGGCCATGGCCATACGGTGGTCTTCATAGGTGTCGATAGGTTCCATCGAAGCCTCACAACGCTCGCCATCCCAATACAGCGAGTTATTGTTTTCGTCGTGCAGCACATAGCCCAACTTTAGCAGCTCGGTCTTTAATGCTTCTATACGATCGGTTTCTTTTATCTTCAAGCTGGCCAAGCCTGTAAAGCGGAACGGAATGTTCATCAAAGCACAAGCCACAACGATGGTTTGAGCCAGGTCGGGCGAACTGCTAAAGTCGTAATCAAGGCGTGGCACATGCGTGGGCACCTTCTTCAGCCGTACCGTGGTGGGCACCTCGTCGTCTTTATCGGCAAAGGCCGACTTCACGCCCAGCAGTGAGAAGATGTAGCGCACCACCGAGTCGCCTTGCTTCGAGCCATCCATCAGGCCATCAAGATTGAATACCGACTCGCCATCGTTGCACAATGCTAACATTTCGTACCAATAGCTCGACGCGCTCCAGTCGCTCTCAATAAAGTAGTCGTGCTCTCGATAAGGCACAGGCTTAACCGTTACTGTATCAACATCTGTCCAGTCGGCATCGGCCCCAAACTCGCGCATCATCCATAGCGTAAGGTCGATATAGGGTCGCGAGGCAATGCCATCGGTCATACGCAGCGCCAGCCCGTTCTTCAACACAGGGCCTATCATCAGCAGAGCCGAGATATACTGCGAGCTCACATTGCCAGCAATGTCCAGTGCCCCACCCTCCAGAGCCTTGCCTTTGATACGCAAGGGCGGATAGCCCTCTTCGCCTTCATACGTAATGTCGGCACCCAGGTATCGCAACGCGTCTACCAAGATTCCTATGGGTCGATGCTTCATGCGGTCGGTGCCAGTAATAACATGTTCGCCCTGTGTTACCGACAGAAAGGCGGTAAGGAAACGCATAGCTGTGCCCGCCGCCTTGATATCAATCACAGGTGGCATACACTGCAAGGCGTGCAGCATTACCTCAGTATCGTCGCAGTCGGACAGATGGCGCGGCATGATATCTCCATGCGACAAGGCATGAATAATCAGTGCGCGGTTACTAATGCTCTTTGAGGCAGGAAGCCCTATTGTTGTATCGAGATGCTGGGGTGCATATAATGAATATTGCGTCATGGCCATACAATCATATTGTGATGCCTTGCGGCAGCAATTAAGTTATAAATGGGGTGCCATTTGTTTGATACAAAGATAAGACAAATCAGCCACAACACAAAAGAAACACTTTTTTTTTAGTATTGTTTAGGGTTTGATTAAAACACAAGGTGCGAGCGTGGCGAGTAGAGAAAACGAAAAAGGATTAAAACATTGATTTCTCAACACTCTAATCCTTTTCAGTCGGGATGACAAGACTCGAACTTGCGACCTCACGCCCCCCAGACGCGTGCGCTA